>Ga0105049_10000365_pt1 | contig 48466 bp, 49 predicted proteins | sample MAT06_FD_78087 | JGI IMG/M metagenome (GOLD analysis project Ga0105049, IMG submission 78087) | Freshwater microbial communities from Lake Fryxell liftoff mats and glacier meltwater in Antarctica - MAT-06 | ecosystem: Environmental > Aquatic > Freshwater > Ice > Liftoff microbial mat | place...
CAGATGGCGGATGCCGTTCAACAGGTGAAACCACAGTGCCCACAGCGACCCGGTCAGCACCAGAAGCCCGACCCACGAGGTCAGAACCCAGTCTGCCAGCGCAAAATAGTCGGGCGAGGTTGCCGCGGCCACCAGCCACCAGACGATCAGCACTGCCGCCAATGCCATGCCAACCCCGGTGATCCGGTTCACAATCGACAGGACCGCGGTGATCTGCCAGCGATATATCTGCAAGTGCGGTGAAAGCGGGCGAGTCTTTCCGGTAGCCTCGGCCATCCTGTCACATCCTCTTCCACCGTCTGGCCATTCTGGCCAGAACTGCATGCCACGGCCAACCCGAAACGGCGCCGCAGATCACAAGTAGTGGATAATTGCGACAAGTCACGTAAAGGCAACGCTAACATCGGCAGAAAATTCGCATTTGCAGCAAAATTTTCATGCTGTGATCACAAGACGATTAGCTGTGATCACAGCAATCGTGCAATGGTGCGGTCAGCGGCTGAACAGCGTGGTATCAAACGCCAGCGTCAGTTCCAGATATCCCGGATAGTCGGACCCTTCGTAGTAATGCAGATCGACGCTGGTCGTATCGCTCAGGCTGTAGGTGGTGCCAATCTCCCACTCCTGCTCATTGCCATTGTCGGTCACCCCGACGGCTGCGCCGATCGACAGCTTGTCGAAAATCGCATAATCCCCGCTGACACTTGCGGTGCCGATGGCTGCCTCCGGGTCAAAGGCGGCATCAATCCCCAGCGACAGCTTGTCACCTGCGGACACCCCAAGGTTCAACGTTACCTCGCCACAGCAATCGCCGCCGTCATTGGGATAGAAATAGCGGGTATAGCCCACATCATAGCTCATCCCGCCGGCAGTTTCGTTGCGGTATCCCAGATAGACATCAACCTCATCGGCGACACTGTCGCTGTTCAGGCTCAGCCACAGACCACCGTAAAAGTGGCTCACCTCTGCCTCGACATAGGGCTGAAACGCCAAAGTATCGTCAGACCCGGCACCATCCGGTTCGCGGTCATAAACCAGCGCTGCACCGGCATAGATGCTCAGATCCTGCGCCATCGCAGGGGTCGATGCCAAAAGGCCGATCCCCAGCAGCGCCGATTTCAGGATGAAATTCATTGCAAGCCCCCACACTGTCCCGGCGGCGATCAAAGCATATCTGGGCCGGAAGGAACATCCTGCAAATGGCAGACCAGGCGGAAATCAACCCGCTCCCCGGCGCGCGGCTATTGTTCGGACAGCTTGATATCGGGCGAATAAGACCCTTCAACCGCTTTCACCACCGCCTGACCGCAGCGCATCACCCCTTTGGCGGCGTCAAACGCATGGGTCGGCGAGCCATGGAGCGCCCAGCCAAGATTGAGCGCTGCCGACACCTTGTGGCAAAAGGCCGAGGTGTCGTCATCCGACAGAAAGCGGTAAAGCTGCATCGTCAATTCCCACCAAACGGGTTGAGGCCAAGTTCCATGTGGATGAAGGCGATAACGCCGTATGCCACCAATACCCCGCCCACCATCACCAGATCACGCGTAAATGCCCCGGCAGCGGGCCGCTGCCACGGCCCCTCGGCGCGGTTGATCAGCACAATGGCAACCTGCGCCCAGACCAGCATGGTGCCAAACAGCAGCACCGCCGCCAGATCACCGCGCACCAGCAGATGTCCTGCAGCCCACAGCGTGACCCCCCAAAGCTGCGGGTGGCGGATGCGGGTCCAGATCACCCCTTTCGACATCCCGGCACCATAGCACACCAGCGCCAGCAGCATCAGCAGGTTGTTGAGGTGAATTCCACCCGCAAAGGGGGTATAGAGCGTGACAACCGCCGTGCTGTCATAGACCCCGCGATAGCCCAGAATGATCAGCGCCACCGCCACCAGAATCAGCCCGGCAAAATAGCTTTTGCTCTTGGTTCCCATGCGTTCGGTCATGTCAGTCCGGGTTCCGGGGGCGATCCTTTTGAACAGATGGGCCGCGACCCACAGCATCAGACCAACAACAAGCAGCCCCATGTCCGACCCTCCGGCAACCGGCACCGCCACAAAATGCCGACAGTTGGCGGCAGGATATGCAGCTTTTCCCTTAACTTGCCAGTGCCCGCCCCGGATCGCGCCCCCACCGTTGCCGCTGTGGCACGCCAGAGCCTGCACAATTCGACCTATTCGACCGCACGGTTAAGCAATTTTTTCATCCTGAACCGGCAGACTTTCCCCTGAAGCGCTGCAAGGGGATCGCCCGGCCGGACCGCCAGGCAAGCAAAGCACGGCGCAGAGCATCGTAACCCTGACCGGGTCTGGCTGTCTTTGGCAATCCTTTGCCTGCACGGGTCCGCAGCTTTCCGGTCTGACTGCAAAGGCCCGCGCCATGCACAGAAACCTGATTGTCTTGCCGATGGGCCTTGCCGCCCTGATCCTGATTGCCCAACCCGCCGCAGCCCAGGCCGCGCCAAACCAAGCCCAATGCGCCACCCGTGACAAGGTGGTGGGGGTGCTGGCCGCCAAATATGGCGAAACCCGCCACGGCATCGGGATCGCCGCCAACAATACGGTGATGGAGGTGTTTGCCTCGGAAAAGACCGGCACCTGGACCATCACCGTCACCATGCCCAGCGGCGTCACCTGCATGGTGGCATCGGGGCAGGGCTATGAGGCGCTGGCCGAAACCGTGCCGGCGCCGGGCACCCCGACCTGAGGGGTCACTGAAGGGTCACCTGGCCGCCATCACGGTCATCACCTCGGCCAGCGGCTTTTTCAGCTTGGCCACGGCGGGAACCGTGGCGGTTGGCGAGGGATGGCCAGCCACCAGGATCATCACCGGCTTTTCGCTGTCCGGCCTCCGGCACAGGCTGTTGAGAAACTTCATCGGGTTGGGCGTATGGGTAAGCGCCACCAGCCCGGCATGGTGCAGCGCCGCGATCAGAAAGCCGGTCGCGATGCCGACGCTTTCGGGCACATAGTAGTTCTTGTAGCGCTGCCCGTCGCGCGTTTCGCCGTAGCGCTGGGCAAACACCACGATCAGCCAGGGCGCAATCTCCAGATGCGGCTTCTCGGCCCCGGTGCCGATCGGTTCCAGCGCCTTCAGCCATTCATCGCCGCCGCCACCGTCATAAAACGCCCGCTCCTCGGCCTCGGCCGCCGCGCGGATCCGCGATTTGACCGCAGGGTCACTGACCGCCACGAAATGCCACGGCTGATGATTGGCACCACTGGGTGCCGTTGCCGCCGCGGCGATGCAGGCGCTGATCACCGCCTCCGGCACTGGCGTCGGCGCGAAATCCCGCACCGAATGCCGCTGTTTCATATGGGCCAGAAAGGCGGTGGCCCGCGTCAGCGCCTCCGCATCGGGCAACGCAACCCGGTCGGGCAGCGGCAACGGCTCATAGCGGACCTCATCTCGAAAATACATGGCGCTCCCGGTTTCTTATTGGCTCAAATATCCATCTTTCTGCTTCCACCGCTCAGCCGCCGCCAATCAGTACCCCGGCAGCAAACACCAGCCCGCCGCCCAGCACCACCTGAAACGCCGCCCGCAGAAACGGGGTATCCATGTAGCGGTTCTGTATCCAGGCAATCGCCCACAATTCCACAAACACCACAACACAGGCAATCGCCGTCGCCGTCCAGAAATCCGGGATCAGATAGGGCAAGGCATGACCAAGCCCGCCCAGCGTCGTCATGATGCCGGATGCGAGGCCGCGCTTTACCGGCGATCCGCGCCCCGAAATCACCCCGTCGTCATGGGCGGCTTCGGTAAAGCCCATCGAAATACCGGCCCCGATCGAGGCGGCAAGACCGACCAGCAGCGTGGTATGCGGGTCCTGGGTGGCAAAGGCGGTGGCAAAGATCGGCGCCAGGGTGGAAACCGATCCATCCATCAGCCCCGCCAGCCCGGGCTGCACAAAGGTCAGCACAAACTGCCGATGCGCCGCCCCGGCCTCGGCGCTTTTCACGCCATCGCCCAGATGATGCTGCTGCAACTCGTTGGCCCTGCTGGAATGGCCAGCCTCGGCAGCGGCGAGATCCCCCAGCAGTTTGCGGGTTCCGGCATCGGTGGTGCGGGCTGCAGCCAGGCGGTAAAAACCTTCGGCCCCGCGTTCCATCGCCTCTGCCTCGGCGCGGATCTTCTCCAGCCCGAGATTCTGCATCAGCCACACCGGTTTGCGGGCATAAAAGCCCGCCACATGTTCGCGCCGGATCAGCGGCACCGTCGGCCCGAACCGGGCCACATGCAGGTCCAGCAGTCGGCGGCGGTGCTCATCCTCTTCCATCGCCATGCCGTCGAACACGGAGGCAGAACCGGCATAATCCTTGCGCAACCGTTCGGCGTAGCTGCGGTAAATCCGGGCATCATCTTCCTCGGATGAGATGGCAAGGGCAAGCACCTCCTGTTCACTCAGGTCAGCAAAGCGTCGGCGAGAGGCGAGGCCGGGGATCATGATCTGCTCCGTTTAGAATGATTCCAAACTATCACGCATCCATGGTGGTTCAAGCGGGATTGGCAGTCACGTCGCCGGATTGTCCCACCATGTCGCCAATTGCCATGCGGTCTGGCGCAGGGCTGACAGAATAGGCTCATCCAACCACGGAGTATGCCATGCAAACCATCACCAAATTGCCGCCAGGCAGCGCCAGCCAGCCGTCTACCGATGATCTTGAGGGCTGGATCAAGATCGAAGGCAATCCGCAGATGAAAACCTGGGTGCTGCATACGTCGGCAGCAGGCGACATGGTGTCGGGCATCTGGGAATGCACGGTCGGCAGCTATCATGCGACCTATTCCGCCTATGAATATGTCGTGCTGATCGCGGGCCGCATCATCATCACGCCCGACGGCGGCACCCCGGTCACGGTCAAGGCGGGCGATGCCTTCGTGGTGGAGCCGACCTTCAAAGGCACCTGGAAGATCGAAGAAAATGTGCGCAAGCACTTCGATTTCCGGGTGAAATAGCCGGGATCGGGCAACCGCTGTCTACGCCTTGTCGCGCACCGACAGGTGGTTGCCCTCGCCCTGCGTCACCTCGAACCGCCCGGTTTTCTTCAGCAAATCCGACAGTTTGGCGCTGCCATAGGTGCGGGGGTCGAAATCGGGATTGTCCTTGATGATGAACTGCCCGATCTGGCCAAGCCCATACCATTCGCCATCGGGGTCGATCTTCTGCATCGCCTTGACCACCAGCGGAATCGCCCTGTTCGGCGGCTGTTTGCTGGCGGCGGGCTCGGGTGGCGTGCCCTTGCTGGCCGCCACCGGTGCCGCAGCCGGTTCGTTCACGATGTTTTCGATCAGCACGAACCGGTTGCAGACATTGCGCAGCGCCTCGGGCGTTTTCGCCTCGCCGATCCCGATCACCTCCAGCCCCTCTTCGCGGATGCGGCTGGCCAGACGGGTGAAATCACTGTCGGATGACACCAGCACAAAGCCATCGAACCGGCCTGCGTGCAGAATATCCATCGCGTCGATCACCAGCCCGATGTCGCTGGCGTTCTTGCCGGTGGTGTTGGCAGACTCCTGATGCATCACCAGCCCAAGGTTGCGGGCCTGTTCTTTCCATTGCGCCAGCCTGGGGCTGGACCAGTCGCCATAAACCCTGCGCAGCGCCGGTTCGCCAAAACCGGTGATTTCCTTCAATATCGCATCGGCATGGCGCGCCACCACGTTGTCGGCGTCGATCAGCACAGCCAAAAGCGGAATACCGGCACGCGCCATGATCTGATCCTTGTGGCCGGGGTGGCCATGGCTGTTGTGCCTGAAACTTCGGGGCGGGGAAAGTGTGGATGGCGCAGCGCTGTTGCTTTGGCCGCGCCCCGTGAGATGTCAGTAGACCACCACCGACCGGATGCTCTCCCCCCGGTGCATCAGATCGAAACCCCGGTTGATCTCGTCGAGCTTCAGTGTGTGGGTGATCATCGGGTCGATCTGGATCTTGCCGTCCATGTACCAGTCGACGATCTTGGGCACATCGGTGCGGCCACGCGCGCCGCCGAACGCGGTGCCTTTCCACACCCGCCCGGTGACAAGCTGAAACGGCCGCGTCTGGATCTCCGCCCCCGAAGGCGCAACCCCGATCACCACCGAGACCCCCCAGCCGCGGTGGGTGCATTCCAGCGCGTCACGCATCACCTTGACGTTGCCGGTGCAGTCGAACGAATAATCCGCGCCACCGATCTGGTCGAACGGGGTTTTGGTCAGGTTGACGAGCCAGGGCACCAGATCATCGACCTCGTGCGGGTTGACGAAATGCGTCATGCCGAAGCGTTCGCCCCAGGCTTTGCGGGCGGGGTTGATGTCGACGCCGATGATCATGTCGGCGCCCGCCAGCCGCAGCCCCTGGATGACGTTCAGGCCGATGCCGCCCAGCCCGAACACCACGGCTTTCGCGCCGATCTCGACCTTTGCCGTGTTGATGACAGCGCCGATGCCGGTGGTAACTCCGCAGCCGATATAGCAGATCTTGTCGAACGGTGCATCCTCGCGCACGCGTGCCAGCGCAATCTCGGGCAGCACCGTATAGTTGGAAAAGGTCGAACAGCCCATGTAATGCAGGATCGGGTCGCCATCGAGCGTGGAAAACCGCGAGGTGCCATCGGGCATCAGCCCCTTGCCCTGGGTGGCGCGGATCGAGGTGCAGAGGTTGGTCTTTCGGCTCAGGCACGATGGGCAGGTGCGGCATTCCGGGGTATAGAGCGGGATGACATGGTCGCCCTTTTTCAGGCTGGTGACTCCGGGGCCGACATCCACCACAACGCCGGCACCCTCATGGCCCAGAATCGCGGGAAAAATCCCCTCGGGGTCAGCGCCCGACAGGGTGAATTCGTCGGTATGGCAGATGCCGGTTGCCCGGATTTCCACCAGAACCTCGCCCGCCTTGGGGCCGTCAAGGTTCACTTCCATGATTTCCAGCGGTTTTCCGGCCTGAACGGCGACAGCGGCACGCGTACGCATATTGGTCCTCCCCCTATACATTTGCCCCAACCCTGTGCCAAAGTCCGCGCCAATGCAACCATTGCCAAAGGCGTTCCATGCGGCGGCGTTTCCTGTTCCCGGTTCTGTTGCTGACGGCCTGCGGACCGGTGGCTGCCCCCGATCTGCCGCCGCCAGACGATGCCGCCGGGTTTGATGATGTGACGCCGGGGCTCAATGACATCGAGCCCGATCACTGCGGGGCGGCTGATTATGACATCTACCTGGGCCAGCCGGTCGCGGTGCTGGAGGGGGTGCCGATCAGCCGAATTTATCGGGTGATCCCCAGCGATGGCATCGTGACGCAGGAATATAATGCTTACCGGATCAATTTCCGGCTGAATGGCCGCAGCGACATTGCCAAGGTGGATTGCGGATGATGGGGTCAAAGGCATGGGTCGCCGGTGTAGCGTTGGGCCTTGCAGCCTGCCAGCCCGTGCCGCCTGTGCCTACGCCTGACCTGCCGGGTGGCGGTGCTGCCCTTGAAACCTGTGGCGGCTCCGGTTTGGCCGCGCTGGTCGGGCAGCCCGCGCGGGTGCTGGCCACGATGAAGTTTGCCCACCAGGTGCGCTTCATCCGCCCCGGGGATGCGGTGACCGAGGATTTCAGCCTTGAGCGCCTGAATATCGAGATCGACCTGAAAGAGGTGATAAGCGGCGTGCATTGCGGCTGAATGCCGTGCCGGGTTGTGACGCGATGTGACGCGCCAATGCCAAAGGCCGGGATCGCTCCCGGCCTTTTTGGTGTCTCTGCCCTGACGGGCTGTTACAGACGGTAGCTGGTGTGGCAGTCCTTGCAGGCCCCGCCCACGCCAGCCAACCCGGCTTGCACGCCCTCGACCGTCGATGTGTCCATCGCCTTGGCAGCGGCACCCAGCGCATCAGCCTTGGCCATGAAATCATCCCAGTTGGTCCAGACATCGGGGCTGGCCTTGGACGCCGGATCAACCTCGTTGACTTCGAATTTCGCGGCGACGTCGGCGGCGTTGGCGGCCAGTTGCGCCGCCGCAGCGGCAGCGGCAACGGCGTCAAACGCGGCTTTGCCACCCGCCATGTCGCCAAGGATCTTGACGCTCATGCCGTTGGATTTCATCAGATCCTTCCGTGCGATCACGGCAGGGTTGGTGGCATCCTGTGCCGCAGCCACACCGGCAGCGAGGATCAGGCCAAACGCGATCGACTTTGAGATCAGGTTCATCGGGTCACTCCAGACTTCGGACAGGTCAAGCATATAGGCGTGCGGAGCACGGCTCAAAGCCGCCAAGGGTCTGATTGCCGCAGGATCACGGATTTGTCATTGAGTTTCGTGCTTTGCGACCCGGAAACCTGCAAGAATGCTGCGGATTGGCGCTGGTGACCCCGGGTTTCCCGGGGCGCTGCCCCGGACCCCGGGATATTTGGGCCGAAAAGAAGCTGGGGCAGTCAGGGATTCGGGCGGTTTGGGGGTGGAAAGTATGGAACAAAAGATGAACATATAAAGAATGTCGCACCGCCGAATCCTGTCCTTGTGGTTTCCCCGTCTGGCTGCCGACCGCGCCTTGCGGGCGGAGCGTGGCCTGATCTGTGCGCCCTTTGCGGTGGTGCAGGAGGTGGCGAATACCCAGAGCCTGATGAGCCTGTCGCCGGAAGCAGAAGCGGCGGGGCTGCGCCCGGGCCAGCCCTTGCGCGACGCCCGCGCCATGTGCCCTGCGCTGGTGACGCGCCCCGCCGATCCGATGGCCGATGCGGCGTTTCTGCTGGCGCTGCGGCGCTGGGCGGGCAAGTTCAGCCCCTGGGTTGCGCAAGAGCCGCCGGCCGCGCTGATCGTCGATCTGACCGGCTGCGCCCATCTGTTCGGCGGCGAAGCGGCGCTGGTGGCGCAGGCCGAGGCGGAGTGTGCCGATCTGGGTCTGGCGGTGCGCAGCGGCATTGCCGATACCGCCGGGGCAGCCTGGGCCCTGGCGCGCTATGGCGGGCGGGGTGGCGGTGCGGCGGCGGCGGTGCGCTCTGGCGATGCGATAGATCAGGAAGCCCGCGCCACCCGCTCGCGCGCCGCCAAGAAGCGGCATTGGGAGCGGGGCGGAGCTGCGCCGGGCCTGGGTGCCATTGTCGCCACCACCGGCTGCATCGCCCCGGCCGGGCAGAGCCGCAGCATGCTGGCACCCCTGCCGATTGCCGCGTTGCGCCTGCCGCCCGAGGTGGTTGCCGCGCTGGCGCGGCTGGGGTTGACCCGGGTGGAGGATCTGCTGGGTCTGCCGCGTGCCGCGCTGGCGCGGCGGTTTGGCCGCGAGGTGGTGTGGCGGCTGGATCAGGCCTTGGGGCAGGAGCCCGAGCCGATATCCCCGGCGCGGCCGCCGCAACATTTCGCCAGCCGGATCACCTTTCCCGATCCGATCGGCCTGCCCGAGGATATCGCGGCCGGGATCAGCCGCCTGGTGCCGCAGCTTTGCCTGCGGTTGACCGAGGCCGGGCGCGGGGCGCGGCGGGTGCGACTTGAGGTCTGGCGGTCTGACCATACGGTGCAGGCCTTTGATCTGGGGCTGGCGCGCCCCACCGCCGAGCCGGACCGCATCCGCCCCCTGCTGCTGCTGAAAATGCCCGAGATCGAGCCGGGTTTCGGCATCGACATTCTGCGACTGGAGGCGCATCAGACCGAGCCAGTCCATGCCCGGACCCACAAGGGCCATCTGGATGCCGCCGACGATGTGGCGGCGCGGCTGGCCGCCAGTGGCGGGCTGGATGATCTGATCGGCAAGATCGGTGCCCGCGTCGGGATGGAGGCGATCACCCGCCTGCATCCTGCGGCCAGCCATATCCCGGAAAAGGCGGCGCAGGTGCTGGCGGCAGCCTGGTCGGAACCGGCAACCGACTGGCCCGCCCCGCCCGCCCCGCGCCCGCTGTTGCTGCACCGGCCAGAACCGGTGACCGCCCCGGATGAAGCTGCGGTGCCGCTGCAGTTCCGCTGGCGCCGCCGCGATCTGGTCACTGCCTCAGCCACCGGGCCGGAACGGATCGCCCCGGAATGGTGGCTGGACGAGCCGGACTGGCGCACCGGTCTGCGCGATTACTGGCGGGTGGAAACCGCGGGGGGTGAGCGGCTGTGGCTTTACTATGCCCATGGCGGTGCTGCGTCGGGTGGCTGGTTCTGCCATGGCAGCTTTGCCTGAGGCGCACCGCCCGGCACTGCACCAACCGCACCAACCGCGCCAAAAGCAAAGACCCCCGCCAGGGCGAGGGCCTTTGTATCAGTCCCCGGTGCCGCAGGCTGGGTGGGGGCTGTTAATCTGCGGCACCAGGTAGCGTCTGTCGCTATGACTCCTTGTCGCCCGCAATCACGGCACGGGTTGGGGCGGTGCAGGGTGCTTTGCCGGTGTTTTTCGGGCAAAATCGGGGCAGGTCTTGATTTGTCCCCGCAGCCGCGCCAGTCTGGCTGCATGACGGTTCAGACACCGACCCCTTTCCCCCCTGTGCCCCGGTTCGCTGAACAGGTCAGTTTTGATCGCCGTGAATTGCAGGCGATCCTTGCCATCTATGGCCGCATGGTGGCTGCCGGAGAATGGCGCGACTATGCGATTGCCTGTCTGGCCGAGGTTTCGGTGTTTTCGGTCTTTCGCCGTACGGCGGAAAATCCGCTGTATCGCATTGAAAAGCGCCCCAGGCTGCGGGCACGGCAGGGGATGTTTGCCCTGATCGGCACCGAAGGGCAGGTGCTCAAACGCGGCCATGAACTGGCGCAAGTGCTGCAGGAACTGGACCGAAAGCTGATCCGCGCGGTCGATTAACCCGCCAGCCGCTTGTGCGCGAGCAGCGGCCCGGTGCCCTGCGCTGCGATCCGCGCCACGGCCTCGCCAAGCCCCTCGAGCACCACGGCCATATGGTGGCCGGTGGCGTGGATGATCTGATCAGGCCCGGTCACCAGCGCCACATGGCCTTTCCAGAACAAAAGGTCGCCACGTTGGGTTGCAGTGTTGGGGGGCAGAACCTGCCCGAAATCAGCACGTTGCAGATCACTGTCGCCCGGGCAGGCGATGCCGCAGGCCAGATGCGCCGCCTGCACCAGCCCGGAACAATCCAGCCCCGACCGGCTGTTGCCACCCCACAAATAGGGGCTGCCCAGAAACCACATCGCCACCGCCACCGGGTCAGCCGACCAGTCGCCCAGCGGGCGCAGATGCTGGCCAAGGGCAAACAGCCCCTGATCGGTTTCAACAAACGGGCCTGCCGCTGACGCCACAATAGTGATCCGGGAACCCAACGACAGCGACATCGCCTCTGGCCGCTTGATGTCGGGAAAGCGGTACAGATGGGTGGCGGCGGCAGCGACCCAATGGCTCGCCGCGCCATCCGGGCCAAGCGCCGGTTCGGCCATATAGCCGACATAGCCATCGTGCTCCGCCTGACCAAAGGCCCAGCCGTTGCGGCGTTCCAGCACCAGAAAGCGCGCGCCATACAGAAACTGGCGGTCGCGCTTGCCCCCCGGTTCGGCCAGAAGATCGGCCACCGGGGCCACGACTCGCGCCCAGTCGCCGCTGACAAAGCGGTCTGCCGCGACCTTGCCCTGCAAGGATTGCAGCGCCACCCGGCCATTCGCGGGCGTCAGACGCCGGTCCATCACACCGCCCCCGTGCTTGGGTTTCCTATCGGCAAAAATATCCCCGGCGGAGCCATTGAAAGTAACTTTCTGGCCTCCGGCGGAGATATTTCGACCAATAAGAAACCCAAGATCATATCCCCAGCACGGCAGGCAAAGCCGCCAGTATCGCCCACGCGCCCATGCCCACACCGCCCCTGGGCCGCGCCGGGGCATCGGCAACACTCCACCCGGCGATGTCGAAATGGGTGTAACTCGGCACTCCGTCGGCAAAGCGGCGCAGGAACAGCGCGGCGGTGATCGCCCCGGCAAAACCGCCCGAGGGTGCATTGTCCAGATCGGCGATGCCGGGTTCGATCATGGGTTCATAGGGATCCCAGAACGGCAACCGCCATACCGGGTCGCGCGCCGCCGCCGCCCCGGCTTCCAGCCCCGCCACCACGCGTGGATCGTCGCTGAAATAGGGCGAAATATCCATGCCAACCGCCACCCGCGCCGCCCCGGTCAGCGTTGCCATCGAGATCAGCCAGTCCGGCTTGTCCTCTGCCGCCAGCGCCAGTGCATCGGCGAGGATCAACCGCCCCTCGGCGTCGGTATTGTTGATTTCCACCGTCAACCCCTTGCGCGAGGTGTAAATGTCGCGCGGACGCATGGCATTGCCGGATACCGAATTCTCCACCGCCGGCACCAGCAGCCGCAGCCGCAGCGGCAGGTTCAGCGCCATCACCATCTGCGCCAGACCCATGGTGGTGGCGGCACCTCCCATGTCCTTTTTCATCAGCAGCATGTTGGCCGATGGTTTCAGATCAAGCCCGCCGGTATCGAAACAAACCCCTTTGCCCACCAGCGTCAGCAGCGGCCCGCCGGTGCCCCAGCGCAGGTCCAAAAGCCGAGGCGCACGGGGAGAGGCTTTGCCAACTGCATGGATCAGCGGGAAATCCCGCTCCAGCGCCGCGCCGTTTACAACGGTGGCGGCGGCACCGAACCGCGCCGCCAGCGCCATGAATGCAGCTTCCAGTTCATCAGGGCCAAGATCGTTGGCCGGGGTGTTGATAAGATCGCGGGTCAGCGCTTCGCCTTCGGCGATGGCCAGCACCCGCGCTGCATTGATATTGGCCGGGGCTTTGAGCCGCGCGGCCGCAGGCTTGGCGCTGTGGTATCGGTCAAACCGGTACCCCTGCAAAAGCCATCCCAATGCCGCCTCTTCCGCGTCACCGACGGAAAGAACCGTTGCCAGGTGCCAGTCACCGGCAGGCAGGCTTGCCGCTGCCCTGGCCACCCAGAATCGCCCGCGCGCCCGCGCCCGGGCGTCACCCATCCCCATCACCGCACCAGCTGCTTGACCATCGGTGCCTGGCCAGCATCTGGTATCACCCAGACCGCCGTCGAAGCCGGTTGCCATCAACCAGTTGCGGGCTGTTTCGGATTGCGAAGGAAGCCACCCCGCCAATTCGGCCTTGTCAACCAGATGGAGCGGCAGTGACGGGGCGGCAGGGTCGGCGAAATGTGGGGTCATCGGTTTGTCCGGGGCCGGGAAAGGGTGGTTAGAGGCACCCTAACGCATCATGGGCCGGCTGCAAGCCACGCCATCGGGTGGCGTGACCAGCATCCCTGCCATGATGTGTCGCCGGAAACTGGCCCAAAGACTGGCCCAAAGACTGGCCCAAAGACTGGCCCAGAGGCGAAACCGGAGCTCAGACCGACATATCCTGCATGTCCCAGGCTGCCACCAGGGACCGGTCGCTGATCCGCCCAAGCCGCGCCCAGGTGGCAGCAACCGCAACATGATCACCTTGCGCGGCGCAGTCTGCAACGTCGCGTGAAACCCGGGCCAATGTCACCATCCCCACTTGCCCGGCAACCCTGCTCAGGGAGCGGGCGTTGCGGGCAAAGCCATCCAGATCACCGGTACGAAACTCCTCCTGCATGCCAGACATGCGGAAGGCCAGTTCTTCCATTGCGCGGGTCACCACGTTCTCTGCCCCCGCTTCACCCAGATCTTCATACAGCGCCATAAGACGGTCCGGATCAAGCCGCACCCCCTCTTCATGGCGCAACGCAGCCATGTCTGCCATCTGCCCACCTTTGAACTGCACCCCCGCAGCAAGTTCCAATCTGGCGCGTTGCCCTCAAGAAATGGTTGAGGGCGTCTGGAGCAGGACAAAGAAACCCCTCGAATTTCGCGCAAATGCAGCCTACATCGTATGCTGCTGCGCAGAAACAGGTGACCGATGCAGAACGCCAAGCCGCTTCCCGCCTATCTGATCAAACGGTTTCATGGCTGGCGCGCCACCAGTTACGTGGAAAACAAGGCCTGGTACCGCCACCTGGCCGAAGAGGGGCAGAACCCCCGCGCCATGGTGATTTCCTGCTGCGACAGCCGGGTTCATGTCACCTCGATATTCGGGGCGGATCAGGGCGAGTTCTTCATTCACCGCAACATCGCCAATCTGGTGCCCCCCTGTAAGCCGGATGGTGATATTCACGGCACGTCGGCGGCGGTGGAATATGCGGTGACGGTGCTGCGGGTGGCGCATCTGATGGTGCTGGGCCATTCCAACTGCGGCGGGGTCAAGGGCTGCCACGACATGTGCGGGGGCCTTGCCCCGGAACTGGAGGAACGCACCTCCTTTATCGGCCGCTGGATGGATATCCTGCGCCCCGGCTATGACCGCACCGCGGGTATTTCCGACCCTGCCACCCGGATTCAGGCGATGGAAAAAGAGGCGGTCCTGATCTCTTTGACCAATCTGATCACCTTTCCGTTCGTCAAGGCACGGGTAGAGGATGAAATGCTGACGCTGCATGGCCTGTGGAATGATACCGGCGCAGGAGCGCTTGAACATTACGACCCGGCTCAGGGCAAGTTCACCGCCGTTTGACCCTTGCGCCGGGCGGGCCAGACATTAGCTTCAGTCAACGCAAGCTCCGGAGAGTTGCATGACCGACATTCTGGCACTTGCCAGCGCCAACCTGCTGTCTCCGATGATCCTTTCGTTTGCGCTTGGCCTTGGCGCGGCACTTTCCCGGTCTGATCTCTCGGTGCCGGAGGCTGCGGCAAAGGCGCTGTCGCTCTACCTGTTGTTTGCCATCGGCTTCAAGGGCGGGGCGGCTGTTTCGGCGCATGGCGTCGATGCCACCCTGCTGCTGTCGCTTCTTGCCGGTATCGTTTTGTCTTTCGCGCTGCCGTTCGTGGCCTATCTGCTCTTGCGCACCACCACCCGGCTGTCGGCGCTTGATGCCGCCGCTGTTGCCGCCCATTACGGCTCGATCTCCATCGTCACTTTCGCCGCTGCAACCTCGGCGCTGACCGCACAGGGCATCGACTACGAAGGTTACATGGTCGCCGTCGCCGCCGCGATGGAGGCGCCTGCCATCCTCTCGGCCCTGTGGCTGGTGACACGCGGCAAGGCCGGGCAACAGATGGAAAGCGGGTTGTGGCGGGAAATTCTGCTGAATGGCTCCATTGTCCTGTTGATCGGGGCTTTTGCCATCGGGCTGATCACCGGGCCGAAGGGGCTGGAGGATCTGAGCGCATTCATCGTTGCGCCGTGGAAGGGTGTGCTGTGCCTGTTCCTGCTGGATATGGGTCTGGTGGCCGGTCGTGGCCTGCGCACCAGCCGCAACGTGCTGACCCCTGCGCTGCTGGCCTTTGGCCTGATCATGCCGCTGATCGGCGCTGGCACCGGCCTTGCAGCCGGTCTCGCCCTGGGCCTCTCGCCCGGGGGGGTGGCGATGATGATGGTGCTCGCCGCCTCGGCCAGCTACATCGCCGTGCCCGCTGCAATGCGCGTGGCGCTGCCCGAGGCGAACCCCGCCATCTCGCTGACCCTGTCGCTGTGCATCACCTTCCCCTTCAACCTGACGCTCGGGATCCCGCTTTACATCGCCACAGCCCTTGCCCTGACCGGAGCCTGACATGCAGACGCACAAAGCCAAACGCGTTGAAATCATCATCGAAGCCCCGATGGAGCGCAGGTTGACCGAAGCGCTCAGCGCTGCGGGCGTTACCGGTTTCACCATCCTGCCGGTGCAGGGCGGCTCCGGCCGTTCCGGTCTGTGGAGCCGGGAAGGGCAGGTAGGGCGCGCCGGAATGCTGGCCGTGATCTGCCTGATCCGGCCAGACCGGCTTGATACGCTGCTGGAAGCCGCCTTTGCCGTGGTCGAGCGCCACATCGGCGTGGTGTCGATTTCGGATGCCGAAGTGCTGCGGGCGGAAAGGTTCTGACCCCGCGTCCCGGCAAAAAATCCATAGTCTGACCCCCGCCATTTCACCCGGCATTAATCCTGTGCGGATTATCCTTGCGGCATGAATGAAACTCCGCGCATCAACCTTTCGCTTCCCCGCACGCAGCTTGACAGCGCCGGGCGCACCGCCGTCAAACGTCGCCAGAATTCGGCGGAATTCATTGCGGGTGCCCAGCAATCCGCCACGGCGCAGGAGCAGGAGCGGCGGATCACCTCTGCCACCCGGACCATCGCCGCCGATCTTGCCGCAGAATTCGACGCGGCGGTGAACTGGCTTGACCTGCAGCGGCGCCTGCGCGCCCGGGGTTTCGTGCTGCGGCTGCATGGGGCGGGCGGGCTATACCTGCACGTCTGGCCGTCCGACCGGCGGCTCTTGCCCGTCGAGGCCCTGGACCATTCGCTGGAAAGCCTCAGCCTCCACTTCCGCGCGGTGTTTCCGGGGGCCATGGCGCACAAATGGGTGGCGCGGCCGGGAAAAGTGCGGGCGGCTTGACCCAAGCGGCGGCGGCGCGCCGCCGGCACCATGCGGTCAGGTCAGGTTGGCGGTGGCCCCAGGGCCGGATCCGGGGCGCTGTGCAATAGCGGGGTGAGGGTGGCGGGGTGAACCCCGCCCTACCCCTTCTTCAGCACCCGGTTGCCCAGCACTTCGGCGATCTGGACGGCGTTCAGCGCCGCACCTTTGCGCAAATTGTCCGATACGATCCACAGCGACAGGCCGTTCTGGATGGTGCTGTCCTGCCGGATGCGGCTGACGTAGGTGGCATAGTCGCCCACGCAGTCGATCGGGGTGATGTAGCCGCCCGGTTCGCGTTTGTCGATCACCAGCACGCCGGGGGCTTCGCGCAGGATGTCGCGCGCTTCATCCTCATCAAGGAATTCCTCGAATTCGATATTCACCGCTTCCGAATGACCAACGAACACCGGCACCCGGACACAGGTCGCCACCACCTTGATGCTCTTGTCGAGGATCTTCTTGGTTTCCGCGACCATCTTCCATTCTTCCTTTGTCGAGCCATCGTCAAGGAACACGTCGATCTGCGGGATCACGTTGAAGGCGATCTGTTTGGGGAATTTCTTCGGCGCGACTTCCTGCCCCGGCACATAGATGCCCTTGGTCTGGTTCCACAATTCGTCGATGCCCTCTTTGCCGGCACCGGAAACCGACTGATAGGTCGAAACCACCACCCGCTTGATCCGGGCGCGGTCATGCAGCGGCTTGAGCACCACCACCATCTGCGCGGTGGAGCAGTTGGGATTGGCGATGATGTTCTTTTTGCTGTAGCCCATGATCGCGTCGGCGTTCACTTCGGGCACAATCAGCGGAACCAAGGGATCGTAGCGATAGAGCGATGAATTGTCGATCACGATGCAACCCGCAGCGGCGGCTTTCGGGGCATAGATCCTTGTCGCGTCCGACCCGACGGCGAACAGCGCAATGTCCCAGCCGGTGAAATCGAAGGTGTCAAGGTCGCGGGTCTTGACGGTCTTGTCGCCAAAGCTGATTTCGGTGCCCAAAGATTTGCGCGACGCCAGCGCCGCGATCTGATCCACCGGGAACTGGCGTTCCGCCAGAATATTCAGCATTTCGCGGCCCACATTCCCCGTGGCGCCGGCGACAACGACCTTGTAGCCCATCGCGCTTCCTTTCGTATCGACAGGGGCGCTCTATCCCACCTTTGGCCGGGGATAAAGGGGTCAGTCGGTCCGGTCTTCGGTGAAGCTGTAGAGCAAGCACCCGGCGAGGAGAAGCAGGGTGAAGAAACCGAACAGGAGCGGGTAGCCGCCTGCGCCGTGCAGGGGGCCGGAGGCGGCCTGCATCAGGCCAGCGCCCGCGATGCCGAAGAAGTTGATCAGCGCTACGCCGCGCCCCAGCAGGTGTGGCGGCAGAAAGGCGCGACCATGCGCCATGATCATCGAATAGGAGGCACCGGTGAAACCCATCACCACCATCAGTGCGGTGGCGGGTATCAGGCCGATGCCGGGGGCCAGAGCCAGCGTGGCAAAGGCCCCGGCCCCGATCAGCGTGCCCGCCAGCACCACGCGCTTGCGGCTGCCAAACCAGCGGTCCGCCGGGCCATAGGCGAAATTACCCGCGATCATTGCCAGTGCCATCATCAGCGCCACATGCCCGATCCCGGCGGGGTCCGCGTGGTATTCCTCGCCGAGGTAAGGCCCGAGCCAGAGCCCGCGCACCGCGACCGCCGGGCCATAGGTCGCGCCCATCATCGGCAGGATGAACCACAGCGCGCGGATGCGGAGCACGTCGCGCAGCGATCCTTGAGGCCCGTGTGCCGCCAGGGGCGCAGGATTGCGCACGAACAGCGCCAGCAGCAGCGCGACAGCCAGTGTGGCCCCCGCCAGCCCGAACATGGCTCCCCGCCAGCCAAACGCCGCCACCGCCATCGTTAGCGGCACCGAACCGCCCAGATTACCAAGGCCCCCGACCCCGATGATCGCCCCAGCCAGTGTACCGAAGAGGGCGGGCGAAAAGCTGCGGGCAAAGATGTAGTAGCTGGCCATGAGCACCGGCGAGCAGCCCACCCCGATCAGCACCATCGCCGCCGCAATGCTGCCCGGCCCCTCTGCCAGCCCGAACAAAAGCGCCCCGAGGCCGCCAGCCGCCATCAGCACCGAAACCGTGGCGCGCGGCCCGATCCGGTCCAGCGCGGATCCGACCAGGAACTGCATCAGGGCAAAGGCCAGAAACCACAGGCTGGAGGCGCGGGCCAGATCGTCCGGGCCAACCCCGATCCCTGCCTGCAACGCTGGCGCCATCACGGCAAGGAACACCCGGTAGAACTGGCTGAGCACATAGGCCAGCACCAGTGCCGCAATCCCCGCCCTCATTGCGGTATTCTCCGGTTTCTTCTGGGCTCAAATACCCATGAAGGATGCTCTTTCTCGCGCACCCTCCAAACTTTCAATGGCTTCACCAAGCATGCTCTTGCCAGGCAGAAGCCAAATGGATCAGGCAAGGTCTGCCGGAAGCAGGTCTGCCGGCAGGTTCTGATAGCAGACCGGCCGCAGGAACCGGCGGATCGACAGGGTGCCGACCGAGGTTGCGCCGAAGTTGGTCGAGGCCGGGTAGGGGCCGCCATGCACCATCGCATCGGCCACCTCGACCCCGGTGGGAAAGCCGTTCGCCAGCACACGGCCCGATTTCCGCTCCAGCACCGGCAACAGCGTGCGCGCCAGCGGATAGTCGGCAGGATCGACATGCAGACAGGTGGTCAACTGGCCTTCAAGGCTTTCGGCGATGACCCGCATCTGCGCGGCATCGCGGGCGCGGACGATCAGGCCTAGCGGGCCGAACACCTCTTCATGCAGGGCGTGGCTGGCCAGCCAGTCGTCGGCGGCGGCTTCATATAGAACGGGTCGCGCATTGCGACCAGCCGACGCGGTGGACAGTACCGGCTGAACACCGGAACCACCGGCGATCCGCGCGCAGCCATCGCGAAAGGCGGCGGCGATGCCGTCGGTCAGCATGGTCTGTTCACCCACCGCTTCCAGCGCGACCCGGGCTGCGGCTGCGAATCCGGCAGCTTCGGGCCCGTCCAGAACCACCGCGATGCCGGGGTTGGTGCAGAACTGGCCTGCGCCCATGGTCAGCGATCCGGCCCAGCCCTGCGCAATCGACGCACCGCGTGCCGCGAGGGCGGCGGGCAAGAGGAACATCGGGTTGACCGAGCCAAGCTCGCCAAAGAACGGGATCGGGTCGGGCCGCGCCGCGCAAAGGTCGAACAAGGCCCGCCCACCCATCAGTGACCCGGTAAAGCCGACGGCGCGGATGTGGCGGTGCTGCACCAGCGCCTCGCCGACATCGCGACGGCCGCCCTGGATCAGCGAAAACACCCCGGCCGGCATGCCGCAGGCCGCCACCGCCGCCGCAACCGCCTGCGCCACCAGTTCGGCGGTGCCGGGATGGGCGGAGTGGCCCTTGACCACCACCGGGCAGCCAGCCGCCAGCGCCGACGCGGTGTCGCCACCGACGGTCGAAAAGGCCAAGGGGAAGTTGGATGCGCCGAACACCGCAACCGGCCCGATGGGCCGCTGCATCATGAACATTTCCGGCCTTGGTGCCGGTTTGCGGTCAGGCAGGGCCAGATCATGGCGGCGGTCCAGATAGTCGCCTTGGCGGATATGGCTGGCAAACAACCGCAATTGCCCGGTGGTGCGACCCCGCTCGCCGTCCAGCCGCGCGGTCGGCAGGCCGGTTTCGGCAGAGCCGACTTCGGTGATTTCGGCCCCGCGCGCGTCGATCTCCACCGCGATGCGCTCCAGAAAGGCGGCGCGGGCCTCGCGCGTTGTGGCGGCATAGGCGGGAAAGGCGGCCTCGGCGGCATCACAGGCGCGGTCTACCAGTGCCGGGGTTCCCACCGAGAATTCATGGGCCGCGCCATGGGCAGGGGAGGAGTGGAACTTGGTCTCACCGGCAACCCAGTCGCCCGCGATCAGATGTTTTCCGGTCAGCATGATATGTCCTTAGTCGTGGAATGGGTCGGTGACGGTGTAGCGGCCCTTGAGGTAGGCATCGGCGATGATGCGCAGCGGTGCCACATCGGTGTTGGAGGTCCGGCTGCGCACCAGATCGGCGAACATCCGGTACATGATCGGATATTCGTCGTCAGGCTCTTTTTTCACCGTCACCCCGTCGATCTCCAGCGTGGCACCGCCGTGGTGCAATTCCATCCGCTGGCCGTCGGCTTCGACCGTGATATCCCACGACTGGGGCCCTTGCTGACGCCAGTCGAAGGTGATGGCCAGCGGCACCGTGCCGCGCGCGGTGGCTTTGATCTCGACACCGATGGGGGTGAAGGCGTTGGCGGGAACCTCCAGCGTGGCACTGTCCACATGGATCGGCCCCGGCAGAATCTCGGTCAGGATCGACAGCGCGTTGATGCCGGGATCGAATACGCCAAAGCCGCCGGGTTGCCAGATCCAGGCCTGGTTCGGGTGCCAGCGCCGTACATCCTCGCGCCAGTTGATGGTGACGGCGGTGACAATGCGCGCGGCAATCCACGCCTTGGCCTGTGGCACGGCGGCGGCATAGCGGCTGTGCCAGGTGTTGAACAGGGTGACGCCTGCGACTTTGGCGGCAGCGATGATGGTTTCGATCTCGCCAATCGTCGCGGCGGGGGGCTTTTCGATCATCAGGTCACGCCCGGCGGCGATCACTTTCAGCGCGGCCTCAAGACGCACGGCGGGCGGGGTGCAGAGCGACACCGCCCCCGCTGGCCCGTTGGCCAGAAACTCGTCGATGGTCTTGAAATTCGGCACGCCTGCCACCGTATCATTGCGCGACACCGCCGCCACCAGCTGAAAGTCCGGGTTGGCGGCGATGGCGGGCAGGTGCTGATCGCGGGCGATCTTGCCGATGCCGACGAGGGTGATGGGGATGGGCATTCGGGGCTTCCTGTTGCGGGTCTTGGGCGGATCAGCGGTGCTGATCCACCATCACGGGGTTTCCGTCCGGGTCTATGGCAATGAAATGGGCGGGGCCAGTGGTGGTTTCATCGGCTTCCGGTATCAAGGCGATGCCGGCGGCTTTCAGGCGGCGTTGCAACTCGCGCACGTCGGTGAAGGGATCGACGTTCTGGCCATTGACGTCCCAGCCCGGGTTGAAGGTCAGCATATTACGCTCGAACATCCCCTGAAACAGCCCGATCACGGTGGTGCCGTTTTTCAGAACCAGCCAGTTCTGATCCTGATTGCCGCCCTTCATGGTGAAACCGAGCGCTTCGTAGAATTTGCGCGACGCGGCGATATCCTTGACCACAAGCGAGACGGAGAAGTTGCCAAGGTCCATGGGAGTCTCCGTCCTTTGGTTGCAGGGGGCAAGGATAGCACGGGGTCGGGCAGCGGGGCAAACGGTTGCCCGGCCCCGGGGCGGTGTTCAGTGCGCCTCTCTTGCCACCGTATTGCCACGGCAGCCGATCAGGAAATCCAGATCGGCCCCGGTATCCGCCCCCTGCACATGGTCATGGTAAAGCTGGGCATAGCCGCCGTTTGGCCGCTCCACCGGGCTTTTCCATTCGGCCAGCCGTGCTGCAAGTTCGGCGTCGGTGATATCCAGATGCAGGCGGCGGGCTTCAACATCCAGTTCGATCATGTCGCCCGAGCGCACCACGGCCAGCGGGCCACCATGCGCCGCTTCGGGGGCGACATGCAGTACCACCGTGCCGTAAGCGGTGCCGGACATCCGCGCATCCGAAATCCGCACCATATCGGTGATGCCCTTTTTCAGAATCTTCGCAGGCAGCCCCATGTTGCCAACCTCGGCCATGCCGGGATAGCCGCGGGGGCCGCAGTTCTTCATCACCATGATGCAGCTTTCATCAATATCCAGCGCCTCGTCATCGACCCGCGCCTTGTAATCATCGATATCCTCGAACACCACAGCGCGGCCCCGGTGTTTGAGCAGCGCGGGTGTTGCGGCAGAGGGTTTCAGCACCGCGCCACCAGGGGCCATGTTGCCGCGCAGCACCGCGATGCCACCCTGTGCGGTCAGGGGGTTGGTCACGGGGCGGATCACATCCTCGTTCCAGTTCTTCACGTCCTTGACTTCATCCCAGATCGAGCCGCCCGAGACGGTCAGCGCGTCCTTGTGCAGCTTGCCGCCTTCACCCAGCATCCTGATGACCACCGGCAGACCGCCGGCATAGAAAAACTCCTCCATCAGATATTTGCCCGATGGCATCAGGTTGACGATGGTCGGCACATCGCGCCCGCAGCGGTCCCAGTCGTCAAGGCTCAGGTCAATGCCGACCCGGCCCGCCATCGCCAGCAAGTGAATCACGGCGTTAGTAGAACCGCCGATGGCACCATTGGTGCGGATGGCGTTTTCAAACGCCGGTTTGGTCAGGATATCCGACGGTTTCAGATCATCCTTGACCATCTGCACGATGCGCCGCCCGGTGATATGGGCCATGACGCGGCGGCGTGAATCCACCGCCGGAATCGCGGCGTTGCCGCTCAGCGTCATCCCCAGGGCTTCAGCCATCGAGGCCATGGTCGATGCCGTGCCCATGGTGTTGCACGACCCGGCGCTGCGCGACATCCCGGCCTCGGCATCGACAAACTCGTCGGCGGTCATCTGCCCGGTTTTGACCATTTCGGCAAAGCGCCAGATATGGGTGCCCGAGCCTACGGTTTCGCCGCGGAAATAGCCGTTCAGCATCGGCCCGCCACTGACCAGAATCGCCGGAATATCCACCGACGCCGCGCCCATGATCAGCGCCGGGGTGGTCTTGTCGCAGCCTGCCAGCAGCACCACGCCATCGATCGGCTGTCCTCGCAGGCATTCCTCCACATCCATCGCGCAGAGGTTGCGAAACATCATGGCTGTGGGGCGGAAGGCGGATTCCGACGGACTCATCACCGGGAATTCCATCGGCAACCCGCCAGCCTCATAGATGCCGTGCGCCACCCGTTCGGCCAGATCGCGCAAATGGGCGTTGCAGGGGGTCAGTTGCGACCAGGTGTTGCAGATGCCGATCACCGGGCGGCCGTCGAACAGATCGGCGGGCAGGCCCTGATTCTTCATCCAGGACCGGTGATAGATCGCATCCTTGGTGACGCCACCGAACCATTCCTGACTGCGGAGTTTGCGGGGCCATGCGGCGGGTTTGAAGGTCATGTTTGGTCCTTTCACAGGGTGCGGATGGTGGTATCGGGGGCGTCGGCATGCCCCAGCGGATTGGCAAGCGGCAGACCGAATGCGGGCGACGATATTTCGAATATATCGCCAAGCTGCGGCTTGATGCCATCGGCAAACGACAGGGTGGCGGTGCCGAACATATGCACATGCAGATCGCCCGGCTGGCGGAAGATGCTGTATTTGAAATGGTGGTGTTCCAGATTGGCCAGCGTGTGGCTCATGTTGGCTTCACCTGACAGGAACGGCTTTTCCCAGATCACCGCACCACCCCGCCGGATCCGTGAGGTGCCGCGCACATCGGCGGGCAGGTCGCCCAACAGAAGTTCGGGGCCGAACGAGGCCGGGCGCAGCTTGGAATGGGCAAGAAACAGGTAGTTGATCTTTTCCGTCACATGGTCGGAAAATTCGTTGGCCAGCGCAAAGCCCACCCGCCAGGCGGTGCCGTCCGGGCCGATCAGGTAAAAAGCCGCAATTTCCGGCTCTTCGCCACCATCCAGCGCGAACGAGGGCGAGGGCAGCGCATCGCCCGGGCCGATGGCACCGACGCCGGTGCCCTTGTAGAACCATTCGGGCTGCACCCCCACCTGCCCGGCGGCGGGCTTGCCACCTTCAAGCCCCATGCGGAACATCTTCATGCTGTCGGTCATGCCGGTGGTATCGGCATGCATCGCGTCGCGGGTATTGGCGGAGCCGGTATGGGTCAGCCCGGTGCCGGTCAGGTGCATATGCGCCGGGTCGGGGTGGCGCAGCGGGCAATCCAGTGCACCAGCCGCCAAAAGCGCGGGCAGATCGGCGGCCTCGCCCTGGCCTGCGGCAGTGACCAGATCCGCCAGCCCGCGCCCCTGCGCTATGGCACTTTGTGCCAGCGCCAGTATGGTCGTGGACCCCGGCACAGCCCATGCGGTGTTGCCGTCGCGGGCGATCACGCCGCCCTTTTTCAACTGACTCAGATGCATCGCGCCCTCACGATTTTGATTTGTTGTAAACGTCAAAGATCACGGCTGCCAGCAGTACCAGCCCCTTGATGACCTGCTGATAGTCGATGCCGATGCCCAATATCGACATGCCATTGTTCATCACCCCCATGATGAACGCCCCGATCACCGCCCCGATGATGGTGCCCGCCCCGCCCGACATGGATGCGCCACCGATGAACACGGCGGCGATCACATCCAGTTCGAACCCGACACCGGCCTTGGGGGTGGCCGAATTCAGCCGCGCCGCCACGATCATGCCGCTGAAGGCCGCCAGCACCCCCACGATGACAAAGGTGGAAAACACCATCCGGTTGGTGTTGATACCCGACAGTTTCGCCGCCTTTTCGTTGCCGCCAATGGCATAGATCCGGCGACCAAAGGTGGTGGAATTGGTGATGAACATGAACAGCACGATCAGCACGGCCATCGAGATCAGCACATTGGGCAAACCGCGATAAGTGGCGAGGATGCCGGAGAACAGCAGCAGCGCCGCAACGATCAGCACATTCTTGGCAAGGAAAAAGCCGTAGGGCTCTTCGACCATGCCATAGGCCTGCGCCTTGCGCCGGGCCGAAATTCCGGCCCACAGGATACCCAGCGCCACCAAGCCACCCAGCACGATGGCCAGTGCATTCAGCCGCTCCAGCCCCAGCATCGGGGCGACCCAGGGCAACAGGTCGGGCACAAAGCCGGTGGAAATGATCTGGAAGCTTTTGGGAAAGGGGCCAACGTTGCGGCCATCCAGCAGCCACAGCGTCATCCCGCGAAACACCAGCATACCGGCCAGCGTGACGATGAACGACGGGATGCGCCAATAGGCGATCCAGTAGCCCTGCGCCGCACCGATCATCCCGCCGACGATCAGCGCGGCAGGCATCGCCAGATAGACCGGCCAATCCCAGTTGACGATCATCTGCGCCGCCAGCGCGCCGACAAAGGCGGCAACCGCCCCGACCGACAGGTCGATATGGCCCGACACGATCACCAGCAGCATTCCCAGCGCCATGATGATGACATAGCTGTTTTGCAGGAACAGGTTGGTGATGTTTTGTGCGCTCAGAAACGGCACGCCGATGAATATGCCGACCAGCACCTGAAAAAAGGCGATGATGGCGACCAGCGCCAGCAGCATCCCGTATTGGCGCATGTTGTTTTTCAGATAGCGCGCGGCGCTGGGTTTGTCGGCCATTTCTCAGTTCACTCCGGTTTCCTGGGCAGCGGCGCGGGTGTCGGCGGCCATGATTGCGGCCATGATCTTTTCCTGACTGGCCTCTGCGCCGCTCATTTCACCAACAAACGCACCGCGGTTCATCACATAGATCCGGTCACACATCCCCAAAAGCTCGGGCATTTCCGATGAAATCATGATGACGCCGCGGCCCTGATCGGCCAACTGGTTGATGATGGTGTAAATCTCGAATTTCGCGCCGACGTCGATGCCCCGGGTCGGCTCATCCAGGATCAGCACCTTGGGGTCGGCGAACAGCCATTTCGACAGCACGACCTTTTGCTGATTGCCGCCCGACAGGTTCACGACCTTTTGAAACACCGTCGGGGTGCGGGTGGACAGGGCTGCCCGATAGTCCTCGGCAACCTTTTGTTCGCGGTTGGTATCTATCACGCCGCGTGATGCGACGCCGTCCAGATTGGCCATGGTGGTGTTGTGGACAATGCTCTGTTCCAGCACCAGCCCCAGCAGCTTGCGGTCTTCGGTCACATAGGCAAGCCCGGCGGCAATGGCATTGGGCACAGTGTTCAGATTGGCAGCGCGCCCGGCGATTTTGGCAAGGCCGGTGATGCGGGTGCCCCAGCTGCGGCCAAACAGGCTCATGGCGAATTCGGTGCGCCCGGCCCCCATCAGCCCGGCAATCCCCACCACTTCGCCCTGCCGGACATGCAGACTGATGTCGCGGATCACCTGGCGGTCGGAATGCAGCGGGTGGAACACGTTCCAGCCCTGCACTTCCAGCAGGATTTCGCCGATCCTTGGCGTGCGGGCCGGGTAGCGGTGCGCCATGTCGCGCCCAACCATGTCGCGGATGATGCGATCCTCGGTGATGTCGGCGCGCTCGATGTCGGATACGGTGGCACCGTCGCGCAGCACCGTCAGGCGGTCGGCCACGCGGCTGACCTCATTCAGCTTGTGGCTGATCAGGATCGAGGTGATGCCCTGCCGCTTCAGTTCCAGCAGCAGGTCGAGCAGCTTCTGGCTGTCATTTTCCTGCAGCGCAGCGGTGGGTTCATCGAGGATCAGCAGTTTGACCCGCTTTGACAGTGCCTTGGCGATTTCGACCAGTTGCTGCTTGCCGACACCAAGGCTGTCGATCCGCGCCTGCGGTGCCTCGGACAGACCAACCTTGGCCAGCAGCTTTTCGGTGCGGGCGTAGGTTTCGGGCCAGTCGATCACCCCGCCCCGGGTGACTTCGTTGCCCAGATAGATGTTTTCGGCGATCGACAGCAGCGGCACCAGTGCCAGCTCCTGATGGATGATGATGATCCCCCGGGCTTCGCTGTCGTGGATGCCGCCAAAGCGGGCGGGCTGCCCCTCATACATGATCTCGCCGTCATAACTGCCGTGCGGGTAAACCCCGGACAGCACCTTCATCAGGGTGCTTTTTCCGGCACCGTTCTCACCGACCAGCGCGTGAATCTCGCCGGGCATCACCGACAGGTTCACATTGTCCAGCGCCTTGACGCCGGGAAAGGTCTTGGTGATGCCGCGCATTTCAAGGATCGGTGTCATGGCGCATCCGTAGCCCCCGGCGGGGCAGGTTCAGGGTATGGTCAGGCAAAGACCCCGCCGCCCAGAGGCAGCGGGGCCAATAGCTCAGTCAGACCAGCTTACTGCAGATCTTCGGCTTTGATATAGCCGCTGTCGACCACGACAGCCTGATAGTTGGAGGCGTCAACCGGCACGGGAACCAGCAGGTACGACGGCACGACCTTGACGCCGTTGTTGTAGGTTTCGGTATCGTTGATTTCCGGGTCGGCACCGCCCATCAGGGCATTGACCATGCCGACAGTCACTTTCGCCAGTTCGCGGGTATCCTTGAACACCGTCGAATATTGCTCGCCAGCGATGATCGACTTGACCGACTGCACTTCGGCATCCTGCCCGGTGACAATCGGCATCTTCAGATCGCCGGAACCATAGCCCACGCCTTTGACCGACGACAGAATGCCGATCGACAGACCATCATAGGGGCTCAGCGCGCCGTTCAGCGCCTTGTCGGTGTAGTTGGACGACAGCAGGTTATCCATCCGCGCCTGTGCCACCGCTCCGTCCCAACGCAGGGTGCCAACCTGATCCATGCCCATCTGACCGGACGGAATGGCGATATCGCCCGCGTCGATCATCGGCTGCAGCACCGACATCGCGCCGTCATAAAAGAAGAAGGCGTTGTTGTCGTCGGGTGAGCCGCCGAACAGTTCGACATTCCACGGCTTCACATCCGGGAAACGCTCTTTCATGCCGGCGACCAGGCTCTCGGCCTGCAGCACACCGACCTGAAAGTTGTCGAAGGTGGCGTAATAGTCGACATTTCCCGAGTCGCGGATCAGGCGGTCATAGGCGATGACCTTGATGCCGGAAGCCGCCGCGTTTTCCAGCGCGTTCGACAGGGTGGTGCCGTCGATGGCGGCGATCACCAGAACCTTGACGCCCTTGGTGATCATGTTCTCGATCTGGGCAAGCTGGTTCGGAATGTCGTCTTCAGCATATTGCAGATCGGTGCCGTAGCCCGCTTCTTCAAACAGCTTCACCATCGATTCGCCGTCGGAAATCCAGCGCGACGAGGATTTGGTGGGCATGGCGATGCCAACGGTGCCCTTGTCCTGGGCGAAAAGCGGCGTTGTCAGCGATGCGACAACCGCAACCGACGCCAGAATTGACGTGAAAAGTTTCATTATGGTCCTCCCATTGCCCCGGGCCCTTGGTGCAGGCGGTCCGGGGCGGCCATTGCACGGACCGGTCTGGCCCGCGCGTGACCTATAGGCGCTGGACTTCATACCGTTCAAATGCCAAATGGCGAGGCTGGCATATCAATTACGGTATATCTTTTATGGCCCGGAACCTCGCCACCCAGTTGACCCTGAAACATCTGCGGCTGATTGCGGCGGTGGAAGAACACCGCCAGCTGTCTTTGGCCGCCCACGCGCTGACGCTGACGCAACCGGCAGCCTCGCGGGTATTGGCCGAGATCGAGACGCTGGTCGGTGCGCCGCTGTTCGAGCGGCATCCCCGCGGGATGGAGCCGACTGCGCTGGGCATGGGGCTGGCACAGCGCGCCCGCACCATCATCGAATCGCTGGCCGACGCGGCGGAAGAGGCAGAACAGCTGCGGTTCGGGCGCGGTGGCGTGGTGCGGATCGGCGCAGTAACCGGCGCTGCCGTCGGCATCGTTGTGCCGGTTCTGCGGCGGCTCAAGGCGCTGGCCCCGGATGCCGAGGTGCATGTGCAGGTTGCCATGTCGGACGAGCTGATCGGCGACCTGATGGCGCTGCGGCTGGATATGGTGCTGGGGCGATTGCCCGCAACGGCGCGTCCGGGCGATTTCGATCTGGTCCCTGCCAGTGGCGAACAGGTCCGGCTGGTGGCCAACCGGCGCAATCCGTTGGCGGGGCGCAGCATCGTGACCTTGCCCGAACTGTCGCAGGTGCCATGGGTGATGCAGGGCCCCGGTGCCCCGGTGCGCCGCGCGGTGGAAGAGGCGTTTATGAATGCCGCAGCATCGTTGCCGCGCGATATCACCAACACCGCGTCATTGCTGGTGGTGCTGGCGATGCTGCGCCACGGTGACACCGTGACCCCGCTGAGCCATGAGGTAGCCGAACTGCTGACGGCGATGCAGCCCGATCTGACCATCCTGCCCTTGAGCGCAAGCATATCGGTTGCCCCCTATGCCCTTGTCACCCTGCGTGACAGGCGGTTGACCCCGGTGGCAGCACGCTGCCACCGGCTGGTGGCGGAGCAGTTGCGGGGGTGAGGCGTGTGGCGGGAACGCACGTTCGATTGGATCAGCAAAGGCCCTTTGCCGGGCAATTCCGGCCAGCGGACGGGTGCCTGCTCCTGCACCACTTTTCTGTAACCCAAGGCACCCGTGCGCGCGGAAAATCCGGCGTCGGCCTTGCCCTACCGTTTCTTGCCGGATTTGGCCCCTGCCAAATCGGGCCCTTCCTGCCTGCCCGGGCAAGCGCGCCCTGATTGCCCGCCGCCTCTATTGCCCCAAGCCCTCTTGGCACCCGGCTTTTGGGGTCGGGGTGCGATCAAAGGTTGCAGACCCTGCCCCCGCCGCTACCGCAACCCGTCCTTGCCCAGTGCCTCGCCATGGCTCAGCCCGCCCACCCGCGCCAGGGGGCGGCCGCTGTCGGTGACGGCGACGGCCACCATGATCTCACCGGCGCGGGGGGCATCGTTCAGCCGCACCTCGACCCCGTCGAAATGGCTGCGGACATAGGCGGCATCCTTGTGGCCGAGCGGCACATCCAGCACCTGCCCCGGCCCGCCCATCTTTTTGCTTGATGGCACCAGCGCCGCGCCTTTTTCCACCGCCAGCCGCAGTGGCGCGCCCAGTTTGGGGTGCAGGATGGCGGCGGCATGTTCAAGTTCGCCCGCCTCGCCCACCATCGCCGCCTTGCCATAGCTTTGCGCCTGCGCGGGCGTGATCCCCAAAGCCTGCACACAGCGCTGGCCCAGCATCCCGCCCAGTTCCTCGCCGATCTCGATCAGCGCCGACAGGTCGGCCTGATAGCGCCCGGCAAAGGGGTTGGCGATCACCGCCACCGCCACTGCCTTGCGGGTCGGTGGCACCACGGTCCGGCCCGCTTCACGGTGGGTTTCCTCGATCCAGACGGCGATCTTGCGGATATCGGCCCTCATCGCAACCCGTCCTCCCCCCTGATGTCCCCAGCTTCCAGCCCCCCGGCGCGGTGGTGAATGCGTGCGCCGGTGGTCATCACCAGCACCACGATCATTTCGTCGGCCCGTGGCCCGTCCGGCATCCCCACTTCCATCGCGTCGAAATGGCTGCGGACGTAGGAGGCGTTGATATGGGTGATCGGCACATCCAGCCTGCCGCCGACCCCGCAGACCTTTTTGGCCGAGGGCACGATGGCTTTGGCCCCGCCCAGCACGTCGCGCATCGCATGGCCGCCCGGCGCATGCCACAGCGCCCCATGTTCCAACTCACCCGCTGCGCCGATCAGAATGCCCTTGCCATAGCCCTCGACCCCCTCGGCATCGCCCCCCAGTGCCGCCAAAAGCCGGGTTGCCATCATCAGGCCCAAAGGCTTCAGATCTGCCATGAAGGGCTGGATATTCTCGACATAGCGCCCGGCAAACGGGTTGCTGATCGCGGCCAGCACCGCGCCACGCCGCAAGGGCACGGCAGCGCGGGGGCCGCCTTCGTGCCAGATCTCCTCCAGCGCAAGGCTGAGTTTGCGGATTTCGGGCTCAGGCATGGTCCATCGTCCTTTCAGCCAAGGCGGCAAAGGCGCCCTTGCCGCCGATCACGCGGTTTTGCCCGCCGAGGAACAGCGCGGCGGCCTGGATCATCCCCTGCACCAGCATGGCTTCGGCGGCGGCAAGACCGCGCTCCAGCGCATGGCGGCAATCATCGCGGCCCAGCGCGCCAACTGCCGTCACCACCAGCCGGTCACCAAGGTCGCTGTCAGGCTGAACCGTGCGGGCCGGGGCGCGGGTGATGGCGGGGTGGCCGGGCAGGTCAACGGCATTGGCGATCAGCGTTGCCGCCACATCGGCTTCGGCCCCGCTGCGCCCCAGCACCGTTACCGCATCGGCGATCCCCAGGGACAGGCTGCGCCCGCCGTGGCCGCTGGTTGCAAGACCGCGCGCCATGTCGCCATGCCGCAGGCTCACCCGGCCCAAAGGGCGGTTGTCCAGCCCTGCGACCGCCACGGTAAAGACCTGCCCCGCCGTCAGATGCACCGCGATATCGCCGCCGTTGTTGACATAGGCGCGCACCGGGGCGGCGGCCCTGACCATCGCCGCCAGCACTTCATCCGCCACCGCACCCGCCACCGCCGCCATCGGGGTGACAAACATCACCCTTCCATGCGGGGCGCAGGCGCGATGCATCCGCTGCGCCACCATGCCTTTGGGCGCCCCGCCCACCTTTTGCCGCAACAACGGCAGTTCGGCGACCAGTTCGGCCAGCACGGTCTGAAACCGCGCGTGGGCGGCGGTAAAAGCCTCGGTCCGGTTGCCGTCCGCCCCGATCACCAGATCAATCGGGCCGTGCTGCAGATGCAGCCGCGATCCGTCGCCCAACAATGCGGCTGTGGGGCCGCTCATGGTGCCAACCCGGGCCAAATGAAATTCGCCGGGCTGTTGGGGTCGGTATGCCCCCCCGCCACCCGCCGCACCCAAGCGCCCACCACCGAAGCCACCGGCTGTACCCGGTCGACATGGCCACCCAGCCGTTCATAATCCGACAGGCGCAGGGTGAATTCGATCGGGGCGACGATGGCGGGCGTTGGCACATAACCGAAGGAATTGCTGGGCATCTGCATTACATCGACCATCACGGTGATGCCGCCACCGGGCCAGACATAAGCCGCCGCCCCGCCACAGGATACATGGGTCAGCGCCTGTTTCACCGAATGGGTCAGCTTGACCGGGTTGGTGGTGACACCGGCGCGCAAAGACCCCCCGGCCCCGCCCATGAACAACACCGAACAGAGCGACGGCTCGCAGTTTTCCGCGATCAGTTCGGCAGACAGGCGCAGCGCAGCGGGCGGTTCGGCGGGCTGCGGGGACAGGCCCGCATCCAGTTCATAATAGCCCCATTGCTCGCCGGTGGTCGATACCATCAGCATCCGCAGCCCGGGCCAGGCCACCTTGGCGTCAAATGGCTTCAGGATGGTCAGCGGGTCTTCGACATCGGTGCCGCCCCAGCCGGTGCCCGGCTGTGCCACCTGAAAATACCGCCCCGGTGTTGACCGGCGACCCTTCATCCTGATGCCGGTCGGCGGGATATCGAGCAGTTTGCCCGCCTGATGTTCCGACAGGACGCCGGTGATATGGTCATCGACCACCACCACCTCATCGACCTGCCCGGCCCAAGCCTTGGCAAACATCCCGATGGTGGCAGAGCCGCAGCCGACCCGCATCAGCTTTTCCGGCACCCCGTTGATGATCGGTGCCTGCCCGGCCTGAATGATCACCCGCGCGCCATCGTCGATCATCACCTCGACCGCCGCACGGTTGCACAGGTGCATCAGCGCATCGCAGGTCACGCGGCCCTCGCGCTTGGACCCGCCGGTCAGATGGTCGACCCCGCCCAGCGACAGCATCTTGGAGCCATATTCGCCGGTCATCACATGGCCGATAGCCTCGCCATCCACCCGCACCACGGCGCGTTCGGTCCCGATATGGCGGTCGGTGTCGATCTTTACCTTGACGCCGCAATAGCTGAAAATCCCCTCGGTCACGACGGTGACCATATCCACCCCCGCCACCTGTTGGCTGACGATGAACGGCGCAGGTTTATAGTCGGGATAGGTGGTGCCCGCCCCGATGGCGGTGATGAAGGGCCGGTGGCCCTTGATCAGATCGCCATCCCAATCCTCGCCCGCGCCCATGCCTTGCAGAAACGGCACCAGTTCGGCGCGGGTTTCGATCACGGTCAGCGGGTCCAGCCGCACCAGCAGGCCACCATGGTTGGCATAGCGGTCACAGGCCCCGGCGCGGCCATCGGCGATGTAGCACAGCACCGGGCAGGCATCGCAGCGGATCTTGTCGGTGTGCCGTTCCGGTTCAGTCATGTCCGGCCTCCGTCAGGGCGTGGCGCAAGCACGCCGGGGTCACTGGTAAAGAGGTCATGCCAACACCGGTGGCATGGCGAATGGCATTCAGCAGCGCCGGGGCCGTCGGGATCAGGGCATGTTCGCCAAGGCCTTTTGCGCCATAGGGGCCATGTTCATCGGGTTCTTCAATGATGATCGTGTCGATCGGCGGCACATCGCCGATGGTCGGGATCAGATAGTCATGCAGGTTCTCGGTGCGGCCCGGCAGGTACTCCTCCATCAGCGCCATGCCAAGGCCCATGGCAATGCCGCCCTGCACCTGCCCCTCGACCAGCCCCGGGTTGATCGCCCGGCCCACATCATGCGCCGCCACAAAGCGCAAGGCACGGGTCTGGCCGGTCTGCAGGTCAACCTCGACCACCGCCAGTTGCGCGGCATAGCCGTACTGGGCATAGGGGGCACCCTGGCCATTGGCATCCAGCGGGCGGGTCGGCGGGTCGTAGGTCTCTGCCGCGTGCAACACATAGCCATCGGCCCCAGGTGGCAACCGCGCAAAGTCCAGCGGGTGTGAACCGGCGCTGTCAGTTGCCGTGATCCGGCCCGCCCCGAAATGCAGCACTGCATCCTCTGCCGCATTGCACAGACGCAAGATCCGACTGCGCAACGCTGCCCCCGCCGCCAGCGCCGCATTGCCGCTGACAAAGGTCTGGCGCGAGGCCGAGGTTTTGCCTGCATCGGGGGTCAGCGCGGTATCGCCGCCCACCAGCACCAGCGCAGCCACCGGCACCCCCAGCGCCTGCGCGAACATCTGTGCGATCACCGTGTTCGACCCTTGCCCGATATCGACCGCCCCCTGATGCAGCACCAGCGTTCCATCCGCCCGGATGCCGCATTTGATGGTGGACGGATTGGCCATCGAGGTATTGCCGCAGCCATACCAACCCGATGCTACCCCCACACCGCGCCGCATGGTGCCACCCGTGGGGTTAAACGCCGCCACTTCGGCCAGCGCCGCCGCCCATGCCGGGCGGAGCGCCAACAGGCAAGGCTTGATCCCGACGCCGCTGGCAAACACCTGCCCACAAACCGTTGCATCGCCGTTTCCCAGCGCATTGGCGATACGAAACTCCAGCCGGTCGATCCCCAGCCGGATCGCCAGATCGTCAAACAGGCTTTCCTGCGCAAATGCCACCTGCGGCACGCCAAAGCCACGAAACGCCCCCGATGGCGGGCAGTGGGTGTGGATGGCGCGTGATGTGGCGCGGTAATCGGCGATGCGGTAGGGGCCGGAGCCGTGGATCGGCACCCGCGTTGCCACCGTCGGCCCCCAGCTGGCATAGGCACCGGTATTGAAATCCCCCGCCAGCACCATGCCGCACAGCGCGCCACCCTTCGTTGCCCCGACCCGCAGCGTGATGTCGGAAGGATGGCGCTTGGTGGTCGATTGCATCGACTCGGTCCGGCTATAGGCCATCCGCACCGTACGCCCGGTTTTCAGCGCCGCCAGCGCCAGATAGGGCTGGACCGACAGGTCAAGCTTCGACCCGAAGCCGCCACCCACGGCGGTGGGTATGATCCTGATCCGCTCTGGGTCGATGCCCAGAATTTCCGCCATCGACGCGCGGTCCATCCCGGGGGCCTGGGTGCAGGCGTAAATCTCCACCACGCCAGCCACAACTTGGGCAAAGCCCGCCTCCGGCTCGATATAGGCATGTTCGACAAAGCCGGTGGCAAAGCGCCCCGTCGCCACCAGATCGGCGCGGGCCAATGCGGTTTCGGCATCGCCGCACGCCACTAACCCGCCGCACATCACATTTCCGGCCCGGCCCGGGTGCAGCAAAGGCGCGTCGGGGGCCAGCGCTTGGGGCAGGGATTGCAAAGGGGGCAGGGGCTCCCACTCAATCGGAAAGGTCGTCGGATCGAACCGCACCATTGCTTGGGCAGACCCCACAACCGCTGCCACAGCGTCGCCGCGATACAGGGCGACCCGTTCAGCAAACACCGGCTGATCGACAAAGGCCGGGATCACCCCATAGGCATTGCGCCCTGGCACATCAGTGGCGGTCAGGATGGCGGCAATTCCGGGATTGGCCTCCAGAAACCCATCCAGATCGCCAAAGTTGAAGCTGGCATGGGGGTGCGGGCTGCGGATCACCTGCACCACCAGCGCATCAGCCGGGGCCAGATCATCGCCGAACGCCTCGGTGCCCGCGACTTTGGCCCAGCCATCCAGCCGCCGGATCGGGGCACCAACCGGCCCCGCCTCGGGTTGTCGCTGCCACCCATTTGCCACCGCCAAAACCGCGTCGATGATCCGCCGATAACCGGTGCAGCGGCACAACACCCCGCCCAAGGCATCCTGCACCTGTCGTTCAGAAGGCTCCGCCACCGCACGCAGCAGCGCGGTTGCCGCCACCAGCATCCCCGGAATGCAGATGCCGCATTGCGCGGCGTGATGATCCTGAAAGCTTTCGGCCAGCCGCTGCGTCTGTGGGTCATGTGCCATCAGCCCGGCCAACGTCTCCACGGCCCTGCCCGCCACCTGATGCACCGGCGTCAGGCAGGCGCAGACCGGAGCGCCCGCCACCAGCACCGTGCAGGCCCCGCAATCGCCGGCATTGCAGCCGACCTTGACATCCAGCGCCCCCAGCCGCGACCGCAGGCTGGCCGACAGCCGCTCGCCGGGAGGAGCGGCAGCGGTGACGGCTTCCCTGTTCAGGGAAAAGGTGATCGGGCTGTCAGCCATGGTCCGCTGGTCCAGGTCCAGCCGCCGCCTGCAAAACCCGCGCCACCAGTACACCCACCAGCCGCAACCGGTAAGCGGCAGAGCCGCGCACATCGGCGATGGGGGACAATGAGGCGAGATGCTCGGGCGTGATGGCAGGCAATGCCGATGCCGCGCAGCCCACCAGCGCCGCCTCCAGCGCCACAAGCCGCTGCGGCACGGCGGAGCAGGATCCGACCGCTACCATGGCCGCGACAATCCGCCCCTGATCCAGTCGCAGCACGGCGGCGGCCGAGGCGATGGAAATCACCATGTAGCGCCGCGCCCCGGCCTTCAGGAACGCCCCGCGCGCGCCGTGTCCCGGTTGCGGGATCAGCACCGCCGCCAGCAGTTCGCCCGGGCGCAGTGCCGTGCGGCGCGGGCCAAGGATGAAATCCGCCAGCGCCAGATCGCGGCACCCGGAGGCCGACCCCAATTCAACCCTTGCCCCCAACGTCAGCAATGGCGGCACCCCGTCGGCTGCCGGTGAGGCGTTGCACAGATTGCCGCCGATGGTGCCGGCATTCTGGATCTGCACCGACCCCACCTCGCGCCCCGCCGCCTTCAGCCCGTCAAAGGCGGGCGGCAGATCGGCGGCGATGAGGTCCGACCACGGGGTCGCGGCCCCGATGCGGATCACCCTGGCCCCGGTGGTGATGCCGCGCAAGCCCGGCAGGGCGGTGATATCCAGCACATCGCCGCTTGGCAGCCGCTCGCCCAGCGCCGGATACCAGTCGGTGCCACCGGCAACCACCGTGGCCCCGGCGGTGCCAAGTGCCGCAAACGCCGCTTCCATCGACCTTGGTGTCAGATAGCTCATGCCACCCCTCGACATCCCGATTGTTGGTATGCAAATAAAAACGAGGACGGAACCGAGTCAACCCTTCGTCGGCTTGTAGCGCCGATTGCGCCACCAGTCTTGCCGACCTTGATTGCCAAACCTTGATTGCCTTGGCCCCTCTGCTAGCCTTGTGAGAATCGGAGTGTGACAATGCCGCATGATGCTGCATCCCCTGACGGTTCAGGGCAGACCAGACTGGTGATTTCCAACGTTGGCCTGATGCTGTCGGGCATGCTGGAACAGCCGATCCTCGATGCCGATTGCGTGATTGCCGAAGGCGGCAGGATCACCGCGATTGGCCGCGAAACTGCGCTGGATACTGCTGGGGCCACCCTATGGATCGATGCCAACGGCACTGCCCTGTGCCCCGGCCTGATCGACAGCCATGTGCATCCGGTGGTGGGCGACTATACCCCCCGGCAAAGCCAGCTGAACTGGATCGATTCAACCCTGCATGGTGGCGTCACCACGCTGATCTCGGCGGGGGAGGTCCATATGCCGGGTCGCCCGCGCGACATCGTGGGCCTCAAGGCAATGGCGATCGCGGCGCAGCGCTGGTACGAAAATTTCCGCCCCTCGGGTGTCAAGGTGATGGCGGGGGCACCGATCATCGAACATGGCATGGTCGAGGCGGATTTCCGCGAATTGTCGGGGGCCGGGGTGAAATTGCTGGGCGAGGTCGGCCTCGGCTCGGTCAAGGATGGGCCAACCGCGCGACAGATGGTCGACTGGGCGCGCAAATACGGGATGCAAAGCACCATCCACACCGGCGGCCCCTCGATCCCCGGCTCGGGCCTCATTGACGCCGCGATGGTGCTGGAGGCCGGAACCGATGTGGTCGGCCATATCAACGGCGGCCACACCGCGCTGCCCGACGATCAGATCATCTGCATCTGCGAGGGGTGCCAGGCGGCGCTGGAGATCGTGCACAACGGCAACGAACGCGCGGCCTTGCTGGCGCTGAACACGGCGCGCGAACTGGGGCAACTGGATCGGGTGATCCTGGGCACCGATGGCCCTGCCGGGTCGGGGGTGCAGCCCTTGGGCATCCTGCGGATGGTAGCGATGCTGTCAAGCCTTGGCAACCTGCCCGCCGAACTGGCGTTCTGTCTGGGCACCGGCAACACCGCGCGGCAGCGGTCGCTTGATACCGGCCTGATCGCGGTGGGCATGGCGGCGGATTTCGTGTTTCTCGATCAGGCGCAGAACTCGCCGGGGGGATCGCTGCTGGAATCAGTGCAGCAAGGCAATCTGCCGGGGGTCGGAATGGTGGTGATCGATGGGGTGATCTGCGCCGGAAGGAGCCGGAATACCCCGCCAGCCGGAAGGGTGCCGGTGCAAAGGGTCTTGCGGCGCTGAGCTGACCGAAACCACCTTGCCGGAATCAGGAACACTCCCTTTACTGCCCTCACAACCCGGGGGGCACATATGGCACACGACATCCGCGTTCTGCTGGGCACCACCAAGGGTGCGTTCATCCTGCACGGCGCGCGCGGCGTCGATGCTTGGCAGGTCCACGGCCCCTTCTGCGACGGCTGGCCGATCAACCATGTGGTCGGCGATCCCGCAACCGGCACGATCTGGGCTGCCGGTGGCGGTGAATGGCACGGGGCCGGGGTCTGGCGGTCCGGGGATGGCGGCGCGACATGGGCTCTGTCACTGCTGTCGAACGGCAAGTGGGACGCCATGTTGACCAGTGACCCGGATTTCGCCGCCCATATCGGGCAGCAGCCCAGGCCGCCCGCCCCCTTCACCGGCCAGATCGATGCGATCTGGTCGCTTGGGCTGGCGGGCGACCGGCTTCTGGCCGGGGTCAAACCGGCGCAGCTTTATGCCAGCTGTGACCGGGGAACCGCTTGGACCCGGATTGACGCGCTGAACGACCACCCCTCGGCACCCGACTGGAATCCCGGCGCTGCCGGGCTGGTCCTGCATTCGATTGTCATCGACCCGGGCCAGCCCAAACGCCTGTGGGTCGGCATCTCGGCGGCAGGGGTGTTTGCTTCGGAAGACGGAGGTGCCACCTGGGACCGGCAGAACCGCCTGACCAACGAAGATGCCGCCAGCCATCAGGGTCACAGCCATCCCGGGGGGCAGAGCCATGAGGTTGGTCATTGCGTCCACAACATGGTGCGCGCCTGGGCGGACGGCGACCTGTTGTATCAGCAAAACCATCATGGCGTGTTCCGCAGCCAGGACGGCGGCCGGAACTGGCATGACATCTCGGCCGGCCTGCCCTCGACCTTTGGCTTTCCCATCGCGGTTCACCCGCATGATCCGCAAACCCTGTGGGTCTTTCCGCTGAATGGCGACACAAAGGGGCGGTTTCCGCCCGATGCCTCTGCCGCCGTCTGGCGGTCGCGCAATGGCGGGCAAAGCTGGGAAAAGCTGCAGCAGGGACTGCCGGCGGCAAATTGCTTCTTCACCGTGCTGCGGCAGGCGATGGCGGTGGATCGGGCCGAGCAGGCCGGGGTCTATTTTGGCACCAACAGCGGCTCGGTCTTTGCCAGCCATGATGAGGGCGACACCTGGGCCGAAATCGCCCGCCACCTGCCAACCGTGCTTGCGGTCGAAACGCTGGAAGCCCGGTAGATCAGGGGAAAAGTGGTGAGCCCGACGGGATTCGAACCCGTGACCTACTGATTAAAAGTCAGTTGCTCTACCAACTGAGCTACAGGCCCACGACAGGGTGCTACCTAGAAACATCATCCCACAGGGTCAAGAGCAAATCCGGCATGATCTGCGCCATCTGGCAAATCTGCTGCGCCGGGTGTATCTGCCCGCCATGAACGCGCGCGAAAACCCGATCGGCCTGCCTTTCGTCAAGATGCACGGACTGGGCAATGACTTTGTGGTGCTGGACCAGCGGTCCGGCCCGCTCCCGCTGACGCGCGAACTGGTGTGCGCCATCGGTGATCGCCACCGGGGGGTGGGGTTCGACCAGCTGGCGGTGATTGATACCGGGGCGGATACCGATCTGGCGCTGACCTTCTACAATTCCGATGGCTCGATTGCCGGAGCCTGCGGCAACGCCACCCGCTGCATTGCCAGCACCGAAATGGCACGGCGCGGCGTGGCGCGGCTGACCCTGCGAACCGAACGCGGCGTGCTGGTGGCGGAAAATGCCGGCAACGGGCTGACACGGGTCAACATGGGGCCGCCGCTGCTGGGCTGGGCGGAGATACCATTGGCCCATGCCATCGACCCGCTGCACCTGCCGCTGCCGGGCGATCCGGCAGCCGTCGGCATGGGCAACCCGCATTGCGTGTTTTTCGTGAGTGATGCCGAAGCGGTGGATGTGGCGACCCTTGGCGCGGCCACCGAACATGATCCGCTGTTCCCGCAGGCGACAAATGTCGAGTTTGCCTCGGTCCTTGGCCCCGATCACCTGCGCATGCGGGTCTGGGAACGCGGCACCGGGATCACCCTTGCCTGTGGTTCCGGTACCTGCGCCGTCGCGGTCGCCGCCCATCTGCGCGGCCTGACCGGGCGGCAGGTCACCATCGAAGCCGATGGCGGCACCTTGCAGGTCGACTGGCGCGACGATGGCGTCTGGCTGACCGGGCCATGTGTCAGCGCGTTCAGCGGCCTTCTCAGCCCCGAATTTCTGGCGGCAATGGGATGAGCCTGCACCCGCCGGTCTTTGCCACGCTGGGCTGCCGCCTCAACGCCTATGAAACCGAAGCGATGAAGGAACTGGCGGCGGCTGCCGGACTCGGCAATGCCGTGGTCGTCAATACCTGCGCCGTCACCGCCGAAGCGGTGCGCAAGGCCAAACAGGAGATCCGGCGGTTGCGCCGGGAGCATCCCGACGCCACCCTGATCGTCACCGGCTGTGCCGCACAAACCGAGCCCGCCACCTTTGCCGCCATGCCGGAGGTCAGCCATGTCATCGGCAACAGCGAAAAGATGCAGGCCGCGACATGGCAGCGCTTTGTACCCGATCTGATCGGCCAGACCGAACGGGTGCAGGTCGATGACATCTTGTCGGTGCGCGAAACGGCGGGCCATCTGATCGACGGCTTTGGCCGCCACCGCGCCTATGTGCAGGTGCAGAACGGCTGCGACCACCGCTGCACCTTCTGCATCATCCCCTATGGCCGCGGCAATTCCCGGTCGGTCCCTGCCGGCGTGGTGGTGGAGCAGATCAGACGACTGGTCGGCAAGGGCTTTGCCGAGGTGGTGCTGACAGGGGTGGATCTGACCTCGTGGGGGGCCGACCTGCCCGCTGCGCCGCGCCTGGGCGATCTGGTGATGCGTATCCTGCGGCTGGTTCCCGACCTGGCGCGCCTGCGCATCAGTTCGATCGACTCGATCGAGGTGGACGAGGCGTTGATGCATGCCATCGCTACCGAGCCGCGCCTGATGCCGCACCTGCACCTGTCCTTGCAGGCGGGGGATGACATGATCCTGAAGCGGATGAAGCGCCGCCACCTGCGCGACGATGCGATCCGGTTCTGCGAAGATGCAATCAGACTCCGCCCCGACATCGTGTTCGGTGCCGACATCATCGCCGGTTTCCCGACCGAGACCGACCAGATGTTCGATAACTCGCTGAAGCTCGTTGAAGACTGCGGCCTGACCTTCCTGCACGTCTTTCCCTATTCCGCGCGTGCAGGTACCCCCGCCGCCCGGATGCCCGCCGTGCCGGGGCCCGAGATCAAGGCCCGCGCCGCCCGCCTGCGCGCCGCCGGGGCTGCAGCCCTGCAGCGCCACCTTGCCGCGCAGCACGGCCGGACTCATCGCATCCTGACCGAATCCCCCCGCATGGGCCGCACCGAACAATTCACCGAAGTCAGCTTTGCGACCGACCAGCCCGAAGGACGCGTGGTTGCCGCACGGGTCACTGGCCACGACAAAACCCGTCTCCACGCCTGACTCGTCTTCATTGTTCGGTAAATTTCCCTGCCGGAGGCTCTTTTGCATTCCAATTCCGCGTTCCGCCAAGCGACACCCGCGACCAAACCCGATTTCGCGCGCGCCCGAGGCTTCGGCATCCTGTCGGTCAATGCGCCACAGGGTCCGGTCTTCTCGCATATCCCGTTTCTGCTTTCGGGTGACGGGGCCGAGGCCGAGTTGCACCTCGTCCGCTCGAACCCTATCGCCAGCCAACCCGGCGCACCGCAGTCAGCCGTGATCGCGGTCTCGGGCCCAGAAGGCTACATCTCGCCAGACTGGTACGGCGTCCCTGATCAGGTGCCGACCTGGAACTCTATCGCCGTGCATCTGCGCGGCAGTCTTGAACGGCTGCCACATGATCGGCTGGGTGCCATGCCAGTTCGGCTGTCGGCGGCATTCGAAGCGCGGCTTGCGCCCAAGGCCCCCCGGACCAGCGCAAAGATGCCGGACGGCGTCATGGACCGGGTGATGCGCGCGATAGTGCCGTGCCGGTTCACGATCATGTCAGTTGATGGCACGTGGAAGCTGAACCAGAACAAGCGGTCCGAGGGAGCACGGCCGACGCCTTGGCGGCGCTGGACGATGCTGCCGCCGGCGTCTGCCGCCCGCGCGCGCGCAGGCGGGCGTCATCAACGGCGCGATCTTGAGCACCACCGTTGCTGCCGCCCGCGCGCGCAGGCGGGCGGCTTTGATGCGCGCACTTCCGCAGGGCTGACTACGACCCATTTGACCATCGATTTGACGACCCGATTTTTGACGGATCAGACTTTTGAGAGAAAAATACAATGGATCATGGCCATTTCGTGCTTGCCGTTGCGCTGGCTCGTACAGATTTGCAACATGGCAACCATCTGGCACGCACAGATCGTGATGTACCCGCTTTTCGCACGCGTCGGCGCGGCGGATTATGTGACGTTTCACCGGTTCTACGTCGCGCGCATTCCCTTGCCGGTCATACTGCCGGGATTTCTGTCGTTCTTCCTGCCTCTGGCTTTTCTGGTCACGGTTTCGACGGCGCTGGCCGTTGCGATGGCGGGCCCCGCTTTCCAGCCGGCCCGAAGGCGAAGGGCGCATCGACAGGCATCATTGGACAAGCAAGAATAGACAGCCACGCGCCGCTGCAGTAATCTGGGCGCGACGTAACCCGAGGTGTTCCATGCCCCTGCCGCTTGTCCCGATTGCCGCCGTCGCCGTCCGCTACGGTGCGGTTGCCCTTGTCAGCTATGTCGTGGCCCGCAGCATCCACCGCGGCCGCACCGATCAGCGCGCCGAGGATGCGATGGATGACACGCCCGAGGGTTTTACTGCCCATGGCCTGCGCGACGCCGATCAGGTCAACGCCACCGCGCGGTTTCGCCGGGTATTGCGGCTGAAAGCCGATGGCCCGGGGATCGAGATCGACGCCACCACCCTGACCCGTCTGCGGTTCCGCCGGGTCTGACGCGGAACGCGACTGATCCGGCTGGCACCCGCGACGCGCCACCCCGGATTGGAACCGCAGAGCTGGCGCACCGAAGCCACCGGCCGCTGCGGGCATGGCGCGCGGGCGAAACGCAACGCTCACTGAGGGAAACAGGATGCCGATCGAAGCCGCGATGCGCCAGACCATGGCGCTGCTGTCCCAGACCGAAGCCGCTGCCGCGCTGGGCGCGTCGCTGGCGCGCGGCGTTGCCGTGCCGCCGGTGGTGGCTGACCGCCTTGCCGCTGTGACCGCCCTGCTGGATCCGGCGGCGATGCAGGATCTGTCAGACCCGGAAGCGGCAATCCTGCGGTCGATCATCCGCACCTTTTTCCGCCAGGCGCTGGACCTCCTGGAAAACCCCGGACGCCCGGCACAATGGTCGTTTGACGATCCGGTGATCCTGCAGAATATCGGCCAGACCTCGCGCGCCCTCGTGCCGATGATTGCGGCGATGGCGGCGCGCACCCCCGATCTTGCGGCGCGATTTGCCAAGGCCGGGCGGTTTCTCGATGTGGGTAGCGGCGTTGGCTGGCTGGCGATAGATGCAGCGCGGGCATGGCCGGCCCTGACGGTTGAAGGCATTGATGTATTTGAACCGGCACTGGTGCTTGCCGCGCAGAACCTGCCAGGCTCGGGGGTCGAAAACCGGGTATCGTTCCGCCACCTCGATGTGACGGCGCTGGATGCCAGCGCCGCTTATGCCGCTGCGTGGTTCGCCGCACCTTTCATCCCGGCAGCGGTTGTTCCGGCGGCGCTGGCCGCGCTGCACCACGGCCTTGAGCCTGACGGCTGGCTGTTCTTCGGCCTGTTCCGCGCACCCCCCGTGCCCCTGCCGCAAGCACTGCTGAACCTGCGCATCACCCGGTCAGGCGGCTACCCCTGGTCGGTGGATGCGGTTCGCACCCTGTTCGACAACCACGGTTTTCGCTTTGTGGACCTGCTGGAAAGCAACGGGCCGGGGCAGATCGTCGCGGGCCGCAGGATCGGTTCCTGAGGCTCTATCACTCCCCCACCTCTCCCTTTGTGCGCAAATGCATGATCTTGCTGATGGAAACGGGGCAACTGGGCGATGTCACGCTGGTCGCCGCTGCCGGAACGCCGCTGGATGCCAGCCGCATGCCGGTGGCGCAGAATCCGCTGGGCAAGATCCCGGCGCTGGAGCGGCCGGATGGCCCGGCGCTGTTTGACAGCCGGGTGATCTGCCGCTATCTGGATGCCCGCGCCGGGGCCGGGTTTTACCCCGCCGCGCCGCGCCTGTGGGACACAATGAGGCTGGAGGCGACGGGCGATGGCATCTGCGACGCCGCGCTGCTGATGGTCTGTGAATCCCGGGTCCGGCCCGAAGAGCGGCGGATGCCCGACTGGGTCGAAGCGCAATGGGCCAAGGTGTCGCGCGCGATTTACAGGCTGGAACGCAGCTGGATCAGCCACCTCAACGGTTCGCTGGACATTGGACATGGGACAGGTGGCGGTGGGCACCGCACTGGGCGACCTCGATTTTCGTCATGGTGCGCGCAACCGGCGCGACGGGTGGCCCGATCTGGCGGTGTGGGAAGCGAAATTCGCCGCCCGCGACAGCGCAAAGACCACGGTGCCACAGGCCGCATGACCTGCCACCAGACGGGCCACACCCAGCCAGTTCCACAAGATGGTGTGCAAGTGGCGGCCTGTGCGGCCGTTCCTCACAAAATAGTGTGGTTGCCCGAACCCCGTGATTCGCCTGGAAGCAAAGATCGTTTCCAATCCGCCGGGTTTTGCCTTGCAACAACGGCAATTCCGCAGCCCCTGCGCCCTAATGTCCGCTGGACGCCTTGCATTTTGAAAGCTAAACAGCCGCGAAGGGCAGGCATCGGGCAACCGGTGCCGCTGACGGATTGGCCGGTTTTCCGGCCCTTGAAGGGAGTTCACCAGATGTCTCATGCAGATGGCCTTGAAGGCACCCGCAGGGATTTCCTGTATTATGCCACCGCCGGGGCCGGCGCGGTTGCAACCGGTGCCGCTGTCTGGCCGCTGGTCAATCAGATGAGCCCTTCGGCCGATGTGCAGGCGCTGGCATCGATCAATGTCGATGTATCGGGCGTCGAAGTCGGAACCCAGCTGACGGTGAAATGGCGCGGCAAGCCGGTATTCATCCGCCGCCGCAGCGCCGCCGACATCGCCACGGCGCGCGAAGTGCCGCTGGCGGATCTGGCCGACCAGAATGCCGAGAATGAAAACCTGCCTGCCGAAGCCACCGCTGCCGATGAAAACCGCTCGCTTGATGCCGCCGGCGAATGGCTGGTGATGATGGGGGTCTGCACCCACCTTGGCTGTGTGCCGCTTGGCGATGGCGCGGGCGAGTTCGGCGGCTGGTTTTGCCCCTGCCACGGCTCGCATTACGATACCGCCGGCCGCATCCGCAAAGGCCCGGCCCCGCGCAATCTTCCGGTTCCTGTCGCCGTGTTCGACAGCGAAACCGTCATCAAACTCGGCTAAGGGAGAGTCCAATGGCTGGTATTCCTCACGACCATTACGAACCCAAGTCGGGCGGCGAAAAGTGGCTCCACAGCCGGTTGCCGATTGTCGGCCTGCTTTATGACACGCTGTTCATCCCGACGCCGAAGAACCTGAACTGGATGTGGATTTTCGGCATCGTGCTGGCCTTCTGTCTGGTGCTGCAGATCATCACCGGCATCGTGCTGGCGATGCATTACACGCCGCAGGTCGACATGGCCTTTGCCAGCGTGGAACATATCATGCGCAATGTGAACGGCGGCTACATGCTGCGCTATCTGCATGCCAACGGCGCGTCGCTGTTCTTTGCGGCGGTGTATCTGCATATCTTTCGCGGCCTGTATTACGGCAGCTACAAGGCCCCGCGTGAGGTGACATGGATCGTCGGGATGCTGATCTATCTGGCGATGATGGCTACGGCTTTCATGGGCTATGTGCTGCCCTGGGGACAGATGTCGTTCTGGGGTGCCACGGTGATCACCGGCCTGTTCGGGGCGATCCCCGGCGTCGGCGAAGCGATCCAGACCTGGCTGCTGGGCGGTTTTGCGGTTGATAACGCCACGCTGAACCGCTTTTTCAGCCTGCACTACCTGCTGCCCTTCGTGATTGCCGGGCTGGTGATCGTGCATATCTGGGCCTTTCACACCACCGGCAACAACAACCCGACCGGGGTCGAGGTGCGGCGCGGCTCGAAAGCAGAGGCAGAGCGCGATACCCTGCCGTTCTGGCCTTATTTTGTCATCAAGGACCTGTTCGCGCTGGTAGTGATCCTGGCGGTGTTCTTTGCCATCGTCGGCTTCATGCCCAACTATCTGGGTCACCCCGACAATTATATGATGGCCAATCCGCTGGCGACCCCGGCCCATATCGTGCCGGAATGGTACTTCCTGCCGTTCTATGCGATCTTGCGGGCCTTTACCCCCGATGTCTGGGTGGTGCAGATCGCGCATTTCGTGTCGTTCGGGATCATCGACGCCAAATTCTTCGGCGTGCTGGCGTTTTTCGGCTCGATTGTGGTGATGGCGCTGACGCCCTGGCTGGACACCTCGTCGGTACGCTCTGGCCGTTACCGCCCGATGTTCAAATGGTGGTTTGCGCTGCTGTGCTTCGATTTCGTGGTGCTGACATGGGCGGGCAGCCAAAGCCCTGATGCGCTGGGCGGCTGGATGCCCGCGATTGCGCTGCTGGCTTCGACCTATTGGTTCGCCTATTTCCTCATCATCCTGCCGCTGCTGGGTGTGATCGAAAGACCCATGCCACAGCCCGCAACTATCGAGGATGATTTCAATGCCCATTACGCCCCTCCGGCTGAGTGAGAGAGAGGACAGAAGATGATGCGCAACCTTGCTCTTGCCACCGTTGCAACGCTTGGGCTGATGACCGGTGCCGCCGGTGCCGAAACAGCCGCCCATACCGCAAAAATCGAGGATTTTGCCTTCAGCTTCGAAGGGCCGTTCGGCAGCTTTGACCAGAACCAGCTGCAGCGTGGGCTGCAGGTCTATACCGAGGTCTGTTCGGCCTGCCACGGGCTGCAGTTCGTGGCGCTGCGGACCCTGGGCGACCCCGGTGGCCCCGATCTGTCGACCGAAAAGGAAAACGACCAGGTCCGTGGCTATGCCGCCCTGTTCGAGGTGACCGATGCCGAAACCGGCGAAGCCCGCCCTGCCATACCGTCGGACCATTTCCCGGGATCGCAGGTCGAAGGCGCACCTGACCTCAGCGTGATGGCCAAGGCGCGCAAGGGCTTTTCCGGCCCCTATGGCCTTGGCATCAACCAGATGTTCCGTGGCATCGGCGGCCCGGAATATATCGCCTCGTTGCTGACCGGCTATTCCGGTGAGGAAAAAGAGGAAGCCGGGGCCACATTCTATGAAAACCACGCCTTTTCCACCGGCTGGATAAAGATGACGCCGCCCTTGGAGGATGGCCAGGTGACCTATGCCGATGGTGCCCCCAACGATGTGCGCCATATGTCCGAAGATGTCGCGGCCTTCCTGATGTGGACGGCGGAACCCAAGATGATGGCGCGCAAGGAAAGCGGCTTCATCGCCGTGCTGTTCCTTTCGATCCTTGCCGTGCTGCTTTACCTGACCAACAAGCGCCTGTGGGCGGGGATCAAGGGCCCCAGGAAGCATCCGGTGGAATAGATCCGCCCTGAGCATACCCCGAAACGCGCCCCCCCCCGCCGGGGGGCGTTTTTCATTCCAGATAGCGCCGCAGAACCTCGGGCGGGTTGGCCAGCAGCGCCGCCGTGGGTTGCGGCGGATGTGCGATGCCTTCCGCGACCAGAATGCAGTCCGGTGTCAGCGCCAAAACATCAGCGGGGTGATGCGTCACCATCAGCAGCGTTGCCCCGGTTTCGCTGCAAATCTCGGCCACCAAAGCCAGCATTTCGGCGGTCAATGCCGGGCCAAGTGCTGCAAAGGGCTCATCGAGCAGCAACAAGGGCCGCGCCCGGATCAGCGCCCGCGCCAGCGCCACCCGGCTTTGCTGGCCACCCGACAGTGCACCCGGTTTTCGCCCCGCCATGCCCTCCAGCCCGACTCGCGCCAGCGCCGCCTCCACCCGCCTCCAACCCGCCTTGGCCAGCGCCAGATCGGGCCGCAGGCCAAGTGCCACATTCTGCGCCGCCGACAGGTGCGCGAACAGGTTGCTGTCCTGAAACAGCATGGTCAGCGGCCGCAATCCCGGTGACAGCGCCGCCAGATCCTGCCCCCTCCAGCGGATCACTCCGGAGGCCAGCGGCTGAAACCCGGCAATCGCGGCCAGCAGGGTGGATTTCCCCGCCCCCGATGGCCCGATCAGCGCTACCCGCGCCCCGG
>Ga0105049_10000366_pt1 | contig 48432 bp, 39 predicted proteins | sample MAT06_FD_78087 | JGI IMG/M metagenome (GOLD analysis project Ga0105049, IMG submission 78087) | Freshwater microbial communities from Lake Fryxell liftoff mats and glacier meltwater in Antarctica - MAT-06 | ecosystem: Environmental > Aquatic > Freshwater > Ice > Liftoff microbial mat | place...
CCGTGATGAGGGGCGGCATTGTCCGTATTCCTTTCGTTGTTAGAGACAAAAGGGTACCGCAATACCTGCTCCTCACCCATTTCGATTCAACCTAAAGTCCGGCAAGTCGAACGCGAAATTACCCTTATTGCCTGAAATGCGCGTCAATAGGCGAGTTTATCTTCCGCTAGCTTCTACTCGCCTATTACTGGGGTGAGTGTCCCCAACCCAATTCTTGCGAGGCACGATATGGCTCCGCTCCTCAAAGCGAATTTTGTTAAGTCGTCACCGTTTTTAAATTGAATGCTACTTTTTGATTTGCAAAATCGTTGTCCAGATATTACTTAACCCTAAATTAATTAGGGTTGAATCTGCACCGGTTTTACTTGAAACTCTTAGTTGCATTTGCGGTCCTACTTGCGCTTAAATTCAACTCATGTTTTTTTGAAAGGAAAAACTTACTATGCAAAATAATATCCCTGTTAATATCGCCTCCCAAACTGGCGGCATGACGGCAAAACAAAATCGTGTTTTGCGTAATACCTATATGTTGCTGGGCTTAACGCTTATTCCAACTGTTCTAGGTGCTGTCATCGGCATGTCGATGAATTTTTCATTCTTCGCAGGCTCACCGGCAATTGGCTTCATCGCAATGTTAGCGATCGCGTTTGGTTTTTTCTATGCGATTGAAAAAACCAAGAACAGTGCTTGGGGCGTCGCGATATTGTTAGGCTTCACGTTCTTTATGGGTTTAATTCTGTCACGCATTGTAGGCCGCGTATTGGGTTTATCGAACGGCGGGCAATTGATCGCACTTGCTGCTGGCGGTACCGCGGTAATTTTCTTCGGCATGTCCACATTAGCGGCGACGATTAAGCGCGATTTGACCGGTATGGGCAAATTTCTGTTTATCGGCTTGATTATGTTGTTAGTTGCGGCCTTCGCTAATATCTTTATGCAGATACCCGCGTTATCGATTGTGATCATGGTGGTGGCGATTGGTATTTTCTCTGCCTTCTTGCTCTTTGACATCAACCGTATCATTACCGGCGGTGAGACCAATTACATCTCCGCCACGTTGAGCATCTATTTGAGCATTTACAATATTTTCGCAAATTTGTTGGCGTTACTTGGGATCACAAATTCCGACTAACCTTAACGGCGGTGGCCTTTACGTACATCATCAAAAAATAAAAACGGCCACGAAAGTGGCCGTTTTTATTTGTAGAAAAATACCGACCTCAATTACACTTTCGCTTTTTTCGCCCAAGAAATACACCAGCCTTCACCGGCGACTTGCTTACCTTGAAACAGTGGGCAACCACCAGCTTTATCTGTGGCTTTACCGACGAATAGTATGCAGTTCGTGCATTTTTGCCCAGCGGCGAATTGCTTGTATTTAGCTTTATCTACCTTTGCGGCATTGGCAACATAGCCAAGCGCTTTGGCAGTGGCATCCGCTTCATCTAGCATCGGTAATGCAGCAGGGGCTTTTTGTGCGAGCGCGGCATTAACACCTGCTGCACTCAAACCAGCAGCGGTGGCAACAAACATAAACGTACGACGGTTTTGATTCATTTACGACTCCTCAGTCAATGTATATGCATGGTGTTGAACAATATCAACCAAATGCGGGTGCAAATTTCAGAGACCTCTGCACAACTACTGCGCGGACAAATTTCGGATTCATTTTTTAAACTTGGCCTTGAACGTTGATCGCTCGTTACGTTGTGCTTCGGTTTCTTTCAGGCCGTAATATAACCCAATGTGACACAAAATTTGCGTGTTTATTGAACGAGTATTTGTTGAATGCGTTGACTTAAGCTCTCAGTCAAGAATGCGTCTTATTTAGTGGCGCTTATCGAGGTATAAAGTTTCGAGAGCAGCGAGCAAGTTATCGCGCTTGTCATCCTCACATTCGCGTAGTGCCAACATCTGCGGATGTAGAAGTTTATTCATAAGCCCATTGGCTAACATGTCAATGACGTTCAGCGGGTCGTGACCATTTGCCAGCAGGCGTTCAGCGCGTTGCAGCTCGACTCGCCTACAATCATCTGCACTGGCGCGGATTTGCTGAATCAGCGGTACGCTCGCTCGGGCGCTCATCCAGCGCATGAAATCCGTCGTGCGCGCTTCGATAATTGCCTCTGCTTCGGCAATGCCAGCGAGGCGGGTGGCAAGATTTTGATCAATCACCGCGCCTAAGCTATCTAGCGTGTGCAGGAATACGCCATCAATGGTCGAAACCGCCGACTCAATATCGCGCGGCACGGCTAAGTCGAGCAAAAACATCGGCTTACGGCGGCGACGTTTAAGTGCCTGCTCGATTGCGCCTTTACCGATGATCGGTAATGTGGATGCCGTGGATGTCACTACGATATCGAAGTTGTGCAGCGTGGCGGGCAACTCATCAAGCGTCATTGGCTCAATTCTCACGTGGCGGTGTGCCGAAGATAGTGTATTCGTTAAATGCGCGGCTAATAATTCGGCACGAGCCAAAGTGCGATTAGCGATCACCATTTCGCGTGGTGATTTAGCCGCAAAGTGTGCGGCAGCGAGCTGCACCATCTCCCCGGTACCGACAAATAAAATTTTTGTCGTGCTTAAGTCACCAAATAGCTGCGCCGCTAATTTGACTGACGCTGCCGCCATTGAGACCGATGTAGTGCCAACGGTGGTTTGTGTTCTCACCGCTTTAGCGACTTCAAAGGTTTGTTGAAATAAGCGGCTCAGCGGGCCAGACAGGGTGTGTGCATCATGGGCAATTTTGACCGCTTGTTTAACTTGGCCGAGCACCTGTGGTTCGCCGACGATCATTGAGTCCAAGCCGCTCGCCACGCGAAACGCATGGCGCGGCACGGCAGCGCCTTCGAGTTGATACAAATGCGGTCGAATATCAGTGCCGACAACGCGCGGTAAACTGGTCAGCCACTCCGCCGCCCGCGATAAAATATCGCGGTTGTTCGCGCGTAAATACAGTTCCGTGCGATTGCACGTTGATACGAGGGCGGCTTCGTCTGCGGCAGTGGCGCGCTTTAGGGATTCCAACGCATCACGCTGGCCCGTGGCGGGAAAGGCCACCCGTTCGCGAAGATCAACCGGGGCTGTGCGGTAGTTGAGTCCGAGTGCAAAAAGCGACATTTCTGGCATTTGTGGCATGAATGGCTGCAAAATGAAGACCTTTAAGCGATACTTTGTGAGCAATAATGTGTAAACTAAACCTTACAGTTTGATTTGTCAAACTTTATGTGATTTGTAAACTTCTCATTACACATTGCAAAGCCTAAATTTAATGTTAACTAGTTGATTTATATAAGGTTGGTAAATAAATGACGCAGCCATTCCCTTTTTCGGCCATTGTTGGTCAAGACGAAATGAAGCGTGCTCTCATGATCGTGGCCGTTGATCCCAGTGTAGGCGGGGTTTTGATCTTAGGCGACCGCGGATGCGGAAAGTCAACAGCGGTACGCTCTTTGGCAGCTTTATTGCCCAAAATAGCCGTGCTTGCTGGTTCTAGGTATAACAGTGCGCCAAATAGCGAGCTCGTTGATGGCGATACTATCGTTGACAACGCTAAATCGGTGATGAGTGTGGTGCCCGTAGTGGACTTACCGTTGGGGGCGACTGAGGATCGCGTGGTCGGTGCGCTAGATTTAGAGCGCGCCTTGGTTCATGGCGAAAAAGCCTTCGAGCCGGGTTTACTGGCCCGCGCCAATCGCGGTTTTTTATATATTGATGAAGTCAATTTGCTCGAAGATCATTTGGTTGATTTGCTCATTGACGTTGCCGCATCTGGCATCAACGTTGTTGAACGCGAAGGCTTGAGCATTCGCCATCCGGCCAAGTTTGTATTGATCGGTAGCGGCAACCCAGAAGAGGGCGAGCTGCGCCCGCAGCTACTGGACAGATTTGGTTTGTCAGTGGAAGTGCGCACACCCAATACCCTTGATGAACGCGTAGAAGTGGTAAAACGTCGTGACGCCTACGAGCGTGACGCGGCCGCGTTCCATGCGAAATGGAAACCACACCAAGACAAAACGCGTAAACGCATTGTCGCGGCGCGTGAAAAAATCGCTACCGTGGACGTCAGCGATGTCATGATTAGGCGTGCCGCTAGTTTGTGCATGAAGTTAGGTGCGGATGGTGTCAGGGGCGAGTTAACGCTGATACGCGCGGCACGCGCAATTGCCGCCCTTGATGGCGAAGATGCGGTAAGCGATAAACAGTTGGGCAGTATTGCCGCTTCGGCGCTACGCCACCGGCTACGGCGTGATCCGCTCGATGACTCTGGCTCTGGTGCCCGCGTTAGCCGTGCGGTGGATGAGTTATTCAATGCGAGTGTCCTGTAAGTCAATGGCTGAATCGCAAACCGAAGAGCTGAGTTTTACCGAGCACTGGCAGCGAGCGATGACCGCCGCTGCCATTATTGCTGTGGATGAACGTAGCACCATTGGTGGTGCAATATTGCGTGCCCCCCACGGCGCAGCACGTGAGGTGTGGCTCAACTATTTGCAGTCGCTGTTGCCTAACAATACAGCAAGTAAGCGGCTGCCGAGCAATATCACTGACGCGCGCCTCCTTGGGGGGCTTGATTTGGCGGGAACTTTATCAACCGGTAAGCCTGTCGCTGAACGTGGCTTACTCGCGGAGTGTCATCAAGGGTTACTCGTGATTCCAATGGCGGAGCGACTACCTAGCGGCACGGCGGCGAAATTAACGCAGGTGATGGATTGCGGCATGGTCAATAGCGAGCGTGATGGCATGAAGCAACAACACGCGACGATTTTTCGCTTAGTCATGCTTGATGAGACGGATGCAACGGAAACAGAGGTCACAATTTCGGCTGCCCTCGCCGACCGCCTCGCATTTCACCTTGATCTTGCGGCCATTCCGTGCCGATGGTTACGGGCATTCGATGGCACGCCGACTGACAACGATGTTGCTGTTGTAAGTGCAGAAATGGTGGTGAAAGCGCGTGCGCAGTTGCCTAATGTGCGTCTGACGGCGGCGACAATTGAAACCATGGTGACCGTGGCAGTTTCATACGGCATTGATAGTCTGCGTGCGCCGCTACTTGCCTTGAATGTTGCCAAGATTATTGCGGCGTTAAATGATCGGGCTGAAGTCAGTGAGGACGACCTCATAGTCGCTGCACAATTGGTGTTGAGCCCACGCGCGCTCACGATGCCGACGATGCCAGAGCCGCCTGCTCAACCGGACGCGGGCGAGCCAGAACAAGCCGAAGACGAGTTAACCGATAACCCACCCGAATCACCACCCGAAGCACCGCCAGAAACAAAGCCGGACGAACAGCCAGACGAACAAAAAAATGCGGATGAGACGGAAAAGGACGAGGACGCCAAGTCAGATGACGAGAAGCAACAAGCGTTGGAAGATGTTGTGCTTGAAGCTGTGGCTGCCGTCATTCCCGAAAAATTACGCAATTTGTTAATGGCAGAACGCATCAATAAATCGGCTGCGAATAACCGTCAAGTTGCTGCGGGTCGCGCGGGGCACGCGCAACGGTCAACGAAGCGTGGACGGGTAATTGGCACGATGGCAAGCGGCGGTGGCCGCGATAGCGGTGCCAGGCTAAATGTATTAGCCACACTACGCGCTGCAGCGCCGTGGCAGCGGATACGCAATTTAACGACGAGTGGTGCGCTAGCAGAAAAGCGCATCCATATTCGCCGTGAAGATTTTCGATTGAACCGGTATCAGCAACGTAGTAAAACCACCACCATATTTGTTGTTGACGCATCTGGTTCGTCCGCCATGAATCGTCTGGCGGAGGCCAAGGGTGCAGTGGAATTGTTATTGGCAGATTGCTACATTCGCCGTGATGAAGTCGCGGTGATTGCCTTTCGCGGTAAGGGGGCAGAAATTTTATTGCCACCAACTCGCTCATTGGTACGTGCCAAGCGTAGCCTTGCCGCACTCCCAGGCGGCGGCGGCACACCGCTCGCATCCGGGCTGGACGCCGCACGTCAGATGGCCAATAGCATTCAGCGTGATGGTGATGCCGTCATGATCGTCATACTCACTGATGGTCGCGCTAATGTGAATCGCCTAGGCGTGGGGGACCGTGTCGGTGCCGCCGCTGAGGCATTACTAGCCGCTAAAGCGTTGCGCTTAAGCCGTGTCAAAGCGCTCATGATTGATACCTCGCCGAATCGTAATTCACAGGCGGCAGAAGTGGCCAACGCGATGAACGCAATTTACCTACCGCTACCTTATGCGGCGGCAAATACCATGGCTGCCGCCGTCGCCGCCGCCAGTCGTAAATAGGCATCAAAAAGCGTATGTCAACGCCACTAAATTGGGAGCGTGATGGCCGCCACTGGCCGCATCGCGCCGCGAGTAAATTTATACAAGCCGCAGGGCTACGTTGGCATGTGCAAATGATGGCGCACGCCACCCCGCGTGGAACCGTATTATTAATACACGGCACAGGCGCATCAACCCATTCGTGGCGCGACATGATGCCACTATTGGCAGAATGTTATGAAGTTATTGCCATCGACCTCCCCGGACATGGCTTTACCCAGCAACCCAGTGCGGGTGGGTATTCGCTAGACGACATGGCCGCGTCGATACAGGGTTTGCTCGCGGTGATGAAATTGTCGCCAACTATTGTTATTGGCCATTCCGCAGGGGCGGCAATATTGCTAAGGATGGTGATTGATCGCAAAATTGCGCCAACTCAGCTGGTGAGTATCAATGGTGCGCTGCTACCCCTCACCGGGTTGCCCGGCGAAGTGTTTTCCCCCATTGCCAAATTTATTTCACGTAGCAAGCTGGTGCCGAAGCTGTTTGCCTGGCGTGCGGCTGACCCCAAGGTGCTGAATCGCTTGCTCGATGCGACCGGCTCACGACTTGATGACAATGGTCGCGCACTTTACGGGGCGCTGATTACTAACGCCGCACATGCCAGTGCTGCACTGAATATGATGGCAAATTGGGATTTGCAGCCGCTTCAAAATGATTTAACAAAATTTAGTCATTGCGAAACGCGCTTGACCTTAATTGTCGGCGAAAATGACAAAACCGTTTCGCCTAAAGAAGCAGCGCGTGTCGAACATATTTTTGCTGCGCATCAGTTGAGCCAACAACTTAATATTGTCCGTTTGCCAAAATTAGGGCATCTCGCGCATGAAGAGTCTCCCGATGAAATGGTGAGACTTATTGTGAAACTTGTGTCGTAATTGATTGGCAAAGAATAATGAAATTGAGAAATGTAGGTCGGGCAAGTTTCTAGGTTTATTTGCCCGACGATTAGTTTCGGCATAACGTTACCGCTACGTCGGGCTTCGCTTTGCGCAACCCAACCGTCCAAATAATGACGACAAACGATGAAATTGAAAAGGCATCAGTAATGGATTCATTAATTACACAACCGCAAAATGGTAAGCCACATGCCGTTGTTATTGGTTCGGGATTTGGTGGGCTTGCCGCCGCAATTCGTCTTGGTGCGCGTGGCTATCGGGTCACGGTTATCGAGAAATTGGACGCGCCTGGCGGGAGAGCGTATGTATATCGGCAGGATGGTTTTGTATTTGACGGTGGGCCTACTATTGTCACCGCGCCGTTTTTGCTAGACGAATTATGGGAACTCTGCGGTAAAAAATTAGCGGACGATGTTGAGTTGCGCCCCATCACGCCGTTTTATCGTATTCGGTTTGATGACGGTGAAATTTTTAATTACTCAGGTGACGCTGAAGCGATGCGCCAAGAGGTGGCTAAATTTTCGCCGGACGATGTCGCGGGCTATGAAGCCTTTATGAAACAAGCTGAGGCTATATTTGATGTGGGCTTTACCGAGCTTGTCGATATTTCATTTTCCGACTGGAAGGTGATGGTAAAGATTGCTCCTGATCTCATTCGGCTCAAAAGTTATCGCACTGTATATGGACTGGTGTCGAGCTTTGTGAAAAATGGCCGCATACGCAATGTGTTGAGTTTTCATCCATTGTTGATTGGCGGTAATCCGTTTGCGACTACGTCAATACTTTGTTTAATCACGTTTTTAGAGCGCCGCTGGGGCGTACATTTCGCGATGGGAGGCACCGGCAAAATCGTTGACGGCATGGTGAAGCTCATTGAGGGTCAAGGCAATAGTGTTCGGCTGAATGCAGAGGTGACTTCCATTGATGTTAAAGACGGCCACGCCAATAGCGTGACTTTGGCCAATGGCGAGGTCATCAACGCCAATGTGGTGGTATCAAACGCAGACGCTGCCTGGACGTATCGCAAACTCATCGCCCCGCAACATCGTAGGCGCTGGACAAATAAACGGATTGATAATTTGCGCTATTCGATGAGCCTATTCGTATGGTATTTCGGCACAAAGCGCCAGTACCCTGACGTTCAGCACCATACAATATTATTGGGGTCACGTTATGAAGGTTTACTCACCGACATTTTCAAAAATAAAATTGTGGCGAAAGATTTCAGCCTATATTTGCATCGCCCTACCGCCACCGACACCTCGCTAGCGCCCGCAGGCTGCGATGCGTTTTATGTGCTCTCTCCTGTGCCGCATTTAGCCAGCGGTACGGATTGGCGCACGGCGGCAGAACCGTACCGCAAGGCAATCGAGCAATACTTAAGTGACTCCATTTTGCCGGGATTGAAAGACGAAATTGCCACCTCCTTTATGCTGACGCCACAGGATTTCCAAGACAAATTAAATTCAATCAATGGCGCGGCATTTAGCCTAGAGCCGGTACTTACGCAAAGCGCATGGTTTCGCCCGCACAACAAAAGTGAAGAGATTGATAATTTATATCTCGTTGGTGCTGGCACGCACCCGGGTGCGGGTATGCCAGGGGTGATTGCCTCAGCCAAAGTGCTAGACCGTATCGTGCCGCATGGTTGAGGCTGCCACTGCTGCTGTCCAAAGGCGACTCGCCGTTGATTTGGCCGCTGATGTGGCCTCTTGTCGGGCGATGCTGCGCGGCAACTCTAAAACTTTTTTTGCAGCTTCCCTATTGCTACCAAAATCAGTCCGTGAACCCGCCTCAGCGCTTTACGCGTTTTGTCGCATGGCCGATGATGCGGTAGACCTAGATACTGTTGCGACCAAGCAATCCAAAGCCAATGCTGTCGCCCAACTGCAGGAGCGATTAGCCCGCGTTTACGAAGCACGCCCATTCAACGAAGCGCCTGATCGCGCCTTCGCCAGTGTGGTGGAAAAGTATCAAATACCGCGCATTATTCCCGATGCGCTGCTCGAGGGTTTTTTATGGGACGCTGATGAGCGCCGCTATCAAACTCTAAATGATCTGTATGCCTACGCCACACGTGTGGCGGGTACCGTCGGTGCGATGATGTCAATCTTGATGCAAACCCGCGACACCAACGCGGTGGCGCGTGCGTGTGATTTGGGCGTGGCGATGCAGTTATCAAATATTGCGCGTGATATTGGCGAGGACGCGCGTGCTGGCCGTATCTATTTGCCGCTCGATTGGATGGCCGATGAGTCAATTGAGGTTGACGCTTGGCTCGCGAATCCCATCCACACACCTAAGCTAGGTCGGGTGGTAAAACGTTTGCTCAACGAGGCCGACCATCTTTACGGACGGGTGGCCGATGGGGTTGCGGTGTTGCCAAAGTCATGCCAACCCGGCATTAACGCGGCGCGCTTTTTATATGCCGAAATCGGTCGTGAAGTCGAGCGCGCGAATCTGGATTCAGTGAGCCAACGTGCCGTTGTTCCCGCCAGCGTAAAAGCGAAAATTCTCGCCAAAGCGGTGATTACGTCAAGCAGTAATTCGGCGCAACAAATTCCGCCGCTTGCCGCGTGCCAATTTTTAGTTGACGCTTGTCAGCTTAGCGGGCTGCAGCTCGTCGTACCTGCCGAGCTAGAGTGGTGGGAAATTGAGCGTCGCATGATTTGGCTAATAGAATTTCTCACCAAAATGGAAAAACGCGATCGTGCCGCAAAACAAAGCTATAACAATTCTATGGGTGCTGATAAGTTAAAAGTCTAGTATTGGCGGGATTTTACAGCCAATGTACCGCCAAAACGTCCGCCAATAAACGAGTTTCAAATTTTTCGACGCCACCTGCTCAACGTTGCGACGCCAAAATTCGTGCCACCGTTTCGTCGCGACTATGCGTACCAAGTTTGCTGAATAGTATTTTGGTGTGGTAATTGACGGTGTTGGGTTTGACCGTCATGGCGGCGGCAATTTCACTATTAGATTTGCCCCGTGCTAAATGGAGTGCAATTTCCTGCATTTGCGGGGAGAGATTGAGTGACTGCATGGCGTGGGCAAAGCGTAAAACCATCGGCTCCTGTCGGCTTATTCGTATTGCCACGGGTGCGTTGGGTGATGTGAATGTGCGCGCTTCATCATCAAGGCGATAGGCGCGAAGCGTAATGCGTCCCCAGCGGGTAGCGAGCACGACAGACGGCAGCGTCTCGGTCTCGACTAATAAATGTTTGGTGATTGTTTTGAGTAGCTCGGCGACCGGCGATGCAGGGCTGCTGATCGTCGCGACACTGTGCGGCGAGAATTTTCCGTCTACAGCTTGAATGAGGAGTCGTGTCGCCGCGTCCGAGGCATGCAGTAGTCGGCCGTCAGCATCGGTTAACGCCATGGCGTCGTCATCGGTGTCGAGCATGGTGTGACAATTTGCACCATCAATGCCGATACTCGGTGCACCAACGGCGTGCGCGACATAGTGCAATACGCTATGTAATTCGCGCTTGTCAGCATTGCTAAACATTTTCGCCGCGGGCGGTCGATACAAACTGAGTTGGCCTAATATGGCGCCGTGCTCAGCGACGATGCCGTGCATCACATGGTGGGCGTCTAGCGCGCGCAATATTTCGTTGTAATAGGCGCTGGCTTTAAATTGTGCGCTGACGGGCTCGCTCGTGACGGGGTCAGTTTGTTTGACGCGGTGTAAAAAATTACGCTTGAAATCAAACTCGCCACCTTCATAAAAATGCTCAAAATAAAGCTGCATTTTTTGTTGTGGCAACATCCGCTCGGCATAAAGGTTTTGCATCGCACCCGTGCCGTCAACCCAAAAAAATCCGGCAGATTCAGCAGGTACTAGTTCACGCAACATCGGCAATAGTCGCGGCATTAAAGTTTCCGCCGATAAACCGAGGCAGCAGACTTGGCGAATTTGCGCGCGTTGATTAGTCGAGCGCATGGTTATCTCCCTTAGCCATTGTTTACGGCTGACTCAAGTCGAAGCAGGCGGCGAATCGTAATCGGTTTCGCGAAGCCGCGTAGATGAAGGTCACCCATTGGGTCCGAGGCAAATTCAGTTTCAATGCGGCCATAAGCGCGTTGTGAAATGAGTATTTCACCGCTACCGGCCTCAGCGCAAAGTCGCGCGGCTAAATTGGTCACCGTGCCAATAGCCGCGTAATCTATACGTTCCTCAAACCCAATCGCTCCGACGGTCGCAAAACCTTCGGCAATACCGATACCAAGCGCTAGTAGAAAGCCGCGATTTTTCCACTGGTGATGTAGCACGTCAGCCGCATCGCGCATTTCAAGCGCCATCGTCGCCGCGCGTAGTGTGGGCCTTGCAATCGGCACTGGGTCGTTGAAAAAAATCATCATGCCATCACCCGTAAAACGCTCTAGCGTGCCTTGATGTGCAACAACAATTTTGCCCATCGCCTGATGATATTCGGCCAACGCCTGCATGACGATCTCAGGCTCGCCCGTTTCGGCAAACGCGGTAAAACCGCGCAGGTCTAAAAACACCACGGTAATTTCGCGACGATGCGATTTGAGCGGATCATCTGCACCACCGGCGATGATTAAGTCAGCCAATTGTGGAGAGAAAAATCGCTTTAATCGCATCAGCTTGGTGTTATACGCGACTTCTTCCGCAACACGCGCTTCTAAACGTATTGTCCAGTCAGCTAATTCGGCGCGTTGCGCTTCCACCGTCTCATAGAGCCGCTTAATGCGCATTAGCGAGCGTACGCGCGCAATTAGTTCATGACTGTTGATAGGCTTCGATAGAAAGTCGTCCGCACCCGCCTCTAAGCCTTTGATGCGATCGTTTTTTGAATCAAGTGAGGTCACCATCACAATCGGTAGCATCGCGTTTCGTGGAATATCACGTAATCGGCGACAAATCTTAAAGCCATCCTCACCTGGCATCACCACATCAAGCAGTACGAGGTCAAAACTCTGGGAAGCAGCAGCATCTAGTGCACGGTGTCCGTCATGCGCGATAACAACATCGTAGCCGTGTGCGTTTAATAGATCATTTAGCAAACGGCAATTCGACGCGGTGTCATCGACGACGAGGATTTTTCCAGTTTCTTGCGTGAGTGTGCTCGCGTTCATTTGGCCCCTGTACGGTGACTATGTTGTCGTTGTCGTTGACCTTGGCGTTGCTGGTGTAATTATTGTCGTTATCGCGAGCTACATTCTTTGTAGATTACGTTAAATAAGCGAGCTCTTTGACCGTTATCAAAAATTGTTTTAAGTTAATTGGTTTGGGTTCGAAGGCATCAAATCCTTCCGCTTTGATTTTATGCCGCTCACTGCCCATCACGGAAGCGGTAACCGCCATAATTCGTGTTGTCTTAACAATATCATCAGCGCGGATGACGCGCAGTGCTTCTACGCCAGACATGCCGGGCAAATGAATATCCATTAGGACTAAGGCGGGGCGCTCACGGCGCATAATAGCAATGCCGTCTTCTGCGTTATCCGTTTCAAGCACCCGATAGCCTTGGTGGTTTAGCACGTCCGCCATTAAGCGACGACTTTTTTCATCGTCTTCGATAATCAAAATCAGAGGTGACTTAAAAGGTGAATCGATAGGTAGGTTCATAAATAAAGCACAACAGGGTGCGAGGGCGCGCTTGGGATCAATATCTAAAGAGTCATTTTTAACATACCGCGCAGCCGAATATCCTACCCAGCGAGGTAGGAAAAATTAAAACCCCACCGCGTGGCCGTCTTTACGATGATCCGATCCGGCTATATAACCATCTTCAGTTCGCCAAATAAGCTGCGCGCCACCAAAGGCGAAATTAACCCCCTCGGGTATCGCGATGCGATGGCCTAATGCCTGAAGACCCGCCCCAATGCTGGCGTTTAGCCCGTCTTCTAGGCTAATCGTGTCGTCAGGATTGACTATCCAGCGTGGTGCATCGGAGGCCGCCTGTGGGTTTTGATGGTAATCATGGATGCGTGTCACCATCTGTACATGGCCTTGCGGCTGCATGTGTCCGCCCATCATGCCAAACGACATCAATGGTTGATTGGCACAAGTAGTCAAAAACGCAGGGATGATGGTTTGAAATGGACGTTTATTGGGGGCAACGCCATTAGGGTGAGCGTTGTCGCGGACAAAACCATGGCCACGATTTTGCAGCGCAATGCCCGTGCCCGGCACGACCACACCGGCGCCAAAGCCCATGTAGTTAGATTGAATCAAACTCACCATCATCCCGCTATCATCTGCCGTGGTCAGATATACCGTGCCGCCCTGCGTTGGCACACCAAATGTCGGTGCGCTTGCGCGGTTAACGTTGATTAACTTGGCGCGCGATGCGGCGTAGTTTTTGTCTGTGAGTGCGGATACCGGCATATCCATATACTTGGGATCAGCAACATAGCGGTAGGCATCGGCAAACGCTAATTTCATTGCTTCCAGTTGAATATGTACGCTCGTAAGCGAGTCAACGCCGAAGGCTTGCAGATCAAAATTTTCTAAAATGCCTAAACAAATTAACGCCGCCAAGCCTTGCCCATTGGGTGGTATTTCATGCAGCCTCACATCACGATAATCCGCATGAATAGTGCCGACCCAGTCAGCGCGATGCGACTTAAAATCATCTAGCGATTGCGCACCGCCAAGGGTGCGTGAATGCGCAACCATTTTCTCTGCGAGTCGGCCTTCATAAAAACTCTTGCCTCGAGTGGTGGCGATGTCCTCCAGCGTTTCGGCTTGGGCTAAAAATTTCCACAATTCACCGCCTTGCGGGGTGCGCCCGTTCACTACAAAATCACGCTGAAAGTCAGGCTCTTGAATCATTGCCGCCTGTCGCGCCCAGCTGGCTGCCGTAATCGGTGAGACCATATGACCATTGCGTGCATAGTCGATTGCTGGCACAAATAATTTTTCAAAATCGAGTACGCCAAATTTTTCACTTAACGCTACCCACTGTGACACCGCGCCGGGAATGGTCACGCTATCAATGCCACGCACGGGCATTGTGCTTGATTCGCCGTATTTGCGATCAAAATACGCCGGTGTCCATGCCGCAGGGGAGCGCCCAGATGCATTTAATCCACTGAGTGCGTTACCATCCCAAATTATCGAAAAACCATCTGCGCCAATGCCATTGGAGGTTGGCTCCACCACGGTTAATGTAATGGCCGCCGCAATCGCAGCATCGACCGCGTTGCCACCTTGCCGCAACATCGATAGCCCCGCCTGAGCGGCCAGTGGCTGCGATGTCGCCACAATATTTTTTGCCATCACCAGCATCCGCTGCGAAGGGTAGGTCATCGCAAAGTTAAATGGCGTCATGTTAAATAACGCTGCTCGAAAGCTGTGCTGCCTGCCAAGACTTCAACTCTTTTTCGTACTGCCATAACGCTTCCTCATAAATATCCATCACGCAGGGAATACAGCCGGTGCCGCAGCATTCATGGGGTTCGGGTTTTTTTGGAGGCGTTGGTTCTGTCATGACAAATTGCAAATTGAAGTGAAGTTAATAAATTATTTTACTTCAAGCGCCATAACGCTAGCGCCTAGTGAGCACCGTAAAGTCAACGTCGTATGCGTTTTTTTCGTCTTTCGCACGATGCTCGCTTGATATGGTTTCCCAGACGGCACTGGGCAGTTTGGGGAAGCAAGTGTCGCCCTCAACGGTCGCGTCAATTTTAGTCAAATAAATTTTGGAGGTGAACGCATTTGCGTGGTCTAGCGCCTCATCGTACAAGCTTGCACCACCAATAACGAACCCCTCTGTGCCGCCCAAGATGGCAATCGCGTCGTCGAGCGAATGGGCGACATCAACACCCTGATGCTGCCAATTGTGGTTACGTGTCACCACAATATTTTGTCGGCCTGGCAGCACGCGACCAATAGAGTCAAATGTTTTGCGTCCCATGATGATGGGCTTGCCCATGGTGATACGTTTGAAATATTGCAATTCAGCCGGCAAATGCCATGGCATTTTGCCGTTGAATCCGATGACATTATTGTGGGCTACCGCGACAATGATGTTTAGCATGGCTTATACCGCAATCGGCGCTTTGATCGCCGGCTGTGGGTCGTAGTTGGTGAGTGTGAAATCGTCGAATTTGAAATTCAGCACGTCAGTGATGGCGGGATTCAATTGCATGACCGGCATCACCCGCGATGCGCGAGTAAGCTGCTCGCGTGCTTGGTCGAGATGGTTTGAATACAAATGTGCGTCGCCCAGTGTGTGTACAAAATCGCCTACTTTTAAGTGGCAAGCTTGCGCCACCATCATCGTTAGTAACGCGTAAGAGGCGATATTAAAGGGCACACCTAAAAAAATATCGGCGCTGCGTTGATAGAGCTGGCAGGAGAGAGTGCCCTTGACGACATAAAACTGAAAAAACGCATGGCACGGTGCCAGCGCCATCTTTGGAATGTCGGCCACATTCCATGCGGAGACGATCATGCGGCGTGAATCAGGATTATTTTTAATTTGGCTAATAACGTCCTGAATCTGATCAATATGCGCACCAGTCGGTGTCGGCCACGAGCGCCACTGATAGCCATAGACCGGCCCCAAATTGCCATCAGCATCTGCCCACTCATCCCAAATGGTGACGTTATTATTTTTTAAGTAGGCGATGTTGGTGTCGCCCTGCAAAAACCAAAGTAGCTCGTGAATGATTGAGCGCAGGTGTAGTTTTTTGGTGGTGAGTAGCGGAAAGCCGGCGGACAAATCAAACCGCATTTGATAGCCAAATACCGAGCGCGTGCCGGTGCCGGTGCGGTCAGATTTATCTATGCCGTACTCGAGGACGTGGCGCATTAAGGCGTGGTAAATCTCGTCGGTTTCGTTAGTTGCCATGCGGGCTAATCTTTACAATTTTTAGGGGCAGCGCTGGAAAGAGCGTTCGTTAACTGTGCCGCAAGGCCAATGTAGCCAGCGGGTGTTAACTTCAATAGTGCTTCTTTTTCATCGGATGGCAATGCGAGGCTATTGATAAATAGTTGCAGCGACGCGCGATCAATGCCGCCCTTGCCGCGCGTCAAGTCTTTCAATTGTTCATACGCATCGGCAATACCGTGTTTACGCATGACTGTTTGTATTGGTTCGGCCAGTATGTCCCACTGTCTATCTAAGTCAGCGGCGATTGCCGCTGGGTTCGCCTCTAATTTATGCAGCCCTCTATTGAGCGACTCATAGGCGAGTAATGCATAGCCGAGTGCCACGCCCATATTGCGCAATACGGTGGAGTCGGTGAGATCGCGCTGCCAACGCGAGATGGGTAGTTTTTCAGATAGATGTCGCAGCAGCGCGTTCGATAAACCAAGGTTGCCCTCTGAATTTTCAAAATCAATTGGGTTGACTTTATGCGGCATGGTGGAGGAACCAATTTCGCCCGCTTTGGTGCGCTGCGTAAAGTAGCCCTTGCTAATGTAGCCCCAAATATTGCGATTTAAATCAATCAGGATGGTATTGGTGCGTGCGATGGCATCAAACAATGCCGCCATATAGTCGTGCGGTTCAATTTGCGTGGTGTAAGGATTGAAGCTAATGCCAAGCGACGCAACAAATCTTTCTGCAAACAGCGGCCAATCTACATCCGGATATGCGGACAAATGTGCGTTGTAATTGCCGACCGCACCATTGATTTTTCCAAGGATGACGACATTCTCAATGGCTTTAATTGCGCTTTGCAACCGTGCGGCAACATTCGCCATTTCTTTACCAAGTGTGGTGGGGGAGGCGGCTTGACCATGCGTGTGTGCGAGCATCGCCAGTTCGGCGTGTGCATGGGCGATGCTGATAATTTTAGTTTCCGTGCCGCACAGCACCGGCAATATTGAATGTTTGCGTGCATCAAGCAACATCAATGCATGGGAAAGATTGTTGATGTCCTCCGAGGTGCAGGCGAAGTGTATAAACGCATTCGCCGCCGTTACGTCGGCATTGTCCGTAAATGTTTCGCGCAGCCAATATTCAACCGCTTTCACATCGTGATTGGTGGTGGCCTCAATGGATTTCACCCTTGCAGCATCCTCCACCGAGAATTCTGCGACGCGCGTGCGTAACGCGGTAACGGTGGCGCTGCTAAATGGCTTAATTTCGGTAATTTTTTCTTCCAAACTCAGCGCGATTAGCCACTCCACTTCTACATGGATACGGTATTTGATGAGCGCATACTCGCTAAAAAACGCGCGTAGATGCGCTACTTTTTGTTCGTAGCGACCGTCTAGCGGGGACAATGCGGTGAGAGGCGATTGTTGCAAATGCGGCGGGAATGAAGTGAACATAGTGTCGAGCCATCATGAAACATCAAACAAAAATTTTAACATGTGACAGCTTGTCAACTACTGTCTGACGCCATTTGCCAGGCATACCGAAAAGCGTTTCACACATAGAGGCGCTGCTATAATTTCCTTCAGACTTAATTTCTTACTAGGCTTTATGAAACTCATCGCATCAGACACCAGCCCTTACGCCCGAAAAATTCGTATTGTTTTAGCGGAACGTCACCTTGAAGCCGAGTGGGTCGCCGAAAATGTTTGGGCTGCCGACACGAAAATTCAGCTATATAACCCACTCGGTAAAATCCCGGTGTTAATTCTTGACGACGGCACCGTGCTTTACGACTCACGTGTCATCGTCGAATATTTAGACGGTGTGACGCCAGGCTCGCGCCTAATACCAGATAACAATCGCGACCGTGCCATGGTCAAGCGCTGGGAGGCCTTAGGCGACGGCATTGCGGACGCTGGCGTAGCGATTTTCTTAGAACGTAAACGGCCAATTGACGCGCAAAGCAGCGACTGGATTATTCGTCAATTTGGCAAAATTGAGTCTGCCATTGCCGCTGCGGCGCGTGAACTTGGTGAGCGGAAATTTTGTCATGCGGAAACATTTTCCCTCGCCGATATTGCATTAGCCTGCGGTTTACTTTGGCTTGAAATGCGCCTGCCGGAAGTCAAATGGCGTGAGACCTACCCAAATCTGGCCGCATGGATGGCAAAGATTGAGGCGCGCGAAGAATTTGTAAATACCGTCGCTGCATAGTCGATCCACGCAGGTGTCGCGCTATAAATTTAAAGTCGGCTATTGGCGTGCGTTTCCGAGCATATATGCCTGAAAGTGCTCGTGGATAGTAGCGCTTGGTGTGTTAAAAATTATATAAGCAACGTCGAGACGTCAGAAAGCTATACCCGAATCAATCTATCGGTGGCCAACACTTCATTAGCCGCAATTGCATCTCGCGTTGCTAACGCGGCATAGTAAGGCGTGAAATCTGGCGCGGTGGCTAAAAATAATTCATCGAAACTTTCAATCACAAAATACGTTTCTTGAAACGTATCTATTTTGTAATGTGATTGCATCACGCGCTGCAAATCAAATGCGACGCGGTTGGGTTTAGGGCTATTGACCGCGTAGGGCAATTCCCCTCTGGAGGACAAAATGCCCGCACCATAAGTGCGTAACCCGCGGGGGGTTTGAATCAACCCAAACTCCACCGTGTACCAATAGAGCCGGGCTAAATAATCGAGCGCGTTTAATCCTTTGGCCTTCACGCCGCCCACGCCGTAGGCTTCCAAATAATCCGCAAATGTGGGATTAAATAACAGCGGCACATGACCAAAAAAGTCATGAAAAATATCAGGCTCAACAACGTAATCAAATTCCGCTAGCGTGCGCAGCCAAACAGAGACGGGAAATCGCCGATTTGCCAAGTGCGTAAAAAAAACATCGTCTGGTAATAAGCCTGGTACTGCAACTAATGCCCAGCCCGTTGCTGAACTAAGTTTCGCGTTAATTTCATCAAAGTGCGGTATGCCGGCGCCAAAATTAAGCGCTCCCAAAATATCAACAAATTCATCGCACGCGTATTGCGGCACGAGGGCTGACTGACGCGCGTAGAGCCGCTTCCATAATTGTTGCTCGGACTCAGTATAGCGGGCGTAATCCTGTGTCACCGTGTAGTCGGCAGCGATTGCGGAGTAGTCGCCGCGTAGCGGATGGTTCGTCTGGCCAGCCATCAGTTGGCCTTCACCAACGTTTGTTTGATGGCGCCAAAAATAGAGTCACCGTGATGGTCGAACATATCAATTTCAATGGTGTCACCAAAGCGTAAAAAATCCTCTTTGGCGGCACCAAGGGTCACTTGCTCGACCAAGCGCTTTTCCATAATGCAGGCATACCCGGCATTCACGTCATGGTTAGATACTGTGCCGGAGCCAATTAACGTACCCGCGCTGAGAGGACGTGTTTTCGCTGCGTGCGCGACCAAATCATAGAGCGAAAAAGTCATGTCATCGGCTGCATTGCCATTGCCAAACCATGCACCGCGCACATGGCAGATAAGGCGGTAATCGAGCTTGCCTGCGCCCTTTGTGCTATTCCATGCGTCGCCGCACTCGTCCGGTGTAACGGCCACCGGCGATAACGCATTAAGTCCCTTACTATTTACAAAGCCGAAGCCTTTGGCGAGTTCCGCCGGGATGAGTTTGCGATAAGACACATCATTGATGAGTACCAGTAATCGCACTGCCTCAGATGCTTTTGCCGAGGAGGCGCCCATAGCTAGGTCGCCGGTAATTACACCAACCTCGCCTTCAAGATCAACGCCCCAGTCTTCACTCAGCGCGTAAATTGGATCGCGGGCGCCCAGCATCGAATCTCCCCCGCCTTGATACATTAGTGGGTCGGTATAAAAACTCGGCGGCACAACATCATCGCGCGCACGGCGCACGCGCTCGACATGCGATAAATACGCCGAGCCATCTAGCCATTGGTGAGTGCGCGGCAAGGGTGCTGCCACTAGCCCTGCATCTAGCGCGTGCTGAAAATCAATGATGACGCGCGTGGTGCCACATTCGAGGCTTTCATACTCATCGAGGAGCGTGGTGTAAAGACTATCCCAATGCTCCAGCGCATATTGCAGGGTTGGCGCGATATCCGAAATATCGATGGCGCGCTTTAATTTGCGATCAACAAAATGGAGTACGCCATCGCGGTTGGTGGGGTGTTTAAAGGTGGCAAATTTCATGACGTGGCCTCGTTATTTTTTCGTATGTCGGCGGCAACAAAACCATTCCATACATCGTCGTAGTCCGGTTGAAGCGCATGCGTTTCCATCGAAAATTCGGTTGCTTGCAGCACGCTGCGGCTCTCAAACATGAAGGCCAATGTGTTCGCGAGATAGTGCGGCTTTAGTTCCTCGATTGTCGCCTTGCGATACACCGCAGCGTCAGGTCCATGTGCGGAAAAACGATTGTGCAGCGAGCCGCCACCAGGTAAAAATCCACCGCCCTTCGCGTCGCTGGTTTTTGCATCATATGAGCCGTGAATAAGCCCCATATATTCGCTCATCACATTGCGATGAAACCACGGTGGACGAAATGTGTTTTCAGCCACCATCCAGCGCGGCGGGAAAATAACAAAATCAACATTCGCCGTACCGTGCAAATCTGATGGCGAGGTGAGTACGGTAAAAATGGACGGGTCCATATGATCAAAAGACACCGTATTAATTGCATTAAATCGTGCCAGGTCATATTTGTACGGCGCGTAATTACCGTGCCACGCGACAACGTTCAGCGGTGATCCTTGTATTGTTGTCGTCCAAAGTTGCCCAGCAAATTTAGCGACAATTTCCGTTGCATGATCGACATCTTCAAACCAAGCCACCGGCGTTAAAAAATCACGCGCGTTAGCGAGGCCATTTGCGCCTATCGGGCCTAAATCCGGCAAGCGAAATGGCTGGCCATAATTTTCACAAACATAGCCGCGGATATTGCCCTCGCATTCCACGCGAAACTTGATGCCGCGAGGGACAACGGCAATTTCACCGGGCAATAAATCGATGATGCCGAATTCAGTTTTTATAGTGAGCGCGCCCAGTTCTGGCACGATAAGCATCTCACCGTCAGCGTTGTAAAACGAGCGCGTCATCGATTGATTCGCCGCGTAAATATGTGCCGCCATGCCGCGCTCTGCGGCGGCGTCGCCGGTTACCGCCATTGTGACAAGGCCGGTAATAAAGTCGGTTGGCGCAGTAGGAATTTCTAGCGGATTCCAGCGCAGCCGATTGGGTGAGGCTGGCGCGTCATTGCAAGGCGCGGTTCGGATATTACCGCTTGCAAGCAGCGTGTACGGTGAGTGCTGTGCCGATGGCCGCAGTCGATATTGCCAAGAGCGTAAATTGTGCGAGCGTGGTGCGGTAAACGCCGTGCCGGAAATTTGTTCCGCATACAAACCAAATGGGGTTTGCTGTGGCGAATTTTGTCCTTGCGGTAACGCGCCCGCGATAGCCTCAGTAGCAAAGGTATTGCCGAAGCCAGAGAGGTAATTTAAGTTGGGTTTAGTCATTTTTGGAACCGCCGACATTGTTTGTAAAACCAGCCGAAGACGCGGATAAGGTCAACGGCAAAGCAGCCTCATAAATCACAACACCCCACGCGCCATTTGATCCGCCTCGATCGCCTCAAACAACGCCTTGAAATTTCCCTCGCCAAAGCCTTCATTACCTTTGCGTTGAATCACTTCAAAAAATATCGGGCCAATCACGGTTTCGGTAAAAATTTGTAAAAGCTTATCTTCATTGGATTCTTTATCTAGTCCTTCGCCATCGATGAGGATTTTATTTTTTTGCAGTCTGGCTAAGTCTTCACCGTGATTGTGAACGCGATCATTTACCGCCGCATAGTAAGCATCCGGCGTATCTAAAAATTTCACGCCGCGTGTACGTAAAGCCTCTACCGTGGCATAAATATCTTTACACGCCAGCGCGATATGCTGAATGCCTTCGCCGTTGTAAGCGTTTAAGTATTCTTGAATTTGCGATTTCTGATCCGCAGGCTCATTGATCGGAATACGAATTTTTCCGCAGGGGCTGGTGAGTGCGCGTGAGGTGAGGCCGGTTTTTTTCCCCTTGATATCGAAGTAACGAATTTCTCGGAAATTAAATAACTTTGCATAAAACTCTGCCCAAGTATCCATGCGACCGTGATACACATTGTGTGTGAGGTGGTCAACATATTCAAGCCCCATGCCGATGGGATGCTGGTCCACGCCTGGTAATGGCACAAAATCAATATCGTAAATAGTCCTTTTGCCTGCCGGGTCGTAACGATCAATCAGATACAACAGTGACCCGCCAATACCTTGTAGTGCAGGAATATTTAATTCCATCGGCCCCACAGGGCCTTCGTAGGGTTTAGCGCCGAGTGACACCGCGCGTTTGAAGGCGGCAGCGGCGTCCTTCACGCGTATACCAAATGCACACGCTGACGGTCCATGCACGCGGGCGAATGATTGCGCGAAGCTATCAGGCTCCGCATTCACAATAAATTGAATGTCACCTTGCTTATAGAGCAGCACGTTTTTAGAGCGGTGCTTTGCCACCACCACAAAGCCCATTTGAATAAAAAGCCTGCCTAGTGCCTCGGTATCAGGTGCGGTGTACTCAACAAATTCAAAGCCATCGGTGCCCATCGGGTTTTCAAACAAATCCATTTTCAAACTCCAGCGTATAGATAGAACAAGATGAGAGTGAGCGCCGAATATGTAATGAAGGTCTGGGACAACTTAAGCGCAAACTAAAAATGCGTAGCGCTACAATAAGCGCTAAGCTAGGCAGCAGGCGCGTGTGAGCCACGGCGCTTGACCGTGACCCATAGTGGGGAACGAAAGCGGCAGCGAATGCTCAAAATCGACGTTACTAATTGATGGAGGTGTACCATGAAACGAAGTTTAACCGTAATCGCTTTTACCGTGTTATCAAGCGTAATGCTAACAAGCTGTGCCACTTTAAATGAACCGGAACGCTTACCGATGACGTTAGAGCAGGTGGTCAGCCTCGCTAAAGACGGCAAAGACGCCCAAGCCATCATCGGCGAAATACAGGTCTCGCGTACCCTGTTTGATATCACCGCCTCGCAGTATGCCAAGCTCTCCCGCGATGGCGTGCCGGATGCGGTAATCGACTTCATGCAAAACGGCCAACTCAAAATGGCCGAGCGCCAAGGACGTCGTGAAGGTCAGCAAGACGCATGGTTTTTGGGGCGCGGTTATTGGGGCTATGGCTTCTCGACTTGGGCGCCGCGTCCCTACGGCGTGTGGGTAAATGGTCGATATTTTAAGCGTAGTTTCTGAAACGTAAACTAGCCAATTGACGGGCGTTTTCAAGCAAAAAATGCTCAAACAGCGCGCCATTACTAGACATTGTCATTCCGAAGGAGCATGGCTTTTTATGCAACGAGGATTTCTACCCGTAATGTTCATCGCACAGCGTGCGTAAGATTCCTCACAAAAGCGTTCGGAATGACCGACTTGAGACGGTAGTAAGCAAGCCGTTCTTCAATGCGCATTTCCGATTTGCTGAAATCGCCCATATTTGTCATTCCGACAGAGCATGGCTTTTTATGCGACGAGGAATCCTACCCGTTATGTTCACTGCACAGCGCTGTTAAGAGTCCTCACAAGAGCGTTCGGGATGATGGGCTTGAGATGCTGGTGAAGGCGCTGCCGGTGGTGGTATTTGGCCGATAGAGATAACGGTATCTCTAGATGTTCATTTCCGACTCACCAACGCCACCCCGCAAGCCGACACCACTAAACCGCCGATGGCCAATAGCGTTAATGATTCTCCGAACAACACATACGCCATCACGGCGGTGACGGCGGGGGTGAGAAAAAATAAGCTTGCTACTTTGGTGGCCGCACCGCGGCGGATGAGCAAGTATAGAAGCGAAATAGCGCCGAGCGATAACACTACCGCCAGCCAAAATAGTGAAAAAATAAATTGCGGTGCCCACACTACCGCGCGCGTTTCAAAAATAACGGCGAGCACGAAAACTACCAGCCCCGTCGTGCCGAATTGAATCACCCCGCCCGTGCGTAAATCCATTTCTTGGCAAAACCGTTTTTGATACAGCGTGCCTAGTGTGATGCCAACCATCGCGATGGTGGCGGCTATAAGTGCAGCCAGCTTGACTTCACCAGACACATATTTGCTCGCCACCACCATCAATACACCGATGAGCCCTAAGAGCATGCCCAGCCATTGCAATTTGTTCAGCCTCTCTTGAAATAAATAGCGCGAAATGAACGCGGTAAAAATCGGTTGCAATCCGGCGATGAGTGCTACAAAACCAAGCGGTAATTGCCAAGTGATGGCATACAACACGCCTGACAAATATGTGGCGTGTACGAGCAGGCCAGCAACGGCAATGTGCGCGGCGGCGCGAAAACTTACCGGCCACGGCGCACGAAAAAGTAGCGCAAAAAAACCTAGCAACGCCACCACAATACCCATTCGTAGTGCGGTGAGAGTGAATGGTTCGGCATAAGGGATTCCATAGCGCGATCCAATAAAACCGGTGCTCCAGAGCAAGACGAATAAGGCTGGCGCGGCGCTAATCCAGCTAACGTTGTTGATGTTTGATTGTGGAGTTGACATTGGACGTCATTATGTCATCGCGCCGTATGTTGATGGTGCAGCGCCGCATGAAAAAACGCACCACATTGTGCTTATGCCGCTATTCGCTCGCTCATAGCGGTTACAATCCAACAAATAAAAAGAAGTATGTTAATAGCGTTAGCGTTGCATTTGTTTGACCATCAAGTCGTGCAGTAAGCGTTCAACTAGCTTATTTAAGTAAGCGGTGGATAAGTAAGTCAAAAAGTGGAAATAAGAGGAGGTTTCATGCAGTTACGCAATCCAAAAGACTTTTGGGCGGGTGTGTTATTTGCCGTTATTGGCGCCACCTTTGCCATTGTGATTCAGGTGTACGAATATCCGATCGGCACTTCGCGACGCATGGGCCCGGGCTTTTTTCCGTTGGCTATTGCGGTGTTACTCGCCATCATTGGTTTGGTGATCATTGCGAAGGCCTTTGTCACGGATGGCGGAGCCATCAGTAAATTTGCGTGGCGCCCACTACTTTGGATTTTGGGCGGCGTTATTCTTTTTGGTGTGTTGGTCAAAACCATTGGCTTAGTGCTTGGCATTGTGATGTTGGTGTTGGTCGCAGCATTTGGTGGGCATGAGTTCAAGTTAAAAGAGCAGTTGATTGCCGCGACTGTACTGGCGATTGGTTGCACACTCGTCTTTGTGGTGGGGCTAAAATTACCCTTCCCCATTTGGCCTAGATTTCTAGGTTAGGTCGAGATAAGCAAATGGAAACTCTACTCGCAAATTTAGCACTCGGTTTTAGTGTGGCACTTCAGCCTGAAGCGCTCATGTATTGTTTAATAGGCTGCATACTCGGCACGCTCATCGGTGTGCTACCGGGCATAGGTCCTGTTGCCACTATTGCGATGTTGTTGCCAGTCACCTTTGGGCTACAAGCTGAATACGCGCTCATCATGTTGGCGGGCATTTACTACGGCGCGCAGTACGGCGGCTCGACCACGGCGATATTGGTCAATTTGCCGGGTGAGTCATCCTCGGTTGTGACCGCACTTGATGGGTATCAAATGGCGCGTCAAGGCCGTGCCGGTGCAGCACTTGGTATCGCCGCGCTCGCATCATTTTTTGCGGGCACGGTAGCGACAGTATTACTTGCCGTCGCAGCGCCACCGCTCGCAGAAATTGCCTTCAAATTTGGTCCGTGGGAATATTTTTCGTTGATGGTGCTGGGCTTAATTGCCGCTGTGGTGCTGGCGCACGGCTCAGTCATTAAGGCCATTGCAATGATATTTTTGGGCGTGCTGCTCGGGATGATCGGCACAGATGTTAATACCGGTATGGCGCGATTTAATTTTGAAATACGCGAGTTATCCGACGGTATTGGCTTTGTGGCGGTGGCAATGGGTGTATTCGGTTTTGCGGAGATTATTAAAAATCTCGAACAAGGTGAGAGCCGTGAAGTCTTTGTTAATCGGGTCGGTAGCCTGATGCCAACCATGAAAGATCTCAAGGATGCGTTTCCTGCGGTGCTGCGAGGCACGTCGTTAGGTGCGCTGTTAGGCATTTTGCCAGGCGGTGGCGCAGTATTAGGCTCATTTTCGGCCTACACGTTAGAAAAGAAAATTGCCAAAGATGCCTCAAAGTTTGGCAAGGGCGACATTCGTGGCGTGGCCGCTCCAGAGGCCGCAAACAACGCCGCCGCGCAAACCTCATTCATTCCGCTGCTCACATTAGGCATCCCGCCCAACCCAGTGATGGCGCTGATGGTGGGGGCGATGATTATTCAAGGTATACAACCTGGCCCGCAAGTCATGACTGATAAGCCACAACTGTTTTGGGGCATGATTGCCTCAATGTGGGTAGGCAATCTGATGCTAGTCATTTTAAATCTGCCCTTGATTGGTATCTGGATCAAACTATTAACCGTGCCATATCGCTTGCTGTATCCGGCGATATTGGTGTTCTGCTGTATCGGCGTTTATTCAATATCTAACAGCCCATTTGATGTCGTAGTGACCGCTTGTTTTGGCATGCTAGGATATTTATTTATCAAACTCGACTGCGAGCCCGCGCCGCTTTTATTAGGCTTCATCTTAGGCCCGATGATGGAAGAAAATTTAGTGCGTGCGATGAAGCTAGGCCGAGGGGATGCCACATTATTTTTCACCCGCCCATTATCGGCATCCCTTTTAGCGGTGGCGTTTTTACTGCTTGTGATCATCGCACTGCCCGCGATCCGTAAAAAGCGCGAAGAGGCGTTTGTGGAAGAGTAGGCAACGTTGGCGAATTAATTGAAATCGACTTTTAGAATTACGTCGTTGCAGCGTCCGATGTATAGGCAAGCTCTTTCATTCGTATTCGGTGCTATGCTAAATCATAAACCCTAATAGCGACGGCTAGCTTGGGCATTTTTTGCTTGGAACTGTCCGCCAATAGTCAAGAGTTAATATTTTTTATTCCCCCCACATCATCAGCCCGCTATGCGCCAACATCTTTATGCGATTGCACTAGTCGTTCGTGACTATGACGAGGCGATTTACTATTACACCAACGTCCTAGGCTTTCAACTCGTCGAAGATACTGATATGTCTGTAGGCCATAATAGCCAACCGGGCAAACGCTGGGTGCGGGTTAAGCCGCGCGGTGGCTCAGCAACGGACGCATGCTTCTTGCTAGCCAAAGCCGCCACACTAGAACAAACCGCCAGCATCGGCAAGCAAACCGGTGGCAGAGTATTTTTATTTTTAAATACTGACGATTTCTGGCGCGATTTTAATGCTATGTCGTCCCATGGTGTGACGTGGATTAGACCGCCCTCGCGCGAGGCGTTCGGCACGGTTGCCGTGTTTGCCGATTTATATGGCAACAAGTGGGATTTGATCGAGCCTAATATCGACGAAAAATAACCACTGGCTCGGCGCACGCGAATGAGTCAATAAATTACCAACCTTGTTAACACCATCTCATCAACAAGAATTGATCGAAAACAGTAGAATCGGTGAGCAAAATTAAAATCGCCCGCATCTCAAGGGCAAAAAATGGGAAGAAATTACATGGCCTACTCGACGCGTCGCTTCATGTTTGGTTTCATTGCCTTTGCAGCATTACTACTCGGTCTGCTATTAGGTCAGCAGCAGATGCCGCGCGCCAATGACGTGCGCGCGAACGCGACCGGGCTCTGGTACAACCCTGATGAGTCAGGCTGGGGTCTTAGCTTAACCGAGCAGGGTAGCACCACCTTCGCGGCTTATTACACTTATGACAATGCGGGTGAGCCAACTTGGCTGGTGATGAGTGCATGCATTGCCACGCCAGATGGTTGCGCGGGGGATATTTTTGAAGTCGTTGGCGGCACACCACTCGGTGCGCCCTGGTCGGCAAGTAGGTTGAGCGTGACTAACGTGGGCGTGGGTAAACTTATTTTTACTGACAGTAATACAGGGCGTTTTGATTTCACCATTCGCCAGCTGGTAGGGTCCAAACCCATTGTGCGGCAGTCGGTTGCGGCCGGTGTAACGTCGCCAAATTCGCGCGCCAATGATACCTCCGGCATGTGGTGGAATAGTGCGGAATCTGGCTGGGGCATGACGCTGACCCAGCAAGCAGGTAATGTGTTTTCAGTCATCTTTACCTATGACGCGGCGGGCAAACCTATTTGGTATGTCGCCTCAAATTGTCAAATTGCAGCAGACAATTGTTCAGGTGCACTGTTTCGCACCAAGGGCGGTAGGCCACCACATAGCCCATGGGCGGGGGCTAGCATCACGGCGACTAATGTTGGCGCACTCGATATTGGGTTTACCGGAAATCGTTTGGCGGCAATACGGCCAACGCTAAATGGCGCAACTGGTCAAAATATCTTATCACGCATGGATTTCCTGCCTGTGTTGAATGCGGAGGCGAGCATCGGTGCGCCATTGGCACGCCCGGCATTTCAGTGCGGCAGTGGTGTTGATAGCGTGACGGCAGATGTCGCCCCCGCGTCAGTGACGGTATTTGAAAGTGGCCCGGTTCGACCCATTCAATTGTCTGCTGACGGCCAGCGTTTATATGTGGCGAACGCGCAGGCAAACTGTTTGGAAATTTATGCCGTTGAGGGCGACACGTTACGGCTAGCGTCAAGCGTGGCAGTGGGGCTTGAGCCGGTGGCCGTAGCGGAGCGTAACGGCAATGAAGTGTGGGTGGTTAACCACTTATCCGATAGCGTCAGTATCGTCAGGCTCGACGGCACGCCGCGCGTGTTGCGTAGTCTGAATGTCGGCGATGAGCCACGCGATATTGTATTTGCAGGAACAACAAAAAATCGCGCGTTTATCACTACCGCGGCGCGTGGACAAAATAAGCCCGGCTTTAGCGATGCTGACTTAGTACGCGCCGGTGCAGGGCGCGCTGACGTGTGGGTGTTTGACGCCAATGCGCTCGATGATTCGATTAACGGCAACCCGCTTAGTATCTTGACCTTATTTGCCGATACGCCGCGCGCACTCGTCACCAACCGAAGTGGCAGTACTGTGTATGCGGCAGCCTTTATGTCGGGCAATAACACGACTGCCCTAACCGCAACGGCGGCAGGAAATACTAAGCCGACTAGCACCACCCGCAGTACCGACGGTATTGTCGCCCCGGCGACCGGGTTAATCGTGCGTCAAGATATCGCCACTGACGGCGTAAAGGGTGCATGGCGCGATGAGACTGGGCGTGATTGGTCGAGTAGCGTCAGATTTGCCCTACCCGATAATGATGTATTTGCAATTGACGCGAATGCGAATCCACCCAAAATGGTTGCCCAAATTAGTAACGTGGGCACCACACTTTTTAATATGGCGCTACATCCCAATACGGGACAACTCTATGTCAGCAATACGGAAGCGCAAAACCAAATACGCTTTGAAGGCAGTGGCAGCAAAAGTAGCAATAGCAGCGTGCGTGGCCGCTTGGCTGAAAGCCGCATTAGCGCGGTAAACGTCGCCACTGGCCGTGTTGACCCAATACACTTAAACGCGCATTTAGATTTTTCGCTCCCACAGGGCGCGAGCCTTGCTGCTAGCGAAAAAAATCGTAGTCTTGCACAGCCCAACGCCATGGTGTTTAGTCCTAACGGCGAGACACTTTATGTGGCCGCATTAGGCTCGGCCAAGGTCGCCGCTATCCCATCCGCGCAATTATCGTCGAGCCGTTTTAGCCCTGACACTAGCACACACATCAGCGTGCCGGATGGCCCGGCCGGCTTGGCGCTCAATGCGAATGGCACTAGGCTTTACGTCTATTCGCATGTTGCCCACAAGGTTAGCGTTATCGATACACAACGTAGGTCAGTGTTGAATAGTATCGCGTTGTTTTCGCCTGAGAGCGAGCGCGTTAAATCAGGTCGGCGGGTGTTTTATGATGCCAACCTTAGTTCGGCCAACGGCTCATCGTCTTGCGCGAGCTGCCACATTTTTGGCAACACCGATCAGCTTGCTTGGGACCTTGGTAATCCTGATGACGGCACGTCGAATAATCCAAATGCGTATGTCACCATCGCAGGCTTTAGCTTAAAGACGACGTTACGATTTCACCCGCTTAAAGGGCCGATGAGTACCCAAACGCTGCGCGGCATGACCGGCAACGGCCCCTTGCACTGGCGGGGCGATCGCACTGGGCTTGATCGCAAAATGGTGGGCGGCAAACTAGAGTCCCTTGAGGAGGCCGCCTTCAAAGAATTCAACCCCGCTTTTATCAGTTTGCTTGGTCGTGAAGCGCCGCTTAGTGACGCTGACATGCAAGCCTTTACCGATTTTGCGATGGCGCTCGCCGTACCTCCCAGTTCCGTACGCGCCATTGACAATAGCCTCACGCCCAATCAACTTAGCGGGCGACAAGTTTATTTTAATCGCCCCACCATTGTTGGCGGGCTCGCCACCTGCAACGATTGCCATCGTTTGAATGAAACCAATAAGCAATTTGGTACCAGTGGCCTAATGTCGTTTGAGGGCACCCGCATTGCCGAAAATTTCAAAGTGCCGCATTTACGAAACATGGTTGAGAAAGTGGGCATGTTTGCCACCACTACCACTAGTGGGGCAGGCAATGGTCAGGCGCAAATACGCGGCTTTGGTTTTGCACATGATGGCGCTTCCGATACGCTGGATAGTTTTTTCCGCGACCCCGTATTCAGTTTCCCAGCGCCTGCCCAAACCATGCGCGCTCAAATGGTGGCGTTCATGTTCGCAATGGATACCGATCTACTGCCCGCCGTCGGCCAGCAAGTTACATGGCGGCCTGGTGCTAATCCCTCCGCCGGGGCAGCCGTTGATGCCAAGCTTGCCATTCTAAAACAGCAAGCCACTACCGTTAGCCCGCGTCGAAGCTGCGACTTGATTGTGCGTCATGCGCGCGATGGAAATAGCTACTCCGGCGTCTACATTGGAAACAACCAGTGGCTAATGAAAGGCGGCCTCACCATTAGCGAGGCCACACTGCAACAATTAGCGGCGGTGAATGCACCGTTGACCTATACCTGCGTCGTACCGGGTGAAGGCAAACGGATTGCGTTGAATTTGCCGTAATCGGTCACAATTAGTGAATGAATTCTTAATCTCAAAATGTCATTCTGACAGCGCATGGCCTTATCATGCGACGAGGAACCTATCGTCTATATTTCGCAAAACTACGCGGATAAGATTCCTCACAATAGCGTTCGCAATGACATTCGTTTCAAATTAAAAGTTGGCTCATCAAATTACCCATCAACAAAAATTGAAGCTCTGATTTGGAAATAAAGTGATGTCGCAGGGATGGTGCACCCAAAAAAAGCACAAAAAAAGCCGCCTAACGTTATGTTGGGCGGTTTTTTAAGCGTTACAGAAAATAAATTAAGCCAGCGTATCAGCCCAAATATTTTTAGCCCAGGTCATGGCATACGCGGCTTCTAATTCATTCGCACTACTTGATATCCCACCTGAGCCCGGTACTGTTCTCATCGTTTTGTCTTTCGTATCATATTTATGGATTGACGCCACGTGAACAACTTTCTCGGCTGAAACAAACGAGTAGCAGGTATTGTTGAGCGTCGGGCTATCGTTTACGTCCTCACCCGCTAGTAACGCCACCACGGCGGCTGCACAGGTTTTGCCGTGATTGTTTGCCATGTGTGCAGATTTTGGCATCAGTGGCGCAATTTGCAATGCGTCGCCTAGTAGATGTACGCCAGGGACATTTTTCGCTTCATAGGTAAGCCAGTTAATCTCGCACCAGCGCTTGTTGGCGGTGATGAATGGGTTGGCAATTGCGCCTGCTTTCATCGGTGGTAGCGCGTTCAGCACATTAACTTTTTCATCACCAAATTCAAGCTTTGCGGTGCTGGTTTTAGTGTCCACATCGAGCAGCTTTGACTGCGGACGATATTCCACCATGCCCGCGTACATTTCCGCCCAAGCTTTTTTGAAGAGCCCAGGCTTTGAAGTCACGTCCATATTGGCGTCCAAAATTAACACTTTCGATTTTGGTTTGGTTTTTTTGAAATAGTCCGCTACTTGGCAAGCGCGCTCGTAAGGCCCTGGTGGGCATCTGTACGGTGCTTCCGGTATTGAGATGGCGAACACGCCACCATCGGGCATATCCTCTAGCTGTTTACGCAATGCTAGGGTTTGTGAGCCCGCTTTCCACGCGTGCAAGTATTTTGCCTGCGCGTCGGCATTATTTAAGCCGGGTAATGCTTCATACATGAGGTCAACTCCTGGGGAGAGGATGACGCGGTCGTATGGCAATGCATCCCCTGAGGCAAGCCGCACGACTTTTTTATCAGTATCAATGGCGCTGGCCTCGCCCCGAACCACTTTCACGCCATATTTCTTTTGTAGCGTGTCGTAGCTCATGGTGATGGCGGCCATTGTTTGTGAGCCACCCAAAACCAAATTTGATATGGGGCATGAAACAAACGAGGTATTGCGCTCAACCACTGTTACATCAACATTAGGTGCCCACATCTTGATGTATTTCGCGGCAGTCGCACCGCCGTAGCCGCCGCCGACGATTACCACTTTGGGCCCCGCGCTGGCGCTGCTCGTTATGTTTGCGCAGCCTGCGATAGCGCTGGCACCGGCAAGTGCACCGCTGACCTTAATAAAATCTCTACGATTGTTATTCATAATTTTTGTCATTTCATTCCCCTAACGTTTTTGTGTGGCGAAAAAATCCGCCATGGCGTTAATTTCGGCTTCGTTATACCCTTTGGCGATTTGATGCATTAGCGTGGCGTCACGTTTGCCTTCTTTAAAATTTTTCATTTGCAGCACAAAGTAATCTTTGTTAAGCCCCGCTAAACCCGCAAGCGAACCGCCAACCGACACACCATTGGTACCATGGCACGCCGAACAGGTGGCGGCCATTGAGCGCACCCCTTTTGGCGTGAGATTTGATGGTGCAAATGTTGGCGCTGGAGGCGCAACCGGTGCAACTGACGCAGCTGGTGCTGTCTGGGCAGGTTTCGCGGCGGGCGGGGCTGCTGAGGCTGCAGGTGTGGCGGGGGCTTGTGCAATTGCGATGCTAACGTTCACACAGAATAGTACCGCTGCACTCGACAGTACATGTCGTAAATAGCGTGTATTTGTATTCATAACTCTCCTTGGTCTAGTTGTCGTTTTTTAATAAATTGGCCAGTCTTACTTTACGCCAAACCGCCATCAGCGTAAAAGAATCGTTTGATGTTGCTCATGGCTATTTTGTATTGGGTTGCGTCAATAGTTTGACGTTAGAAATCGACAAAACAACAAACTCCTTATTCAAAAGGCGTTTCGAGACACATTTGGTTGAAGTGCCCCGCCAGATGGCGACGTTTATATTAACCCGCGCTATGTGCTTCAACGTACAGAGCATCCTTTTTATCCGGTGCACACTGCGCCACCGACAGAGCAATAACTCCTTTGTTGTGTTGCACTTGGCTCATCCACAGTGCTTTTACCTAGAAACGGCATTCGACCGCTTTGAGTATCTGCAATATCGGACAAATTTTGCCGCTGTATTCCCGGCAAACACACACGTTTAACGCCCACTTCTAGGTTTAAGGATGATTGAATGCGAGCCATAAAATCAAGGACAGTAGCAAATAAAATTATTAACGGCCTGCCGTTGAAAGAGCGCCGGCGGTTGTTGGCGAGCTGTGAAACGGTCGAGCTTGTTTTCGGCGATACATTGTCATTACCAAATGATTTGTTGCAATTTATTTATTTTCCGGTAACTAGCTTCATTTCGCTGGTAGCACGGGTACAAAATCACCCGCCAATGGAGTTAGCGCTGATCGGTAACGAGGGCATGTTGGGGGCGAGCTTAGTGCTCGGTGTTGATACTGCGCCGCTCGAAAGTGTTGTGCAGGGTGCGGGCACAGCTTGGCGTATGAAGCCCTCAGAGCTTGAACCTGAATTACGTTTAAGCCCCATGCTTAATCGTCTCGTCAGTCGCTATTTGTACTCGCTGGCCACTCAGTTATCGCAGAGCGCGGTGTGTACACAGTTTCATACGATTGAGGCGCGGCTGGCGCGCTGGCTATTGATGACACATGATCGTGCGCACGCAGACGAATTTCATCTTACCCATCAGTTTTTAGCCGACATGCTTGGTGTGCAGCGCGGTGCCGTAACCATTGCAGCAAGCGCACTTAAGCAGAAAAAACTCATTCACTATACGCGTGGGCAGATTCATATTTTGTCGCGCAATGGGCTTGAAGAAACGGCCTGTGAGTGCTACAGCGTGATCGCCAACGTTGAAAAGCGATTATTTAAATAATCTGCAACTATGTTTGCTAACGTACCGACAACTCTAGCGCGTGGTTCTACGATGACATCTTATGGAAAATTACGACAAGGCGTCGATATGAATCAAGGCCGTCACAAACTAAGACCAACCCTTCACGCGATGCGCACGATGACGCTAGCAATGATTGTTGTTGCGGTGGCAACTTTTATAGCCGGTGTATTGGCCGGCATTTACGCCATCGCCACAGCCCTAGCTATCGCTATGGCTGGCAATTTTAATTTTGCAGAGTCCACACGTCACGCTAACACAATTGCCTTCGAGTCTGCCGTTAAGCGTGCCACCCATGCCAAGCAGGTGGCAGGCGCGATCTGCGAATTAGCAGATAGCGTCAATCGTCGGCAGTGCCACGCCGCGTCCGTCATCGAGCAGCGGCGTGCAAATCGCGCCGCCAGCGTGGATTCGAAAACGCCGACGCTAACATCGATACCAATTACCCTGCGTGCCGGCGCAATTTAATTTTTTCTGCCGCTGTGTACGACAACGCACAGACCGCGCTCTTCTAAGCCGGTAGTCTTACATAACGTGCACTGTATGGCGCGATCAACTTTCTAATGACTTATCTGATGGATAGCTCGGTGTCAACAATCTTTGCCCTATTCGCCAATTGCTTAATGATCAATGTCGCAACGCCTTTATACCAACCGGAGACCACTCAACATGAAACATTTCAAACACCTTGCAACAATTGGCGTAACGAGCCTCTTACTGCTACTCGCCGCATGTGCGAGCACACCGCCGCCTACCGACTCGATAGCGCTCGCTAAATCTGCTATTGCAAATGCAACGAGTGCAGGGGGCAATGAATTTGCGGCGGTTGAAATGCGTAGCGCGCAAGAAAAAATGGACATGGCAAATCGTGCCATGACCAAACAAGACTACGACCAAGCAAAAACATATGCTGTTGAGGCACAGGCCGATGCAAGGTTGGCCGAAAAGAAAGCACAGTCAGCAAAAGCTGAAAAGGCCGCTGCCGCAACGCAAGAAGATATTCGCGTCCTGCGTGAAGAGATTAACCGCAAAAGTCCTAAATAAGGAGTTATCATGAACAACATTAAACGTCTCGCTACCGCAATCACCGCCGCAACACTACTCGTCGCGTGCAGCTCCACGCCGCCAATCAATGCTGGCCTAGAACAAGCCCGTAACGACTATCGCAGTGCGCAATCGAATCCGCAGGTGACATCACTTGCAGCAGGTGAATTAAAACAAGCGGGCGACTCGCTCGAACTTGCCAATACCGCCTCTAATCGTGGTGACCGTGTGGCCACCGTTGACCACTTGGCCTATGTGGCGAAGCAGCAGGTAGCGATTGCACAGGCAACCGCAAACCAAAAAGCGGCTGAACTGGCCGTCACCAACTCGGCGGCGGAACGGGATAAGGTACGTTTGGACGCACGTACCAGAGAAGCCGATAGCGCAACGCGCAGTGCAGAAGCTGCAACATTAAATGCCCAAGTTTCACAACGTAGCGCAGAAGCCGCTCGTGATCAAGCCATGCTAGAGAAACAGGCTGCAGCCAATGCCCTCCAAAGTGCGGATGTCGCTCGGCAGCAAGCGCTAGATGCTGAAAACCGTTCACGTCAATTGGAAGCCATGCTGCTCGATATGCAGGCCAAAAAAACACCACGGGGCATGGTTATTACGTTGGGAGACGTGTTGTTTGATACAAACCAAGCAAATTTGAAAGCGGGCGGGATGCGTAGTGTCCAAAAACTCGCCGAATTTTTTAAGCAGTATCCAGGCCGCAAAGTTATGATTGAAGGATTCACCGACAGCGTTGGCAATGATGCTAACAATCAAACATTGTCCGAAGCGCGTGCGGCGTCTGTTCGTAGCGCCTTAATCGATATGGGCGTTGGTGTTGATCGCATTGCGACGCGCGGCTATGGTGAAAATTCACCCGTTGCCAGCAACGACAATGCACAAGGACGGCAATTAAATCGCCGCGTGGAGATCGTCTTGTCAGACGACAACGGCAATATCCTACCGCGCTAACTTGCTTGTACGCGGATACATTTCAATACCAACTTAATACAGAGAGAACAATATGACGCTCGGCACAATTGCACTGTTGATTTTAATTTTAGTTTTGATCGGCGCTATCCCAGCGTGGCCTCATAGCCGCCAGTGGGGGTATGGACCTAGCGGTGGCTTAGGATTAGTGCTGATAATCGTCATCGTGTTGTTATTTACGGGCTATTTGAAGTAATTAAAGCGATTGCACGTTATCAATCACTTTTAATCTACTTTCGTGCGAGGAGCACTGGATGAAAATGTTAAAAATATTTTTTGCCACCATGATGACATTAACATTGGCGGCCTTAATTGGCTGTGCCGAAACGAAGACACGTCAAAGTAGCGGCGAATATGTAGATGACACCGCGATCACCACAAAAGTCAAAACAGCAATTTATGATGAGCCAAGTTTGAAATCCGCCGAAATAAATGTGGAAACTTTCAAAGGCGTTGTGCAATTAAGCGGCTTCGTCGGTGGACTCACCAGCCTGAGTAAAGCCGGTGAAGTTACTCGCAGCGTGCGCGGCGTTAAATTAGTTAATAACGATTTGCGTGTACGGTAGAGCGTTAGTTAGTCAACATGACAAAATTACTGGCACAACCAAATCGAACGCAGCCGCGTGTTAACAGAGGGGCAACTCCGGTAAGTGCGCACGCTGCGACCGCATTGTCCGCAGATGGGGTTAACAATACTTGGCTGCACATGCTCCCGCTTTTGCCGTACGGTTATGCGGCGCTTGAGCCCGCAATTGATCGGCAATCGTTGAAATTGCATCATTCAGTGCATCACAAAGCGTATGTGAAACAGCTTAACCAAGCGCTATTAGAATATCCAGCGTTGCAAAGAAAATCGGCACAGTGGCTGCTGTTAAATCTAGAGTTAATTCCCACTGAAATTCGTCAGAAGATAAAAAACAGCGCGGGTGGACATGTCAACCACAGCCTTTTCTGGCAGGCGATGTCGCCGCAATTGTCCGATCATGCAACTGGAGGCGTTGACCCTACAGGTCAACTAGCTGATGCCATTGCTCGCGAATTCAGCTCGCTTGATTTTTTCAAAACGCTATTTACTAACACTGCGGTGTCTGTATTCGGCTCAGGCTGGGTGTGGCTGGTACGAACACAAGAAGACGACGGCAGGCTTGAGTTAATCACCACCGAAGGGCATGACAACCCGATGGCGCAAGGCTACTACCCACTGCTACTTTGCGATGTGTGGGAACACGCTTACTACTTGCAATATAAAAATAGTCGTCGTGAGTACTTGGAGCAATGGTGGCATGTTGTGAATTGGCGTGAAGTAGAGCGCCGTTACGCGGAGGCAAAACATCGTGCAGCTGCGCTCCCGCAGGTATCCAAAGCGCCCAAGCTCTTGACTCAATTATGGAGACATGCCGCCTGATCTCTGGTTGCAACAATGTATAAGTTTCTACCGGACAAACACAGATAGCGCACCAAAGTTGCCCAGTAAACTTGCAATGAGGGTCGCGCTAGGGTAGCAATAGCTGCAAGAGCCTCCTTACCTTCACATCTATTGGTTTGCAAATTGGACAATCATTTTTTCATCCGACGCTATCTAACGGAAACTGACGATAGCGAGCCGCTGCGTGCGGAATTATTTAGTGCCGAGCAAATGGCGCAATTCGGCAAAACGTTGGCGTTGAGCCACAAGCTTGCCGGCACGCGCTCGCGTGATCGCTTGTTGTCGCGCCTTGCGGATAATGAAGATGTGCTGATTAGCGTATGCCGCTTGCTTACCCAAGCGGTTAATGTAAATCACCGCATCACGCCCGCAGCCGAATGGCTGCTGGATAACTTTCACTTAATTGAAGAGCAGATACGTACGGCGAAAAGGCATTTACCGCAAGGCTATAGCCGTGAGTTGCCATGCTTGGCGCAGACGCCACACACTCACTCGGCATGCCTACCGCGTGTTTATGACATTGCCTTGCAGGCCATTGTGCATGGCGATGCGCGCCTAGACGCTGATAGTCTGACGCGTTTTGTTACGGCCTATCAATCAGTGACGGTACTCAAGTTAGGTGAATTGTGGGCCATCCCCATCATGCTGCGTTTAGCGCTAATCGAAAACATCCGGCGTATGGCAATCAGGATTGCCGCCGGCATGGCCGACCGCGATCTAGCCAATACGTGGGCAGACCAGATGATTGGGATCGCGGAGTCAGACCCAAAAAATTTGATTCTCATCATTGCTGATATGGCGCGATCACAGCCGCCGATGTCCACGCCGTTTGTTTCTGAATTCGCGCGCCGGCTGCAGGGCCATAGTGCGGCGTTAGCATTGCCGTTGACCTGGATTGAACGCATGTTGGCGGAGTCAAATCAAACCATCGAGCAGCTCGTACAAATCGAGACACAAAAGCAAGCCTCAAGTCAGGTTTACATTAGCAACAGTATTGCCAGTCTGCACTTTTTGTCCGCAATGAATTGGCGCGATTTTGTGGAAAATATGAGTGCGGTTGAGCACGTGCTGCGCCAAGATATTGCCGGGCTATATTCGACAATGGATTTCGCCACGCGTGATCGCTATCGGCATGTTGTTGAGATAACAGCACGCTTAACAACGCTAACCGAGCAACAGATAGCCGAGCACGCCATCCGATTAGCGCTCGAGGCGAATCAAAAAAATGAGATGGCCAACACTAACCCTCAGCAGAGTAACGAGGCGACAGCGCATGTCGGCTACTATTTGGTTGATCGCGGGTTGGCTCAGCTTGAGCGTGCTGTCGCCGCGAAAATTCCAAGATTAAAGAAATGGCGCCGCGCCATTACTGATAAGCCGATACTCCTCTATTTGGGCGTCATCACGCTCATCACCAGTATTGCGGGTGGGACACTCTTGTGGGTGACATGGCTCGGGGAGACCGGCTTAAATTTGTCAACTAGCCTAGAAGCATGGTCGCTTTATCTTCAATATGCGATGGGTTTAGCCGCCGCCATGCTAGTGATTATTTGGGCGAGTCAAATCGGTGTGGGCATCACCAACTGGCTTGCCAGCTTACTGGTAACACCGCATTTGTTGCCACGCATGGACTATGAACACGGCATACCGGCCGCATCTCGGACGCTTGTCATCGTGCCTTGTATGTTGACAAGTCGTGCGGCTATTACCGAGCTATTGGCGGCGTTAGAAGTGCGTTTTCTAGCGAACCGTGATCCACATTTGCATATTGGGTTGTTAACTGACTTTACCGATGCCGCAGCAGAAACCGAGCCCGCGGATGATTTACGCCTCGCGCAAGTCGTTGAAGGTGTTACTTTACTCAATGACCAATATTCGGAAGGCGCACATGATCGATTCTTTTTGTTCCATCGCCCACGTCGCTGGAATCAGGAAGAACGCATTTGGATGGGTTTTGAGCGTAAGCGCGGAAAAATTGCCGACCTCAATGGCTTGCTAAAAAATATTGCTGTAGGTGCTACCGCTGAAAGCACTGCGTTCTCGCGAATTGTAGGGGAAACTGCGGCGTTGACGGATGTGAAATACGTCATTACGCTAGATGCCGATACTCGTTTGCCGCGCGACGCCGCCAAACAATTTGCCGCCACGATTGCACATCCATTGAATGCGGCGCGTCAAACTATCGAAAACAGAGCTGACCAAGCGCTGCCCACGCTAAATCAGCAATGCGGCTATGCTATTTTGCAGCCGCGCGTGGCCATCAGTATGCCGATGGCATCGCGCTCGCGCTATGCCCGTTTATTTGGTAGTCAAACCGGCATCGATCCCTACACGCGTGCGGTGTCCGACGTATATCAGGATGCGTTTGGTGAGGGCTCGTTTATTGGCAAAGGTATTTATGATGTTGATGCCTTTGAGTCGTCCCTTGATGGGCGTTTCCCGCCCAACCGCATTTTGAGTCATGATTTATTGGAGGGTTGTTATGCCCGCGCTGCGCTGGTCAGTGACCTTCACTTGTACGAGGAATTTCCGGCGCGTTATCGCGATGATATGAGTCGTCGCCACCGCTGGATACGTGGCGATTGGCAAATCGCCTCATGGCTACTTCGACGTGTGCCAAGCGTAATGCCAGGCACGACAACGCGTCAGGTAGTACGCAATCCGCTATCGATGCTGTCACAGTGGAAAATCTTTGATAATTTGCGGCGTAGCCTAGTGCCGACTGCAACAATGTTGTTACTACTTGTCGGCTGGCTGCTGTTGAATGCCCCTAGCGTACTACCGTGGACGCTGTTAGTCATTGGCCTACCCCTCGTACAGCCGCTGGCCGCAGCGCTAGCGGCTCTTTTGCAGAAGCCGAAAGAGGTTTCGTTTAAACAGCACGTTAGCATTGTCGCGGGTGCGGCGATTGAGCAGCTCTTACAAGCGCTATTTGCCGTTGCGATGATGCCTTTTGAAGCATATTCAAACTTGGATGCCATCGTCCGTACCAATTGGCGTATTTTCCTCTCACGCCGTAATTTATTGCAGTGGACGCCATCAGTCAGTAATGAGGCCGTGAAAGCTAATGTGTCAGCGCGGCATGATGAGCATAGCCTCTCGGCGCACTATCGCTGGATGTGGTTTTCACCTCTGCTATCGCTGACGCTCGCTGGCGCCGTGTTGTTTTTCGCACCTAGCCCACCATGGGTTTCAATACCGATTTTGTTATTGTGGGTTGGTGCACCGGCAATTGCTTGGTGGGTGAGTCAGCCAATGTCGCGCCCTGCGAGGGCGGCTGAACTGAGCACCACACAAATAGATTTCCTACGACATCAAACGCGTAAAACGTGGGCGTTTTTTCTCTCATTTGTAAATGAACAAGATAACTGGTTGCCACCGGATAACGTACAGGAACATCCGGTGACGAACCGTACCATTGTCGCGCATCGTACGTCACCTACTAATTTAGGCTTAGCGCTGTTGGCAAATTTATCTGCCTACGACTTTGGGTATATCAGTGGTGGACAATTGTTAATACGTACTCAAAATACGTTAACTAGCATGGCGCGTTTGGCGCGCTATGAGGGGCATTTTTATAATTGGTATGACACCCAAACGCTTAAGCCGATGGCGCCACTTTACGTGTCCACCGTTGATAGCGGCAATCTAGTCGGGCATCTACTCACCTTGCGGGTTGGCTTATTACAACTCCCGCATCACAAAATAGTCAGCGCTCGGCTATGTGAAGGCTTAGTCGATACGCTGTCGGTAATGAATGAATACATCGCAACCGATACGCCAACGAGTAACGCCACCGCTAGCGTAATCAATAAATTGCAGGCTGCGCTGGCCGCTATTTGTGAAGCTAGTGACAACCGCTTGGCACCGCTGATGCAAACTTACTGTTCACTGAGGCAATTAGCCGCCACCGCGCGTCAATTACTTCCCCCCCCCGATATTGCCATTACTCGGATGGAGAACGTCATTTGGATGCTACCGCCACAGGTTCATTTTGATCGCTGGGCAATCCTATTTGAGCGTCAATGCCAAGATGCGCTGACAGAATTAGCGCAACTTGCACCATGGGTGCTCCACGACATTGCCGCGTCTTGTCCGACAGCGGAAGACGACGATTCGAACGCCAACGCGAACGCAAGCGCAAACGCGCCGTCGTATAGCACCGCAGGCACACACCACCAACTCCACAAAATGCTAGCCACGATGCTGGCGCCAACGCTTTACGAATTGGCACAAGATGAGTCGTATCAATATCGCTTCTCGGTTGAGGCGATGACTCAGGCGCTTCCTGATATGACCATGAGCGAGCGCGAATGGATACAAGATTTGCAACCGCAGTTAATTTCAGCGCGCCAGATTGCCCGACAACGCATGGTGGAAATCGAGCAGCTATCAGCGCAAATTATTGATTTTTCGACCATGTCGTATGATTTTCTTTATGACAATCAACGGCATTTATTTTCTATCGGCTACAACGTTGGTGAGCGTCGTCAAGACGCCAGCTTTTACGATATGCTCGCCTCAGAAGCTAGACTATGCACATTTGTTGGAATCGCGCAGGGTCTAATTCCACAAGAAAGCTGGTTTAGGTTGGGCAGGCTATTAGCGCCAACCAACGGTGCACCGGCATTGTTGTCGTGGAGCGGCTCGATGTTTGAATATTTGATGCCGCTATTAATCATGCCAAGTTTTGATGACACGCTGCTTGACGATACTTATGATGCCGTCGTCGCTGAACAAATTGCTTATGGCGCCCAACGCGGTGTGGCGTGGGGCATTTCAGAATCAGGCTACAACTTAACGGACGCATCCCTTAATTATCAGTACCGCGCCTTCGGTGTGCCGGGGCTTGGGTTGAAGCGCGGCTTGGCAGATGATTTAGTCGTCACACCCTATGCCTCAGCATTAGCCTTGATGGTGGCACCACAAGTCGCGTGTGCAAATTTAGTACGATTGGCAGGGGAAGGTCTCAGCGGCGCTTACGGCTTTTATGAAGCGGTTGATTACACCGCGGTCAGGCTGTTGCGCGGACAAACAAGTGTCGTTATCCGCTCATTCATGGCGCACCATCAGGGCATGATCTTGCTATCGTTGGCCTCAGCATTACTCAAACGGCCAATGCAGGCGCGTTTTCAGGCAGAGCCAATGTTTCAAGCGACCATGCTGCTACTGCAAGAGCGCGTGCCAAAGGCCGGTGTATTGCCGATTGGGAGTCGCTTTACATTTGATACCGTGTCAAACAGCAGCCCTGAAACGCCAGCACGCATCATCATCCGCCACGACAGTGTTGTGCCAGAGGTGCAGCTACTCTCAAATGGGCGCTATCACCTCATGCTCACCAACGCGGGTGGTGGCAGTAGTCGGTACAAAGATATTGCTGTCACTCGTTAGCAAGAGGACGCCACCCGCGATGACTACGGCTCGTTTTGCTATTTGCGCGATGTGTCGAGCGGAGAGTATTGGTCGAATACACACCAGCCAACGTTGAAGCAAGCCGACGCATTTGAAGCGATTTTCACCGAGGGCCGGGCGGAGTTTAGGCGTCGTGATCATGACATCGATTGTTATACCGAGGTTGTCGTTTCGCCGGAGGACGATATTGAGCTTCGGCGCGTGCATTTGACTAATCGCGGCTTTAGTGCGGCTGACAAAAATCGCCAGATTGAAATTACCACCTATGCCGAAGTGGTCATGTCGCCAGCAGCGGCGGATGCGCTGCATCCTGCGTTTAGCAATCTGTTTGTGCAAACGGAAATCCTGCATGATCGTCAAGCGATACTCTGCACCCGTCGCCCGCGTTCAATCGACGAGCGGCCAACATTTATGTTTCACCTGTTATCCATTCGTAATAATGATGTTCGGCAACATGCGAATAGCAATCTCGCGATCAACGCTAACCGCGTCACCTATGAAACGTGCCGGATGAAGTTTGTTGGTCGCGGGCGTTCACTGGCCGCGCCACTTGCAATGCTAACCAGTGCCCCACTATCAGGTACTGATGGCTCAGTACTCGACCCAATTGTGGCCATTCGTAGCCTGATTACGCTTGCCCGCGATTCGGCAATTACGATCGATATTGTTACCGGCATCTGCGAGACGCGTGAAGGGGCAATGCGTTTAATTGATAAATACCACGACGCTCGACTAGCCAACCGCGTGTTGGAATTGGCATGGACGCACAGCTTGGTTGCGCTACGGCAAATCAATGCGAGTGAAGCCGAAGCGCAGCTCTACGCGCGATTGGCAAATTCGATCATTTATGCCAATCAATCCCTCAGAGCAGATGCGCTAGTGATCGCCAAAAATCGGCGCACGCAATCCGGTCTTTGGGGCTACGCTATTTCGGGCGATTTGCCGATTGTGCTGTTACAAATCGGTGACAACGCAAATATCGAACTGGTGCGACAGTTGGTTCATGCGCACACTTATTGGCGGCTTAAAGGGTTAATGGTTGATCTGGTGATCTGGAATGAAGATCGCGGTGGGTATCGCCAATTGCTGCAAGAGCAAATTACCGGACTCATTGCGGCGGGTATCGAAGCGCATGTGATGGATCGCCCCGGCGGTATCTTTGTGCGTTCAGCCGAGCATTTATCGCTGGAAGACCGTATGTTGTTTGAGTCGGTCGCCCGTATTGTGATTAGTGATCGTAAGGGCACATTAGCGGATCAGCTAAATCAACGGCTGCCGGTGGGCGCGCGCCGCTCTGCCATGCCGCATCTTAAGCCAACCAGCTTGCGACAAATAGGTAATGTGCCATTGCTTACTCCCGCAAGTGTTGCAACCGACGTGGCAAAAGCAGAATCCCTGTTTAACAACACGCTCGGCGGATTTTCAGACGATGGCAGCGAATACGTGATTACCTTAACGGGGAGCAGCAGCACGCCGCTGCCGTGGGTCAATGTGTTGGCGAACCCGCATTTTGGGAGCGTGATATCAGAGAGTGGTATGGCTTATACCTGGCGCGAAAATGCGCATGAGTATCGACTCACGCCGTGGCATAACGACCCGGTTAGTGATGCTAGTGGTGAGGCCATTTATTTACGCGATGAACAATCTGGGCATGTTTGGTCGCCTACCCGACTACCTTGTTTTAAGGATGGCGATGTCGGCAGTTACACCACGCGGCACGGTTTTGGCTACAGCGTGTTTGAGCATATCGAAGACGGTATTCAAACAAAATTGACGGTGTTTGTGGCCCTTGAAGACGCGATCAAATTTTCAGTGCTTAACGTGGTTAATTTATCAGCTCGCCCTCGTCAATTAACAGTGACGGGCTATGTCGAATGGGTGCTGGGCGATTTGCCGCCCAAAACGGCAATGCATGTCACCACCGATATCGATGCGCCAACGGGTGCGCTGATGGCACAAAATACTTATCACGCTGAGTTTGCCGAGCGGGTGGCTTTTTTTGATACCGATGAGGTGAACCGTATGGTCAGCGCAGACCGCACAGAATTCCTTGGTCGCAATGGCAATATGCAGCATCCGGCGGCAATGCGACGTATCGGCTTATCGGGTAAAACGGGCGCCGCACTTGACCCCTGTGCAGCGATTCGCGTCAGCTTTACGTTGTTAGCCGGTGCATCACGCGAAACTATTTTTAGGCTGGGTGCCGGTCACGGCGTGGAAGACACACGCGCATTAGTGCTCCGTAATCGCGGCAGCGTGCCCGCTGCCAACGCATTAGCGAAAGTGCGTCAATACTGGCAAAACACCTTGGGTGCGGTTCAAATTATTACGCCAGACGCTGCCACCGATGTACTAGTGAATGGCTGGCTCTTGTATCAAACGCTCAGTTGCCGGATATGGGCGCGAAGCGGTTTTTATCAATCCGGCGGTGCGTTTGGGTTTCGTGATCAGTTGCAGGATGTGATGGCGCTAGTCCATACCCAACCGGGTCGGCTGCGCCAACACTTATTGGTGTGCGCAGGTCGGCAATTTCGCGAAGGCGATGTGCAGCACTGGTGGCATCCGCCGTCGGGTCGCGGTGTGCGCACCCATTGCTCCGACGATTATTTATGGCTGCCGTTAGCGGCGTCCCGCTACATTAGGACGACCGGCGATATGAGCGTGCTCGATGAAGTGGTGCATTTTTTAGAAGGCCGCCCGGTTAATCCGGAAGATGATTCTTATTACGACTTACCAAGTCGTAGTGATGAAGCCGCCAGCCTGTATGAACACTGTGTTCGCGCTATTAAGCATAGTTTGGTATTTGGCGCACACGGTCTGCCGCTGATTGGTTCCGGTGATTGGAATGACGGCATGAATATGGTCGGCAAACACGGGCGCGGCGAAAGTGTATGGCTAGGGTTTTTTCTTTGTACGGTGTTGGAAGATTTTGCTGACGTCGCACGCCGCCGTCAGGACACAGAATTTGTTGCAACCTGCCTTCAGGCCAAAAAAACGCTCGCGCAAAATATTGAAGCCAACGGCTGGGACGGCGAATGGTATCGACGCGCTTATTTTGACGACGGCACAGCACTGGGGTCATCGAGCAATGACGAATGCAAGATTGACTCCATCGCTCAAAGCTGGTCAGTCTTATCTGGCGTGGGTAACAGCGAACGCAGGCGAACCGCAATGCGCTCGTTCGATAAGCATCTGGTGCGTGAGGATGACCGCATTATTCAGCTGCTAGCGCCACCCTTCGACAAATCTAATCTTGACCCTGGTTATATCCGCGGCTATGTCCCCGGTGTTCGTGAAAATGGCGGGCAATATACCCACGCGGCTATCTGGGCGGCAATGGCCTACGCCGAGCTTGGTGATAATGATCGCGCATGGCAACTTACTAATATTATCAACCCAGTGAATCATGCAAAAACAAAAAGTATGGTTGAGCGTTATAAGGCAGAGCCTTATGTGATTGCCGCAGACGTTTACGGCGTAGCGCCGCATACGGGACGCGGCGGCTGGAGCTGGTACACCGGCTCCGCCGGTTGGATGTATCGTCTGCTGGTGGAGTCACTTCTGGGCATATCGTTAGAGGGCGATACGCTGCGCCTAGCGCCCCGCCTGCCGCACGATTGGCCGGGTGCAAGTGTCAAGTACCGCTATCGAACGGCTAATTACGACATCAAAATAGTGCAGACACATTCACCAGCGGACGCAGCGGTTAAGGTGACTCTCGATGGGGTTGTGAGCGTCGACAATAGCATTGCGCTCGTCGATGATGCGGCACAGCACGTGGTGGACATTGAGGTGAGCGTAACGTCAGCGCCATCGGTATAGCGTTTGCGGCGCAATTGGGAGGTTCGTCACCCAACGCCTAGAGTGTGTGGCCGTTAGTATCGCGGAACTATCATGACCGGAAATTCGCTTGCATTGCAGGCGATAAATGCAAAAAGGGAACTTCTAGAGACCGTGACGAGCGGGCGATCTTCGTCTTTAGGAGCGGAGGAGAACGCATGTACGGCGACGAGTTTGGCAAATGCGGGAGGGGGAAGTTCGTCCGCCCAGTAGGTTTATAGAAGTTCTCAAAAAAGAAACTCGCCTATTGCCGGGCAGTTTAGAGAAAAAAATCTTCTAACTGGCCGCCAATAGGCGAGTCTGCAAATATTTATTGCTTCACCGCGCACTGGAGGCGCACGGTGAATATTGCCGCTTAGTAGCGGGGCTCACCCTGCCAATTGACCCGAACCGTTGAGCCGGGAGGTGAGACCATTTGCATGCGGTGTTCTATGTTGCGGAAGTTATAGCTAACGTCATAGTATTCAGTTTTAGTTTGACCTTCCACAGTTTTGCAGCGTTGCACGTCTTGCGTGGTGTTGCCGTTTCTATCACGTCCGACGTTATTACCAACTGCACCGCCCGCAACTACACCCGCCACGGTGGCGATATCTTTACCGCGGCCGCCGCCGACTTGATGCCCTAATACGCCGCCGAGTAATCCACCGATGATGGCGCCAGGAATATTATTGCCGCTATTATTTTGTGACACTTGTTCGCGCTCAACCCAGCAGCGTTGCTCGCTAGGACCGGCTGCACCTTGCACTGCGCGAACCGATGTGACATTGGCGTTGTATAGTTTTTCTTTATTGCGGCGACGATTGTCGTAAACCGCAACTGGCTCTGGCGCATAACGGTCATCGTTATAGCGCTGTTTGCGATCAACCATACGCACCGATGAAATGCGATTGTTCATGCCCATGGAGGATAGCGATGAATAGCGACCAGGCCGCAAAATCACACATTGACCGTTATAGCTAGCATCTTCACAAACTTCCCAACGCTCATTGAGCACGACCACTGACGACGCGCGGTCGTTAAAGCCGTGGCGTTGAAAATCGTTAACCTGCCTTTCGGAATTAAAATTACGTCCGCCGAACCCTTCGTTTTCATAAAGAACAATTGCTGCTGATGCCTGAGTAGCTGCTGATATTGCAGCAACTAACATCGCGCTTCTAAAAATATGGTTCATTCGATTCTCCTGTGATGATTGCGACTATCAGAATGATGAATCAGCAATAGGGGCTCAATTTGACCGAATTCGATGTTGGTGTCTGTGCGTTGTCATACAGAGAAAAAAAGAGATAAAAAAGAGATAAAAAAGAGATAAAAAAGAGATAAAAAAGAGATAAAAAAGAGATAAAAAAGAGATAAAAAAGAGATAAAAAAGAGATAAAA
>Ga0105049_10000367_pt1 | contig 48409 bp, 53 predicted proteins | sample MAT06_FD_78087 | JGI IMG/M metagenome (GOLD analysis project Ga0105049, IMG submission 78087) | Freshwater microbial communities from Lake Fryxell liftoff mats and glacier meltwater in Antarctica - MAT-06 | ecosystem: Environmental > Aquatic > Freshwater > Ice > Liftoff microbial mat | place...
CCGCAACATTTCATGCTCCGTATGCGGCCACAGCCCAGCCCGGGGATGGAGAATGGTCAGCCGTCGGCGCCCCCAACGACCGAGCGCACGCCAGTGTGAGCATGCTGCGAAGCGTCGTTCACCTGCATCCTGCAGCTCGGTATGTATCTGTTGAGATCGTCGCGCTGGATTTGGAGTTGCTAGACATAGGGTTTGCGTTTGGGACGAAGGACGTCGAGGGGAAGAAGGTGCCGGCAGATGTGCCCGTGGGGCTGGTGCCTGCCGAAGAGCAATCCCGACTTTTGGCGGTCTTCGATGGGGGATTCCAGGAGCAGCATGGTCATTTCGCGATGGGGCTCCAGGGATTCATGGTCGGGCACCCGCGCTGCGCGAGGAAATGGTGCATGGCAAGTCAACGTACGTGAGAACGCCTTCCGACCGCGACTTCTTCTATGTCGTTACTCAGCCGTCTGAGCCTAAATAGGCAGAGCGCTTGACGGGGTGCGGCGCGAGCTGCAGGTTATGTGGGAGAAAAAATGCTGCGAACGTTGGTCGATATCTACTCACTCGTTGTACTCGCCTCAGTCGTGGTGAGTTGGCTGAGTGTTTCTCCGAGCCATCCCGTGGTTCGCTTTATCCACGCGGCAACCGAGCCCGTGTTAGCGCCTCTTCGCCGAGTGCTTCCGAACATCGCCGGTCTGGATTTATCCCCGATGCTGCTCCTGATGGCGCTCCGGGTGTTGGCGCGGCTGGTCTAGCTGCGCTGGCTTGGCGCTGCAGCATACCCTGAGATGAATGCCTCGGGCGCGTGTTCGCCCCAACGCAGAAGCTCTCCCACCGGGACCTCGCCTTGACACTCGAGGACGAGATGCGTGCGCGTTGCGGGCAGCGCGCTCGGGCCCCCATCCGTGGCATCTTCCTCAGCCCACGCGCCCAGGTTAACGTAGGTCTGATTCGGAGCAGCCTGGGAAACCTCCGGCATGTGCGTGTGCCCCATCACAATAAAGGCAGCTGGAAACAGTTGGAGAACGAGGGGTGCTCGATTCCTGAGGTCCGCGCTGGCGTCGAGTGAGCCCCGGAGTTTTCGCCAGACGACAGCCGTAATGCTCGTTATCAGCGCGATAATTCCCGAGAAAAGTAGCGAGCGCTGCCAAGAATCCGTTCGGATTGCCACGGCGATCACCGCGCTCACGCTGAGCAACGCCACGGCAACACGATCCAGCATGACACTCGCCAAGATGAGCACCAGGCTTTGCGTGACAGGTGGCTTTTGGAGGCGAGCGAGGGCGCGCAAGCGTTCGACGCTGATGTGCTTGGCGTCGCCAAGCAGCTTTAGCTTGCGTTCGTGTTCGCGTTGGATCCAAGCTGCGGCTTCAGAAAATTGAGCCCTGTAGATCCGTATCATCTCAACGACGGCGAAGGTGAAGCGCTGGCCGAGTCTTGCAGCTCCGCCAAATCCGAGGCGTGTGGCGAACCTGACGTAGTCGAGAAAGCCAGCCCGGTCGTGCCCAGCCTCCAGCATGCCTTGCGTCGGGCGCACGATGTAGCGCAATAAGACGTCGGTCACGGACTGCGAAAGCCGGCGATGATCGCGTGGATTTACCGGATGAAGCAGGTGTTTTTGCGAACAGAAATGATCGTATTGGTGCCCGTGTTCAACATACACGACGTCACGTTCGTAGTAGAACCAGGGCGCGAACTCGACCTCATCGCGTGAGACAGGCGCGAACTTCTGGAGATAACGAACGAAGTCCCCCTGCACGCTTTCCCAGTGCAGATCGACATCATGATTGCCGCGCAATACCACCAGGGTATTACCGTCGGCCACGAAACGAGCGAGCGCACGGAAAACGCCACGATGGTGGCGCAAGACGAGCTCCAACTTTGCGCGGGCGTGATCTTCGGCGCTACCGAGCCCGTGTTTGTGCTCCTCGGGCGTGAGGCTCGTTTTGATGTGTCCTCGGCGCAGCGCGGGCACGCTCATCCCAATGAAATCAACAAAATCTCCGGCGATGATGAGCCGCCACGGCAGGCTGCCACGGCGATTTCTCTGATACCATTTCAGCAGACGCACAAAGTCGCGGTCGCGAAGTAGGCTGTTTTTGCCGCGCAAAGGCGCATTCGGGCGGGAATGTTGGACCAGGTCGCTTCCCAGGTGCACATCCGAGAGCACTAGCAAGTTGTGTCGCGAAATCTTGCGTGCGCTGAGCGGGGGGAGGGAAGTCATGGTCGGCCCAGGAGCAACGTGCCCTTGATGCTAAGTATGCGCCCTCAGTTGCGCTTTGCTAGGTTGCAGAGCGATTTCTAGGCGTCCGCGGCGGAGCGCATGCGTGTGTTGGAATCTTGGCTCTGGGGCTCGGGTTGCAGGTCTGCACGGAAGACGAGGAGTTCGCGAGTTGAGAAGCGCGACCCTTGCAGAATGATCTGTGCGCCTTGTCGAGAATTGGCGTCGATCACGATGGGAGCGAGCAGATTCACCGTGGCCTGTTCAGTGGGGGTCGCAATCACAACGGCCAGCACGGCCACATCTCCGCTCGGCGCGTCCATTCCCGCGGCAAGCAAGGCGTCGGTGAGTGGGACGTCGGGGTAGGAGGTAGGGAAAGCGTGCGCAGAAGCCACGGGTAGGGCTACCTCGGGCGCATCCACGGACTGAAGCCAGCCGATAATGTTGCTGTCGCCTTGCCCTAAAAGGACATAACGCTTCGCCTCCGGGAAGCCGATAATGCCGTGAGGGAAGGAGATAACGGCGCTTTCTTCAAAGGCGACCTTTCCGAATCTTTTGCTGATGATGTTCATAGAGGTATCTCGACTTGGCTGTTCTAATTGTGGATTACTGGTTGCCCATGATGCCTGTGGCGGTGCGTCGTTCGATCTCGCTGAAGCTCTCGATCACACGCTGCATGGCATCAAAGCTGCGGGTTGCCGTGACGAGGTCCGTCATGCTCTTGACGACAGAGACATTCGAACTCTCGAGGGAGCCGGTAGCGAGCGAGGGAGTTATAGCTTCCGCACTCGCTGCTGGTGCCCGAAACAGTGTGGTGCCTTCGCGTTCCATGATGTCTGGGTTGGCGAAGTGAAAGAGTGCGAGTTGGCCCACGGACTCACCTCCTGCATAAACAGTGCCGTCGCCGCCGATGCTCACGTCCGTCTCGCCCTCGGGGATCGCGATTGGGCTCTGGCCTTCATCTAAGACCAGTTGGCCGCCTGCGGTGGTCAGCTGGCCACCCACAACTCGAAACGCGCCGTCACGCGTGTAGCGCTCGCCTTGGGTCGTTTGTACGGCAAAGTAGCCGTCACCGTCGATCGCTGCATCCAGGCTGCGCCCCGTGGTGATGCTGGCGCCGGGAGTTCGGTCTGGGGAGCGAGAGCCTAAGACCGTGTACTGACGATAGTCAGTGGCGGCACCTGCTTGTTCCTTGGCGGCCAGAACTTGGCGGAACACCGCTCGGTCCCCTTGGAACCCGGTGGTTGATGCATTCGCCAAATTATTGGCGGTTACGTCAAGATTTTCGAGGTGCCCAATGGCGCCCGATGCTGCTGCCCAAATGCCACTGCTCATAGGTAGACACTCTTTCCTAAGGAACCACGTCGGTAGGCTCGGCCGTGCAACGCAGCTCGGATGCGGTGAATAGCTTCGATGTGAAGCTGGCAGGCGCGGGACTCGGAAATATCAAGAACCTCGCCGATCTCGCGGAAGGAGCAATCTTCCTGGTAGTAGAGGCCTAAGATTAACTGCAAGCGCTCCGGAAGCTGCTCGATGGCTTCCGCGACTGAACCTACCTCTGCGCGTCGCCCGACCTGCGCTTCAGGCGATGCATCGGCAGAAGCTGGTTCGGCCACTTCTGAGAGTTCAAGCCGGGCGGAGCCAGCGTCGGAGATATCACTCAAGAGAGAGTGATAGTCGTCCAAGCTGAGTCCAAGTGCGCGGGCCACCTCTTCTGTTTCGGGCGCTCGCCCGAGCCCGGCGGTCAGATCACTCATGACTTGAACGATCCGGCGGGAGGCCGAACGCATCTTGCGCCCCATGGGGTCGAGCGAGCGCAAATAGTCCAAGATGGCTCCCCGCACTCGATGCGACGCGTAGGCCTCGAATTGCTCTTCGTTCATTTCGGGCGTGCGGCGGTCCAAAGCCTCCAGCAAGCCCACCCAGCCTGCACTGATGACGTCATCCACGGTGATGGAGGGCGGTAGCTTGCGAACGGCCCGCATCCCGATGCGGCGCACGAGCGGCATGTACCGTTCTGCGATCTCGGCAGGCGCGGCAGTCTTGCCTTTCGCGAGTGCCAGCTGGGTGGAAGCCTGGGGTTGATTCATCATTCGCTCGGGAAGAGTGCGTCCAGAATTTGTCCGATCGACGCCGTGTGAATATCTTCGGGGACGCGTGGGCCGTTACACAGGTAGGTGAGTGGCAGCGTGTGGCCGAGCACCGCGTGGAGGCTTCCTCCGATGCACTCGGTCTCGTCGAGCTTCGTGATGACGACACCCGTGGGGGGCGGGGCTGCGTAAACCTGGGTTACCCGCTCAACATCTCGCGCGCGGAGCCAAGCCGGCACTACTAACAATACATCCACGGGCACTGAGGCTTCTGCCAAACACTCAGTGACTCGAGGGTCTTGCCAGGCACGATCAGCGCTCCGACCCGCGGTGTCGACTAGGACGATATCGGCGTTGTGGTCGCGCAACATGCGGCGAAAACTATCCGCGTCGTGGGCGACGCCCATGGGCATGCCAAGGATCTGGGAATAGCGCTGCCATTGAGCCACGGCTCCGACTCGGAAGGTGTCGAGGGTGATCACGCTCACGCTGCGCTTTCCATCAAGGCGTGCACGCGCCGCGAGCTTGGCGAGCGTGGTGGTCTTTCCGGCGCCACTCGGCCCGATACAGGTAATGAGGCGGGGTCCGGGCTGCTCGATGGGGCTATCCGCGAAAGCGAGAGCACCGGAGACGCGTTGCCGAAGATAACGAACAAGCGCTCGATGGTCGCCGTTGGCGTGCGCTTCAGCGCCGTTGGCCAGCATTTGCGCGAGCGAGCCTTCAATGCCCGCGTTATGCAGCAACGCCTGAGCGCGCTGGTTGGATGAGCGACCGTGACTTAGCTCATCTACCATTGAGCGTAACACGCGGAGTTCGCGTTCCATCAAGTTAGTCTGGGGTGCTGGCGCCGTCGGCCTGAAGGATAGGCCTCGCTTCCTTGGACGAACGGGGCGAGCGGAGGCATTGGCTTCGCGGGTGTCTTCTGGGGCCGGCGCTGCTGCGACTTCGACGTAGGGCGTGGAAAGCGGTCCCTTGTTGCGGGACACCGAGCGTGTTGCTCCGATGACGGCATCGCTGCCGAATGCGGCCTTCACTAGCGAAATGGCCTCCTTTAGGTCGCTTCCTCGAAATGTTTGATATTGCACTCGGGTTTCTCCTGCTTTCTCTCGGTTCAGGCGGCGCGTGGCGTCGCTGAGACAACTTCAAATGGAATAATGTTGGAGCTCGCTTCGATCTCTCGAAACGAAAGCACCGCAAGCGAAGGGCAGCGCCGTTCGGCGAAGGCGCGCACGTAACGGCGAAGGTCGGGACTTGTCACCAAACACGCGCGGCGTCCGGCGCGCTCCATGTTCTTCACGGCCAGTTCCAGCGCGTTTCCAAGGTCCCGTGTGACCCCGGGGTCGAGCGCACCGCCAGTGCCTGCGGCGATTTCACGCAATGAACGCCGGAACATGTCCTCAATGGGTGTATCCAGCACCAGGGGCGAAAGGGTGCCCTCCGAGTCTGCGTAGGTTGAGGTGATCTGGCGCGAGAGCCGCTGACGTGTCGCTTCGGTCAGCTGCTCGGTGTCGCGGCTTGACGGCGCAAGCTCGACCAGGGTTTCGAGAATCGTGCGAAGGTCTCGAATTGAAACACCTTCCTTGAGCAGATTCCGCATCACCGTGGTCACTTCAGCAAAGGAGAGCAAATTCGGGACCAACTCTTCGACAAGCTTGGGCGTGGTCTTGCCGAAGACCTCTAGGAGGTGGGTGAGACCTGCTCGGCCGAGCACCTGATGCGCGTGGCGGCGGACAACTTCAGCCAAATGCGTGGCAATTACCGTGGCGTGATCGACGACGATGTAGCCCAGAGCTTCGGCGAATTCCTTGTCGCCACGCACAATCCATTTTGCCGGGGTGCCAAATGCCGGCTCTTTGGCGCTTTCTCCGGACAAATCGGGCATCTCTCCGGACGAATCGAGCGCCAAGAGTCTGCCAGCTCGCGTCGATCCTCTGGCGATCTCGGTGCCTAATAACAGAATGCGGTAGTCGCCAGGCGGGAGCTGGAGGTTGTCCTTGATGTGGATGGGGGGAACCACGATGCCGAGCTCCGCGGCGGACTGCTTGCGCAAGGCGCCGATGCGATCCACGACCGTTCCTCCCATCGAAGGGTCCACGGACTGAACCAGTTCATAGCCGACTTCCAAGGTGAGTACGTCGAGGGAAAGGGCAGTCTCCAACTCATCTTGAGGGCTTGGTTGAGCGTCTGAAGTGGGCGCGGAAGCAGCGACCACGGGCTCCTTCATCTCAAACTTGCCGGTGTAGGCGCCGTAGCCCAAGACCGACGCCAACAGCAGGAAAGGGATGGCTGGCATTCCAGGAACGAGCGCCATCAGCGTCAAAATTCCGGCGGTTGCGCCAATCGTTCGGCGATTCCCCAAGACCTGCTTTCGCATGGCAGTTCCGAGCGGCATTCCCGTCGCAGAGCGGGTGACCACGATGCCTGAAGCGGTCGAAATCATGAGTGCCGGCATCTGCGAAACGAGTGCTTCGCCCACCGACAGGATCGAGAACGTTTCGGCGGCTTTGCCGAGGTCCATGCCCGAAGAAAGGCCAATCAACAGGCCACCGATCAGGTTGATGCCCGTGATCAGAAGGCCAGCGATCGCATCGCCTTTGATGAACTTGCTGGAGCCGTCCATGGCGCCAAAAAAGTCCATTTCTCGGCTCAAATCCTGGCGTCTTTTGCGTGCCGTCGTAGCGTCGATGGTGCCGCTATTGAGCTCGGCATCAATCGCCATTTGCTTGCCTGGCATGGCATCCAAAGCAAAACGGGCCGCCACCTCGGCAACGCGCCCCGCGCCTTTGGTGATCACTACGAAGTTGATGACCACCAAGATGAAAAACACGACAAGGCCAACAACTACATTTCCCTCCACCACGAAGCGCCCGAAGGTTTCTACAACCTTGCCTGCGGCCCCGCCGCCTTCGGCTCCATGCAACAGGATGAGACGTGTGGTGGCCACATTGAGGGCCAAGCGCAGCAAGGTGGAAATCAGGATTACCGCGGGGAACGCACTAAATTGAAGCGGCTCTTCCATGAAAAGCCCGATCAAGAAGATCCCAATTGCGGATGCCAGGCTCACCGCCAGCAGAAAATCCACCAGAAATGGCGGCAGCGGCAGCACCATCATGAGGACGATGCCCACCACAGCCAGCGGGACGACGAACTCGCCCCATTTGTTGTCGGATGCTGATTGGGTTAAAGGATCGCTCGCAGCCACGCCGCGTTACAAGCGAGAGGTGTGCCAACGGAACAATGGGGTCCGGGTGCGATGTCGCACTACGCCCGGAGCCCGCGCTTCTTGAGTCGATAGACGAAGGCCAGAACCTCAGCGACCACACCGTACAGATCCACAGGCACCACCTTGCCGACCCGCACCTGCGCTGCCAGGGCGCGAGCCAGCTGGATGTTCTCAACCAGCGGCACGTCGTATTGTTTGGCCAATTTCCGGATGTGGAGCGCGACGTCGTCGTAGCCCTTGGCCGTGACCACCGGAGCACCGCGTTCAGCGCGATAGCGGAGCGCTACTGAGACGTGTGTCGGATTCACGATGATGACATCCGCTTCCTGAACACCACGAGCCAGACTCCGATTCGCCATTTCACGGGCCATTTGACGGCGCCGGGCCTTGATTTCAGGGCTCCCCTCCTGCTGTTTCATTTCTTCGAGAACCTCCTCGCGGGTCATGCGTAACTCTTGCTGCTGGCGCCACCAGGATTCGCCGTAGTCAACGGCGGCCATGATCACCAGCACGAAACTAGACCAAAACGCGAGGCGCATCGAAACTTGAGCGGCTCCCATTGCACCAGCCGCCAAACTCGTCCGGCTGAGCTTGATCAGTGTTGGCAGATCCGTCTTGATCACCCAATAGGCCACGGCGCTGACCGCAGCGACTCGAAATATGCTGAGCAAGGTGCTGGTGGTGGCCTGCTTGAAGGAGAACATATTCTTGAGCTTGCTCATCGGCTCCAAGCGCTCCCACTTGGGCATGACCAGATCAAACGATGGATGAATCCCGGCCTCCATGAAACCGACCGCTGTACCCGCCAAGGCTCCTGCGACCGCAAAGGGCAGGGCGATCTTGAACAGCGTCAGCAGCAGCTGGGCTGCAACGAGCGAAAAGCTCGCGTCGCCGAAGTGGGCCGGACTCGTGAAGCAAAGCAGCGAAAATTCGCGCAAAATTTCGCCGAGATGGGTACCAAACCCGATCAGGCAACCGAGCACGGCCAGGGAGGCGGCGGTGGCGCCAGCGTCCTTGCTCCGTGCAAACTGGCCTTCTTCGCGCGCTTTGCGCTTCCGTTCTGGAGTTGGTTCCAGAGTTTTTTCTGCATCGGATTCGGACATTTCACTTCACCAACGGGCGCAGGATCTGCTCGATGCGATCGGGGACGTGCGAAGCATCAACCACGAGGTCCTGGCTCAACTCAGGCAGAAAAATGATGATGACCGCCATGCCGCCGAGAATGGTCACCGCGAATCCTATGGAGAAGATCTGCATTGCGGGCGCAGCGCGCGACACAAACGCCAACGCTAGCTGCAAAATGAATAGCACGGCAAGAATAGGGATCGCGAGCCGGACCCCGGTCTCGATGCTATTGGCTGTTAGCTCAAGAATCACCGGCCCCAGTGGAGCGGGGTTGATCAATGTTCCAGGTGGGATGATCCGAAAACTTGACAGCAATGAACCCAGGAGCTGACGGTGCACGCCCACGATCAATGCGAGCGATATGGCGAACATTCGAAAGAAGCGCGCCAGTAAATTTTCGCTGCCAAAACCAGGGCTGAAGACCTCTGCGGCGCTGAGGCCGATGCTGGGCGACACTGAGCTGGCCACAATCTCTGCCACGGCAACTGTCAGCCGGACTACGAAGCCGATCGCCGCTCCGAGCAAGAGCTCCGTAAGCCCGGCGAGCGCCAACGCCAAGGGGGCGCCGTTGATAACCTCCGGTGCTGCTGGGCTGGCGCCATGAGCCACAAGTCCGAGCGCGAGGGCCAAGGCGGCTCGGAGGCGCACTGGGGCGTGAGACCATGGCAAGGGGGCGGTAATGAGGACACCCGAGATGCGCGCGGTTTGAAACGAAAAGGCGAAAATTTCCGCCTGCACGAGCGTCGAGAAGATGTCTTGAGTGTCATTCACCGGACCACTGTCGCAATAGATTGGATGCTGTGTGAGGTGTAATCTACGAGTTCGGTGACGATCCATGAGCCGAGAACCGCCAACGCCCCGCCTAGGGCTAAGAGCTTCATCACAAACGAGATGCTCGCCTCGTTCACCTGAGTGGCTGCCTGCAGAATGCCAACAATGAGCCCCATGGCGAGCGCCACCAACAGCAAGGGCCCGCTGATCTTGGCGCCCAACAGCATCGCGTTTCGGAACAAATCAACCGCGGCGTCAGTACTCATACAAAGCTTTTCATCAGGGCACCCGCGACGAGGTGCCAACCGTCCACTAAGACAAACAAAATGAGCTTGATCGGGAGACTCAACGTGGCTGGCGGCACCATCATCATCCCCATGGTCATCAAGAGTGAGGCCACGGCCAAATCGACCACGAGAAATGGCAAGAGGATGAGCGCACCCATGTGAAACGCTGTCGTTAGCTCCGAGATCACGAATGCGGGAAGTGCCATCTTGAGCGGCACATCCTCGGGCGCCTTCGGGAGCTGGGTCTTGGTCGCGTCGTAGAAGAGTAGGAGATCGGCCTCACGTGTTTGGCGCAGCATGAACCGCTTCAAGGGCAGACTGGCGGTTTCGAGCGCTTGCATGTCGGTCATTTGGCCCAACATATACGGGTCAAAGGCCTTTTCTTTCATCTCGTTGAAGATCGGCGCCATGGTGAACAGCGTGAGAAAAATCGAGAGCCCCACAATCACTTGGCTCGGGGGAGTCTGCGCGGTGCCCACGCCCTGGCGCACAAACGACAACACCACGACCGTTCTCACGAACGAGGTCATGCTGATCAGGATCGCTGGCAAGAGTGACAGTAGCGTCAGAACGAGCAGGATCTTGAGCGAAGGCGCAAGCTCTTGTTTGGAAAGCAGCTGTTCGGCGGCTTCGTTCATCACTTACCGTTCGATTGGGAAAATAGGCTGGAAGCTTGTTCGTCAAGGTTCCAGCGTGGGGGACGTCGTGAGCTGCGCAGGGTGCTTCGGCTCGACACCACATCGTCTGTTTCTTCGGTTGCGATGTCCGACGCGGTGATGGAGCGGCGCCGCGGTGTTGCGTTGAGTGTGGTTTTTAGCATCTCAGCAAAACGTCCCGCGCCGTTCAACGGGATCCGGTCACTCGTGATCGGGTCATCATCAGCCTCCAGGTCGGGCATTCTGCCAGGGCGGCTCTTGGGCTGGGGCTCGCCAACCTCAGCCAGGCGCGTGACGTGTTGCTCGGTGACGCCCAGTAGGAAGGTTTGTCCTGCAATTTCGGCGACGACGATCTGCGCTTTGGGTCCGATGCGTGTGGTGCCCAACACGCGTATCGTGCCAAGCGACGGCGCAGCCACTCCTTGCCCTCTACGGTGGCGTGCAAACCATACGTAGGTCACGAGACCCGCCAAGATGAGCAGTGCGAGAACGGTGCGCCAAGAGCTGCTGGCGCCGGCAGCTTGGGCAAGCTCGGGGCTTTGCTTGCGAAGCCAGTTGGTTTCAGGCTTGGCCGGCGTCGGCTTGGCCCATTTGGCCTTCAAGGCTTGGATTTGGACGTCCGCTGAAAGCTGTGGAGTCTCCACGGTCGAGACGGGTTGGGCGCTGACCTGATCAGCAGCAGCGGTTTGCTGTTCGGCGCGGGCTACGGAAGCGAATCCCAAGCTGACCGCAAATAGGCTGCCTATGACAATCAGTTTTCGCATCACTGGCCTCCTCGGGTTTCTTCGTTGACCAAGACTTCCGTAAGGCGAATGCCGTAGCGTTCCCCCACGACGACAGCTTCGCCGCGCGCGACGAGTCGATTGTTCACCAGGATGTCGAGTGGTTCGCCACTGGCCTTATCCAGCTCCAGAACGGAGCCTGGCCCCAAACGGAGAACCTCAGCAATTTTCATCGAACGCCTGCCAATCTCGACAGTGACTTCGACGGGGACATCCATAACGAACGCCAAACTATCCAGGCCGCGAGCGCCGGGAGAATGGGAGGCAGATGCCTTGGCTGCAGGCATGGGGGAGACGCCCCCTTGTCCTCTGCGTTCGTCGGCTTCGAGTTCGTCGTCGAGCGACCCCATGGCGACCATATCGTCAGGTGGGTTGCTGTGGGGTTTCTGTCGTCCAGCGTTCTTGTCGTCGAAGGCGTCGTTCATGTTCTCATGCCTCCTATTCACGAGCCGTGCCGACCTCGGATCTCGATGGCGAGCTGACCTCGGGAGATCACCGGCGAGCCTCGAAGCTTGACGATTTGCCCGACACGTATTGCGATCGGATCATCAATCGCGGTACCCAGGCGCAGCACGTCGCCTGCTTGCAGGCGCAAAAGCTCGCGCAAATTGAGCTTTACGCTGCCGAGCTCGGCAATGAGCGTCAAGGATACGTCGCGCAGAGCGTCAGCCACCCGGGGGTCGCCTTCAAAATGCGGCGTCTGGCCATCGGCTGCTTCGCGCACCGCAGCTTCCAAGCCCGTGGCACTAACGCCCAGGGTGATCGAAGCTTTGACGGGTAGGCCGTCAAAATCACAACGCACAAATAGGCCCTGAGTGCTGGGCTTGGTGGGCATCTCTCCAGGAGTAACAGCGCGTGCTGTCACAACCTTCACTTGGATGCCGGCCTCTTGCTGGCAGGCCTGCATGAAATCTTCCGCCAGTGTGCGCGCTACGCGGGTGATCAAAGCCCGCTGGGCGAGTGTCAGTTCACGGGTGAGCGCAGCTGAATCTGGACTGCTCGTAGCCCCCAGAGTTCCGTCTAGAAGGAGCGCGAGGGCGAGCGTGTCGAGCGTCAATTCTGCCCAACCATTGCCCCCTTCTGTCTCCAAGGACACGACGAAACGCGGCCCATCCAAGGGCTCGTCGTCCGCCGGAGAGGTGAAGGCAACAGTACCGGGCTCGAGGTGCCCCCGCTGCTTCACCATGAAGGGGAGGGTGCGTCGAGCAGCGCGCGAGAAGTTTGTCGCAACGTGCGTCATGATCCCCATGGCCGACCGAATTTGTCGGTCCCTGCCAGTCAGATCGAGTTCGCGTACGTTTCCGGGGTTTTGGTTCATTGCGCGACGAAGTCTGCGATCAGGATGCGACGCGCAGGAAACTCGCCCAAGGCCTTCCGCGTCTTTTCGATAACGGTGTCTCGGATCTTGGGGAATCCCTTGGGGTCAGTCGCTTCTTCAAACGTGAGCGTTCGGAGGTACATAATCAGAGCCTCACGAGCGCGAGGCTCGAAGTTCGCAAACTCTTCTTCCTTGCCTTCCGGGTGCTCAACGGCAAGATTGATCTTAACGTGGTGCCGCGCGCCCTCTGCATCCTGCACATCCACGACCAGTGAACTTATCTTGGCGATCTTACTCTTGAGGCTGGCGGTGTCTGAGCTTTCTTCCGGCAAATTTGCCAGTTCGCCCTCTTCGCCGTCGGCTCCCTCACTCGCCTTGGGCTGCTTCTTCTTCTTCTTTTTGGCAGCCTTGCCAGTGGCAGGCTTTTCATCACCGAAAAGCCCCAATGCTGGCCCCGCCACGAATACGCCGCCTCCGGCCACACCGAGTAGCACAACCCCGATAATAACAAACAAGACAACGGGTTTCTTCTTGGCGTTACCTGCTGGTTTGTCGTCCTTGTGGTCGTCGTCGTTCGCCATGTGAGACCTCAGCTAGAAAATGGAGATCAGCGCTTGAGCTGGAGTGTCTCTTGCAGCATTTCATCAGCAGTGGTGATGGTGCGTGAATTGGCCGCGAAAGCGCGTTGATGCGTGATCAATTGGACGAATTCCTCAGCAAGATCAACATTCGAAGATTCCAGCGCACCCCCGGAGATCGCTCCGCGCCCACCCGAATTGGCGGAGCCGAGTGCCGGCTCCCCACTCTCGCGGGTTTGCATCCAGAGCCCCGCGTTCGCACGGCTCAGGCCATCGTTCGATGTGAACTTGGCAATTCCCAATTGGGAGATCGGTATCTTTTGGCCGTTGGTGTAGATGCCTTCGACAACTCCTTGGCTGGTGACTGTAACACCGCTGAAGTCCCCCGAGGCGTAGCCGTCTTGGGACTGTTGCTGGGTGTTGGACTTGGCGGCGAACTGGGTGAGGCCATCCAGTCCCGTTCCTCCGCCGGCGACGGTGGAACCAAAGTCGAACGCGATCGCTTGCCCAGGCGCCGCATTTAAAAAATTTGCGGTGGCGGGAACGCCCGCCGTGAGCGTGTCTAAAGCCCCGGAAGTGTTGAAACCCATAGTGCCCGAACCAATCTCGACATTTCGCCCGGGCTGCGGAGGATTCACCTCATCGCCCGAAACGATGGCGTGGTATTCCCAGGCGTTGGACCCCGCGTTGCGGAAATACACATCCATGCTGTGAGCATTCCCGAGGGAATCGTAGACCGTCATCGACGTCGAGTGGTTCGACGTTGTGGAAGGATTTAGCGGATCCCACGCCAGCGGGATTCCGAGTGAATCTACGGGGGGCGTCGAGGAGGAGTCTAGATTGGCGACAACCGTGGCATTCGCTGTCACTTTCGGAGGGATCGCGTTCAGCGGAATGGTCACATCACTGAGCGCCGAAGCAAAGGTGCCGGGTGGGTTGCTAGCTGTGTAGCCTTGGAGCTTCATCCCCCCCGGGTTGACGAGCGCGCCCGTGTTGTCGACCGTGAACTGGCCGGCGCGCGTGTAGAAATCGCCCGTGACCCCCGAAACTGTGCCCTTCACCACGAAGAATCCCTCGCCGTTCAGCGAGAGATCTGTGGAGACGCCTGTGCTCGAGAGCGTGCCTTGCTCGAACATGTTTTGGACTTTGCCGAGAGTTACACCGGAGCCCGGCAGCATCGCGCTGTTGCCTTGAGTGATCGAACGCCCCAGCATGTCTTGGAAAATCGAGCGTTGTTTTTTGAAACCGACGGTGTTCACGTTCGCGATGTTGTCGCCAATGACGCCGATCGCGTCACCTTCGGCACGCATTCCAGATACGCCTGTATTGAGAGCTTTGAGCATGGGTTCGTTCCTCTTGGGGTGTTATTTCGAAGTTGCCTGGACCTCAAGGAGGTCGGAGACGGGCGCGGTGACGCCATTGTCTAGCGTGAGCACCGCGTAGCCACGGTCGAACGAAACACTCGTTACCGTGCCTACGGTCTTTTGCGCGACGTACACGGTGCTACCATCTGCACTGCTTGCCTCAACGGACACGCTGTAGTTGCCGGGTTTTTGGCTGATACCTGTGGTGTTTTTCCCGTCCCAACGCAGCGTCACCTGGCCAGCTGTACGGCTTCCGAGCTCAAGGGTGCGCACGGCATTGCCCGCTTGGTCTCTGATGACGACGTTCGTTTTCTCAGACGCGCCTGCGAGTTCAAATGAGATGGGTGCGCCGGTGCCGCTAGAATCGAGTGAAATAGTGGAGCCCGCCACATTGACTTTCTTCCCAATGAAGCCAACTGCGTCCGTATTGGATTGGCCCTTGCTCTGAAGCGCTAACAGGTCGAGACGACTATTGATCCCGATGGTCTGCTCAAGCGATGAAAACTGCGCCAGCTGACTAACAAACTCGGTATTCTCGACGGGCTTCAATGGATCTTGGTGCTTGAGTTGTGCAACCAGCAGCTTCAAGAAATCTTCCCGGCCCATGCCCGATTGCTGTGAGCCTTCGGTGGTGAGTTGTGGAGATTGGGAGCTGACGGGATTGACCACTTCGCTAACCTACGACTTTCACACGGCGCCGATCTGGTGAGTCTTGGTGCGTCAAATGTTGACTTCCCAAGGCAATGTTCCGGCGGCTATTTCCTGGCTGTGCAAATGCAGTGCCAGCACGCTGGGTTAGGCGCAGCGAGGCAACATTGAGCCCTGCGGCTCGCAGCACGTTTCCGAGGTTCTGGAGTTCAAGCTGCAAGGTTTGGAATGCTTGTAGCTGATCGACACTGAGCAAAATACGCGTTCCCTCAGCAGTGTGCTGGACAACTAAGGATATTTGCCCGAATTCCTCCGAGTTGAGGTTCACCGTGAGCGAGTTGGGCTCCTGTGTCGTGTTTGAGGCTCCGCCGGCTGCTCCGCACTCTTTGGCCGGGGGTTGCGCAACGAACGCAGGCGTCAGACGTGCGTCGCCCGAGCGCCAAGCTTCCGACGCTTGAGGCGAGGTGCTTTCAATAGGTAGCAGTGTGTGGGCAAAGGCTGCGGCAACCCGCTCCCAGGTGGCATCGGTACCCGCGGCACCACTCTCGTTCCGTTCGGTGAGTGCGTTCTCAAGTCGCGCGGAAAGGCTCAGCGTCTGGGTTATCATCGGCCGGCGACCTGCCGCGCGCCGCTGCGATTTGCCTGAAATTCGTCCTCAGTTCGCCGTTCCGTGCGAACCGCCTTGGCTCGAATCTCGGCGTCTATACGCACCAGCAGGGCTTCGATTCGGAGAACGTCGGAGCGCGCTTTGTGCACTTGGCCGAGCGCACGTTCGCAAAGGCGATCGGAGTGGGCTTTCAGCTGCTGAGTGTGGGCAAAGTGTTGCGCCTGTTGGCTCATCCAGTCCTGCGTGGTCACCCACATTTGCCAATCCGCTCCCGCGCGGTTGATTCTGACTCGTTCTAAAGCGGCCAGTCGGAGCCCCTCGGAGGCCGTTTGGACTGCGCGCTCTGCGGCATCGACTGCGGCGCGGGCCAACGACAATGCTTGAACCTTTTTGTCGAGTTCCTTTTGGCGTAGCTCGAGCAACTTCTGAATACGCTTTCGATCCATCAGCGCTTAGCTCCGTGGTTCGCAAGCACTCGCAGTCGCGCCTTGGTCTCCCCGAAAGATGTGCGTTTTTCGTGCACATCTTGGCGTGTGAACTGCTCGATTTGAGGCATCAAGCGACGGGCCAAGTCCGCTGCTGGATCGCTGCCATCCACGTACGCGCCGACCTGGATCAGGTCCGCGACCTCCCGGTAGGCGCCCAACATGCCACGCACCTGGGCCGCGTCCTTGAGCAGGCTTGGTTCGGCGACATCCAGGGCGAGTCGCGAAACGCTCGCGAGCACGTCGACGGCTGGAAAGTGGCCACGCTCGCCCAGATTGCGTGACAGCACGATGTGTCCGTCCAAAATTGAACGCACCGCATCGGCGATGGGATCGGAGAGGTCATCCCCTTCGACCAAGACCGTGTAAAGCGCCGTGATCACACCGGGGCCAGCGCTCGTTCCGGCGCGTTCAAGCAAGCGCGGTAGGGCGGCGAAGACGGACGGCGTATAGCCTTTCGTTGCCGGCGGCTCTCCTGCTGCGAGTGCGGTCTCGCGGAGCGCCATGGCGTAGCGCGTGACGGAATCCATGATCAACAGCACACTCTTGCCTTGATCGCGAAAGTGCTCTGCGATCGCAGTCGCAGCTTCGGCTGCACGGGCACGGACTAACGGCGGCTGGTCGCTGGTAGCTGCCACCACCACGGAACGCGCGAGCCCCGTTTCTCCCAGGCCGTTTCTCACAAAATCGTTGAGCTCCCGACCTCGCTCCCCGACCAGAGCCACAACGTTCACATCTGCTTGGGATGAGCGACAAATCATGCCGAGCAACGTGCTCTTGCCAACGCCGGCTCCAGCAAAAATGCCTACCCGTTGCCCAAGCCCCAAGCTTAGAAAGCCGTCAATCACACGAACACCGGTTTCAAAAGGTTGCACGATCGGCCGGCGAGAAAAAGCGGAAGGGGGCGCGGCATTCACCGGGCAGCGTCGCAATTTCGGAGGCTTCGGTAGCCCATCTAACGGTACACCAAAAGAATCGATCACACGCCCCAGAAGTGCCTCACCAGCCGGCACTGTGGCGCCGCGATGCGTGTGAACAACGCGTGCCCCGGGGCGGATCCCGCTGGTGGAGCCAAGTGGGGTCGCTAACAGCTTGCCTTGGCGAAAGCCAACAACTTCTACTGGTAGAAGGCCTGAAGTGGAGGTGATCTCCAGGCAATCTCCCACCGCCGCGCGGACGCCACCAATCTCCAACATCGTGCCAACGACATCAATGACAGTCCCCACCGGGGTATGCGCGGGGGCGCTACGAACCGCCTCAAAAATCCGCGCGAAAGCATCACTCATCATCCGCCTCGGCTAGCGTTTCCTGCGCAATACCAAGAATTGTCTTGAATCGCTGATCGATAGATTCATCCACGCGTCCGAGTTCGCTATGCAGAATGCAGGCGAAAGGGTCGAGATTCTCATCCACTACCACTTGAGCGTGGGGGGCTTGAACACTGAGTGTCGCCTGCAGACTTTCTAGGTGTGGTTGAAAGGCCTGGCCCAAGCGGATAAGCAACTGATCTTGGTGCGTGAGTGCTTCGAGCCCTTCCGACACCAGCGCTTTCAGTGTTTCTCGGGGTGTTTGCAATTCTTTGGCGATGACGCGCTCCGCGATCAGCGCGCTCAGTCCGACCATCTGATCTTGCATCTGGCGTGCGAGCTGTTTGCGTAGATTCGCCAGGTTCACCAGATTGGCTTCCAGCTGGGCACGTGCTGTTTCGTCGACTCCGAAGCCAACCTCAGGGAACACGCTGCGGGAACGCCGGGATTCCGGTGCCGAAGCGTCCACGTTCGCCAGTGTACTCGGTCCGCCACGCATCGCAGCCGCAGCGGCGGCACCTGTGAGGTCAAAGTCTGCGGCCCCGTGTCGGTCGCGGTGTGAGTGCTCAGCGCGCGGGGGGGCCGAGCGCGGTCGGCGCTGGCGATCGGCACGTGGGTGTCGCTCCGAGTCATTCTGGAGCGCACCCTGCGTTAAGTCCGTCGGCAGGCGCGGGGGGCGCAGGGTTGAGACGTCAGGTTCAAAGGCCGCGGCTTGCGTCGCGCCCTTGGCAATCCAGGAGGGCATTCGCCCTGAGGGCTTGCCCCTCGCCCCAAACAGGCCATTCGGGTCCCTATCAGACAAGTTGGTCACCGCTCGTGTCGAGTGACAGAACACCTTCAGATTCCAAGCGGAGCGCTATCTCCACAATCTCGCGTTGTGCCGCTTCGACATCGGACAGGCGCACTCCGCCCAACAACTCCATGTCGTCGCGCAGCATTTCAGCCGCACGTTTCGACATGGCGGACAGAAAATGCACCCGCAGATCTTCGCTGGCAGTCTTGAGGGCCAGAGCCAAGCGATCGGTTGAAATTTCCTTCAATAGATCGCGCATGGCCTTCTTATCAATCACCTTGAGATCCTCGAACGAGTACATGGCTCGCCGAATTTCCGCCGCGAGCTGGGCATTCCCTTGATCCATGTGCTCGAGCAGGGATTCCCCGATTTCGCGACCCAGCTTCCGCACCAGGGCAGCTGAGCGACTGATCCCGTCGACAGAAATCGCCGCTTCATTCCCGCCCGTGGGGAGTTCGGTGCTGAGCGCGGCCGCCACTTCTTCCAGCAAACCAGCTGGGATTTCGGTCATGCCGCTGAGGCGTTCGAGCACGATAGGGCGTTGCTCTTCCGGCAGACTCTGGAGCACAAGTGCGGCGCGCTCGGTGGTCATTTGGGACAAGAGCGCTGCCACCAATTGGGGATGTTCATGCTCAAGAATCGAAGCGAGCTGCCCCGGGTCAGCCGTAGAAATGCGGTCCATGGCGGAGCGGTTGCCTTCGTGAAAAAGCTCATTGGTCTTGGTTTCACCGAGAGCTCGCGTGGTGATCTTTCTGAGATAGCGTTCGCCCCCCTTCGGCACCGCGACGGCTTCCTGGGTGCGCGAGATGAACTCCTGGTAAACCCGGTCGAGTGAACTCGCGGGCACCTCCCGCATCAAGAGCGCCACGTCCCGAAGCTTTCTAATGTCAAGCGCATCGAGCTCTGCCACGACCGGGACAGCCGTCCCCTCATCCATGGAGAGCAGCATCAGGACGGCCTTTTCTGGGCCTGTGAGTTCAGCCATGGAAGATTGTGCCAGTTAGGTTTCTCCGGCTGCTGCGGGTGCAGAGTTCAGCCATGAACGGAGAATAACGGCCGCCGTCGCGGGATCTTGAGAGGCTAACTCGAGAGCTCGAGAGCGCACTTCTTCCCGTCGCGGGGCGCCATCGCTGAGGCGCGCCGTTGTGTTTTCTGGTCCTTGTGGCAGCTCCAAATCTCGACCTGTTCGAACTGCAGCGAGTTCCTTGGCCACGCTTTGGCCATCACCCCGAAGTTGAGCGTAGGTGGCGCCAGCCGCTAGCTGCTTCTTTTGGCTGCGCAAGATAATCGAGAGGAACACGATGAACGCCAACGCCCCAAGCGCCAACGGCGCATAATCGATGGCCTTCTTCCACACCGGGATGGCGATATCTGCGGGATCCTGCACGTCAACTTTGGCAAAATCGATGGCATCGATGCTGAAGGAATCGCCGCGTTGCTCGTTCCACCCGATCGACTGTTTCGCCATGAGCCCGAGTGAGGAAAGCAGGGCATTGTTGACGTTCTTGGTCGCGGCCTTGTTGACAAGGACGGCCATGCTGAGGCGCTGGATTTGCCCCGAGGGGATCTTCGTTTTCTCCAGTACTCGATCAATTTCCCAGTTTCTCTGGTGACTGCGGCGGAGCACATTCCCGTTTTGGTCGACCGTGGTGGTCACTTCGCCGCCTTTGTCCGAAAGATTACTCTGTGCTCCCGGAACGCCGGCGACACTCGCGCCGTCGCTCCCGGTGCGTTCTTCGGTTTGATATTCACTGCGTAGCGCCGTTTTTGCTGGCTCGTAGCGCTCAAGCGTGCGTTCCGTCACGGAGGGATCCAGCGCCACCGACATCCGCACTTCAGCGTTGCCCGGTCCGACCACGCGATCTAGCAAGCTGCGAACGTGGTTTTCAAGGCGTGCTGCGGCTTCTTGCTCTTGCTCCTGACGCTGATCATCGCCTCCGCTGCCGTCGCCAGCGCTGCTCGAAGTGGGGCGGTGCAGTGTCACGCCATCCGTGCTGACTATTGACACGCGGTCGCGACTCAAACCAGGAACCGCCGTCGCCACCAGGTGCACCGTGGCCGCGATCTCTTGCTTCGAAAACGCGGAAGGGTTCGCGAGCTTCAGTACCACCGACGCCGAAGCCTGCTGCTCGGAGGCGAGAAAGAGCCGACGTTCTGGCAGCACCAGATGCACGCGTGCTGCCTTCACACCATCAATCGTGTTGACGGAGCGCGCCAGCTCGCCTTCCAGCGCGCGTTTTAGATTGATCTGTTGCTCAAACTCGGTGGCCCCAATCCGCGGTTTGTCGAAAAGCTCAAAACCTGCTCCGCCTCCGCGCGGAAGCCCATCGGAAGCGAGTTCGAGTCGTAGCGCGGGGACTTGCGCCTCGGGCACCTCGATCGCGTTGCCGGCGCCGACCAGGCGATGCTCGACTTTTCGCTCTTTCAGCTTTTGCGAAATTGCAGCCGCATCTTCGGTACTCAGATCCGCGTAGAGCACAGCGAAGTTTTCGCGCGAGCCGACAAATGCAATGTACAAACTGAGCAGCAAAGCCCCGAGCGTGAAAATCGCGAGGGTCATCTGGCGGCCGAGCGAAAGACCCTTCCAAAACGCTGATAACTGACTGAATCCTCCGGAAAGCTTGTCCACTCAGTTCTCCTCAAATGCTCATGCGCCAGAGTTCGTAGAAGGCATCAACCACTTTGTTCTTCACGTTTCCAACGAAGCGTAGGCTGATGTCCGCTTCGCTCAGGGCGAGCATGGTCCCGTGAATGTCGTCGGTTTTCCCGGCTGCGAAGGCTTGACCGGCTTCGGTTGCGGCATGGATGCGTTGATTGGTGTTCAGGATGGCCTGACCCATCACGTCTTCGAAGGATGTTCCCTCGGTCGCCCCTTCGGTTTTGGCTTCCCTCAGCTGCGAAACGAATTCTGTGTCGGTGGTGCCCTTGGGCTGCATCAACGTCAGGTTGCCTTCGATCGGTCCTAGCGTCATAGCAATTAGCGTCCAATTCTGAGCGCTGAATTCGCCATCTGTTTGATCGAATCGATGGCGCTAACCCCGGCTTCGTAGGCGCGTGATGCGGAAATCATGTTCACCATTTCTTCGACGACGTTCACGTTCGGATACTCCACGTAGCCGTTAGGGTTGGCATCAGGATGCCCGGGATCGTAGACCAGTTGGCCCGGGCGTTCGTCGGTCACAATGCGGGCCACGTGCACGGTTGAGACTGCGCGGCCCGCTGGGGATTCGATACCTTGCGAGTCCAGGAGCTTAGACTCAAACAGCGGGTCAATTCGCTTATAGGGCCCACCGGCTTCGGTCCGTGTGGTTCGAGCGTTGGCCAAGTTCGAGGCGATGGTGTTCATCCGAATGCGCTCGGCGGCGAGGCCAGACGCGGACACTTCCAGAGCGCTAAAGGTTCCCAACATGATCAGCCACCCCTCCCGTCGCTCGCGGCAAACGCGAGCCCACGGAGCTCGGCCGATGCCACGGCTGAAATAACGTCGTAGCGCATCTGGTTGGCTGCAACCTTGGCGGCTTCTCGATCAAGAGAGACGAAGTTCCCATCCTTGCCGCCGCCTGCCGATAGGTCTGTGAAGACGCGGCCGTTTTCAAGTGAGGTGGGTGCGCCTCCCATATGGCGCTCGTTGGTCACTCGGAGAGCCGCAGTAAACGAATCATTGAACGACACGCGCTCAAGATCCTTGGGCTTGAATCCAGGAGTGTCGACATGTGCGACATTGGAGGCAAGTACGCTGCTGCGTTCCAGGTGATAGTTGAGGGCACTGTGGAGCGGGCTGATGACGCTGAATAGGTTGGACATCGCTCACTCCGAAGAGCACGGCGTATGCCAACTATTTGGAAATTAGATTCAAGGCTTTCCTCGTCAGAGCCGCTCCCTCTGGTTGAGTGTTTCCCTGAGCTGGAGTCGAAGTTGACCTAGACCTGGGTCCGCGGGGACTCCCGCGTTCAGATGAGCAGGTTTGGCTGTCTTTGCGTGCTTCGACAGCTTTCCGCACCGGCGGTGACTGTTTCATAGAACGTCAAACGGGTCGGCCGTGACCCACTCGATTCAATGCAGCAACCCGTTTGGTGCAGCGTCAACGCGCAAACGCCGGAATGTCAGCGGCCCGACGCTTTGGCCCGTGTCTTGCTCAAGGGCCGGCATGTCACGCCACCCTGGGAGGACCCACACCTGATGAACAGCCCAATTCTTTCAATACGAGTGCCTGCGCCCGAAGACTTCGAAACCCGGGAGAGTGGCCTGCATCGGGTTTCCGTGCTGCCACGGATAAATCATCGACCGGCGGCGATGCGTGACGTCGTGGGCTCCTCCGAGCGGCTTACCGAAGTTTTCGAGATGGTGGATCGGGTCGCTGACACGTCGTGCACCGTGCTGGTAACGGGCGAAAGTGGGACAGGCAAGGAGCTGGTGGCGCGCGCGCTTCATCAAGGGGGAAGTCGGGCGAAGGAGCCCTTCGTGGCCGTCAACTGCGGAGCAATTCCGGAGAATTTGCTTGAGAGCGAACTCTTCGGTCATGCACGTGGCGCGTTCACAGGGGCCCACGCCACGAAGACTGGGCGAGTCGCTGCTGCCGAAGGAGGCACGCTCTTTCTTGATGAGATTGGTGAACTGCCCCTCGGTCTCCAGGTGAAATTACTGCGCCTGTTGCAAGCTCATGAGTATTCTCCGGTCGGCGACATGCGTGTGTACAAAGCGAATGTACGCATCGTTGCGGCCACGAACATTGATCTTGAACAGGCCGTACACGAGAGCACCTTCCGTGAGGATCTCTACTACCGTTTGAACGTGGTTCAATTGCACATGCCACCGCTCCGCGCGCGGCTCGAAGATATTTCGCCGCTGGTTCGCCATTTTCTGTACAAAGCGCGCGAAAAGACGGGTCGAATGGACATTCTCGGCGTGTCTCGCGAGGCCATGGAGCTGCTGGTGACCTGGCAGTGGCCGGGCAATGTGCGCGAGCTGGAGAATACGATCGAGCGTGCCGTGCTGCTGTGCGGCACGAGCAAAATTGGCCCCGAGGATCTACCGCCTCGAGTTCGGGGTGCCACTACGGAGAATCGGGTAGGCGCAGCGCTGCCGCAGACCGGACTGGATCTGCGCACGGCAGTTGAAGATTTCGAGAACGGGCTAATACGGCAGGCGTTGGATCGCACGGGATGGAACAAGAATCAGGCAGCTAAATTGCTCGGTCTCAATCGCACAACGCTTGTAGAGATGATCAAACGCAAACGAATCGTCGCAAAAGCGGCGTAGCTGGTCGAGTGTTGGAGAAGGCGAGCGGATCCAGAACGGTCCGCTTTCTTTTTGTCTTAAGGTTGCGTTGGGTGGGTTCACGTGTGTTCGAGTGGTAGCCCCTCACATGGCACTCAGCTTGCAGACCGAACCATAGGACAGGAGATCTAAATGCTTCGGACACTCAACATCGCTGCCAGCGGGATGGCCGCCCAGCAAACCAACCTGGACTCCGTTTCGAACAACATCGCGAACGCGAACACGACTGGGTACAAGAAGCAGCGCATGGAGTTCCAGGACCTCCTGTACCAAACCGTGCGTGCGCCGGGCACTGCGACAAGCGCCAACACTCAGTCGCCAGGCGGACTCCAGGTGGGCAACGGTGTGCGAATCGTCGGTTCAAATCGAATGTTCGAGCAGGGGACGCTGCAAACGACTGGCAACCAGCTGGATGTTGCGATTGAGGGCCGCGGGTTTCTGGTGGTGCAGCGTCCTGACGGCACACTCGGGTACACGCGCGCTGGCACTCTCCAAACAGACGGTGAGGGGCGCCTCGTCACTCCCGAAGGTGCTCCGCTCGATCCTGCGATCACGATTCCACCCGATTCCACCGGAGTTTCTGTTTCAGCCGACGGTAAGGTTATGGTCACGATCCCAGGGCAGCAAGCACCCGTGGAAATCGGGCAGCTGACCGTGGCGACGTTCATCAATCCGGGAGGCCTCCAGGCACTTGGACACAATCTCTACACAGCTACCGCCGCCAGTGGTGATGCCCAGGTTGGAGCGCCAGGATCCGACGGGCGCGGCACCCTGCTTCAAGGTGCGCTCGAGCAATCGAATGTGAATGTCGTCGAAGAAATGATCGGGCTCATCTCTGCTCAACGCGCCTACGAACTGAACTCCAAGGTCATCACAGCTGCCGACGAAATGTTGCGCGCAGCAACTCAACTGAAGTAGCCATGCGCCGTCGACTATTCTTACTGCTTGCAATTCTCGGAGTGTGCGGCAACGCCGTGGCAGCCGAGACGATCACGCTGGATTCCGCTCGGATTCTGGTCGGAGATATTCTGCCCGAAGCCTCCGCGAAAGCTGCGGCTATCGATCTTGGAGAAGCGCCACCGCCTGGCGGCACACGAGTGCTGGAGCGAGGGGCGATCTGGCGCCGGCTGCGTGAAAACGGCATTGATCCAGGCACCTTGAACGTCCCGCCCACGGTGCGGATCAAGAGTGCGCGGGTACTCGTCATGCCACTTGAATTCGCAGAACGAGCCCGAGGTCTGGTGGTGAAAGCCCTGAGGCCGGGTGTGACGGTGCAGCACATTGACGTTCGTGCCCCGGTCGGGATGTCACCGAGCTCTACGCTCGACAGAATTGTGATTTCTCCTCTGCCCCGCCACGCTGGCCCGTTCCGCACGACGGCCATGGTTGAGATCGGTCGCAACGGCAAAACAGAACAGCGCGTCGCAGTGACCCTGGAGCTGTCCATCAGCCCTGAAGGTGCTGAGCCCGAGTTACGTCGGGGTACACGCGTGAGCTTAATGGTGGCCAAGTACAACGCCACCGTGAGCATCGAAGCCGTAGCGCTAAAAGACGGGAACATTGGGGAGACGATCCCGTTTCGAGTAGAACGCACCAAGAAGACCCTGCGCGGCCGTATCGACTCTCCCTCTTCCGCGAGTGTGGTCAGTCAATGAAACGGCTGTGCTTGCTGTTGGTCGGCTGCAGCTTTGCCTGTGGCCCCAAGCACATCGAAACCTTCACGCCCAAAGAACGCGAGTATAAAGTTGCAAAATACGCGGTCGATCAAGCTTCCGCCAGACCGTCGTCCGGCTCCTTATACAGTGAGGCCGTTCCAAGTTACCTGGAGGATACCCGCGCGCATCGCTCCGGCGATATTGTGATCGTGGAGATTGACGAACGTGCAGATGCCGTGGGCAACGCCACGACCAAGCTCGACAAGAGTTCTTCCAGCGAGTCGGGTATGGATGCGTTCTTGGGGCTATTGCCAGCACTCAAGAGTGCTTACCCGGATTTGGACCCCGCGAAGCTTCTAGCCATGGCGAGCAAGTCGCAATTCAGTGGCGACGGCAAGACGTCACGCGCAGGCCAACTCACGGGGAAGATCGGCGTGCGTGTTCGTCAGACGCTGCCGAATGGTGATCTCCTGATTGAGGGCACCAAAGTCGTGATGATCAACGATGAAGAGATTCACTTGTATGTCTCGGGCGTGATTCGACCTGAAGACATCAAAGATGATAACTCCGTGGAGTCCTCGCGCATGGCAGATGCTCAGGTGGAATTCTCGGGGCGAGGAGATGTCGCTGACACGATCGAGCAAGGCTGGCTTTCCAAGGCCTTGAGTGCAATTAACCCGTTTTGAACTGGAAGCATGGCGTGCTGGATGGTCATTGATACGGTTCGCGGACAACAGCTGATGCGGCGCTGCATCTTCGGGTTCTTAGCGTTCGCGAGCTTACTGTTGGCCCCGCCTGCGAAAGCGGATGGATTGCTTGATTTGTGTGAGGTGGTCGGGGTCCGCGACAATCAGCTGATCGGATACGGCGTGGTGGTGGGGCTCCAGGGAACAGGGGACGACGCTTCGGCTCCCTTCGCGGCTCAATCGATGCGTTCGCTGCTGCGACGTTTGGGGGTGCAAGTTGAGGCCCGACAGGTGCGGCTCAAGAACGTTGCCGCAGTGGTCGTCACCGCCAGTATCCCAGCCTTTGCGCGTCCAGGGTCGACGTTGGACGTGACCGTGTCCTCGATTGGCAATGCTAAGAGTATGCGGGGTGGTGTTCTGGTGCAGACACCGTTGCGTGGAGCCGATCGTCGTGTTTATGCGGTGGCCCAGGGTTCGCTCATTGTCGGGGGTGTCTCCGCGCAGGGCGGCTCAGGCAGCTCCATATCCAAAGGCGTGGACACCGTGGCACGCGTTCCCGAAGGCGCGCTCATTGAGCGGGAGATTAAGGCTGCGTTTGCAACCAAAGGAAAGCTCACACTCGCGCTTCGCGCACCCAACTTCATAACCGCGCAGCGCATCGTGGATGCCGTGAATGAGTCGCTTGGCAAGGGCAGTGCTAAGGCGCTCGACGGCGGAGCCGTTGAAGTGAAGCTGCCAGCCGCGTTCGCCAAGACGCCCGTTGCGATCTTGGCCAAGCTCGGGGAGGTTCAGGTAGAGCCAGCCCAGCCTGCCAGGATCGTGATCAACGAACGCACCGGAACGATCGTGGCAGGAGGTGACGTCCGCCTGTCGCCGGTGGCAATTGCCCAAGGCGGAATCACTATTTCGGTCAAGGAAAGGAGCGCCGTGAGTCAGCCCAGTCCGCTCGGGCGCGGAGATACCGTGGTTGCACCTGACTCTGACGTGAAGGTCCGCGAGGAGTCGCCCGCGCTTAACTACTTGCAGGGCGCGGCCACTTTGGCGGATGTTGCGAGTGCTTTGTCTACATTCGGCGTGAGTCCGCGCGAACTCGCGAGTATCTTGCAGGCCTTGCGCGCGGCTGGCGCACTTCGTGCAGAAGTAATCGTTCAATGACACCCGTCGCGACAACGCTCATTGCTCACACCTCCGCCCAGCGGAGCGAGCAGAGCGTGGAATTACCGCGAGCCGATGCTCACCCGAAATCAGTCAATCCGGAGATCACCCGCGCAGCACGCCAGTTTGAGGCCATTTTTGTGCGCATGATGTTGGAGCCGCTGCAAAAAACGGGAGAATCTAAGAAGTCGACGCCAGGAGCCTCAGCCGGTGGGGCGTACGGTTCGATGGTGGTGGATGCGTTTTCCGACGCCATGACGCAGTCTGGCGGTGTGGGTTTGGCGCATATGATTGAGGACGCCCTTTCAGGTACCAATCGGAGGCCCAAGTGAGGGAACGCCGAGGGCCTAGGGGAGCGTCAAATTTTTGGCTCAAGGTGTCAGGCGATTGGTCGTTCCCTGCAGCGAGCCCAAAATGCATTTTCTCACAGGAGTCGTCCTGTGGGCCGGTGTATCAGGGTGCGACAAATGTCGTCGCGGAGGCCAGTGAATGAAGCCTGTTAACTCAAATCCCGCCCTGGATGCCTATAATCGCGTTGCTGCCACGCGCGTAGCACGCACGGCTGACGTGAGAGCACCGGAAGCGCCCCAAGGCGTCAAGCCAACGCATGCAGAAGCGGCGCACGTGCAGATTTCAAGCGAAGCCAGAGAGCTGGCTTCTGCCGCAGGACAGGTCCGAACCGAAAAGGTTCTGGAGCTGAAGGGAAGCATAAGTTCCGGCAAATTCAATGTTGATCAGCACCTGGTGGCGCAGCGTTTAGTCGACGATCTCGGTTAAGCGCCGGCTCGCCAGGGGCACGGAAGCCTTTGGGAATATAGCATGAAGCACACGAGCCAAACGGTAGAGCAACCCACGACACGTTCGACGATTCTGGCCTTTCTTGAGGTTCTAGAAGCTGAACGTTGTGCGCTGCACGTTCTCGACCGTGAGGCTATCGAGGCCGCTGCTCTACGCAAGTTGGAGCTCACTGAGCAGCTGAACAGTTTGCTTAAGGGTGCTGGCAACGCGAGTGATGCTCAGCTCCTGCCAGGGCTCCTGGAGAAGATTCGTCGCAATCATCTGCTGCTCTCCCATGCACGCTCCTGCATCGGCGGGATCCTTTCGCTGTTCCAGCCACAAGAGAGTGTGGGCTACTTCGAATCGAATAGGCCATCGTCCGCTGCGCTGAGGCTTAATCTGAGAGGGTAGTATGGGTCTGTTCTCCATCCTCCACACCTCCCGGGACGCGCTCGCAGCGCAGTCACGCGGTCTCGAGACGACCGGGCAGAACATCGCCAACGTGAACACGCCGGGCTACGCGCGGCGCACGGTGGTTCTTGAGCCTCGGCCGTATGGGAAGGGAGCCTACGGTGGCGTAGATGCGGTTGAGATCCGTCGCCTCAGCGATCGCTTCCTTGAGCAGCGTTTCTTCGAGAAATCCGGGCTTTCTGCCTCGGCCGATGAACGCGATCAGCAATTGGCACAGATCGACGGCTTGTTCGATGAAAGCGTGTCAAAGCGCATCGGCGGGTCGCTCGATCAGTTTTTTAGTTCCTTCTCGACGCTTGCCGCTCGTCCGAATGATCCCACCACCCGCGCCCAGGTGCTCGCTTCTGCGGAGAATTTGAGTTCCGAGGTGCGAGATGCTGCAGATACGATCGCTACCCTGCGCGGAAGTCTTGCGACTCAAGCGGCTGGCGTCGTCGGACAAGTGAACGAGTTGGCTGCCAACATAGCTAAGCTCAACAAGCAGGTTGAAGCTGCCGAGAATGCCGGCGCCGATGCTGTGGATCTGAAAGATCAACGAAATACCCTGATCGAACAACTGAGCCAGAAGGTTGATATTAAAGTCATCACTGCTGATTCCGGGCGGCTCACGATTCAGGCAGCAGGGGCTACCTTGATCGATGGCGATATTGCGCGGTCACTCAGCATCAATGTGGACAGCAACGGAGGACTTAAGCTCTTAGCCCAACGCTCCGGGGGCCCGCCGATGGACGTCACTTCGGGTCTCTCCGGGGGAACACTCGACGGGATTTTCCAGGTCCGCGATAGCGACCTGGCCACGGTGGCCACGCGACTTGACAATTTCGCGTACGATGTTGCTACGGCGATCAACGCACAGCACGCGCAAGGTTTCGGCCTAGACGGCGCTAATGGTCGCAATCTCTTCAGCCTGTCGGCAACGCCAGCAGGCGCGGCGCGGAGCCTCAAGCTGGACGCGCAGCTCTCTGGACAACCCGATCGATTGGCGGCGTCGAGCGCTGCGACGTTTTTGCCGGGTGGTTCAGACAACGCGCTGGCGATCTCGCAGATCGCTGCCCAGGCGATCGCGGGCGGCGGAACACGTATTCCTTCGGAGGATTTTGCGGCGTTGATTGGCCAAGTGGGGCAACTGAAAGCCGGCGCTGCGAGCACGGCTGCTACCCAGCAAGCGTTGAAAGCACAGTCTTTTGATCTCAAGGAAGCGGTGAGCGGGGTATCAATTGATGAAGAGATGATCTCCTTGACGAAGTACCAGCGTGCCTACGAAGCGTCCACCAAAGTCTTGCAGACGGTCGATCAACTTCTTCAAGAACTGATAGCGAGGTTAGGTCGATGAGAATTCCTGATAGTCGCAATACTTCAGGGCTCTTTGCCAATCTGAATCGACTGGCGGGGCGGCACGCCACCGCTGCGGCAGCGGTGAGCTCCGGGTACCGCGTGACGAGTCCGAGTACTGATCCGCGCGCGGCAGCAGAGCTTGCGAAAGTTCGACACGCCATCGAACGAACCGCTGCGTTTCGTTCGAATATCGGTGCGGCGCGGGGAGACAACGAACTGGCTGAGGGCATTCTGGCTGAGGCGTCGTCCCTCATGGAACGGGTGCAAGAACTCGCTGTGCAGGGTGCAAACGGTACGTACGGCGCGAGCGAACGCAGCTCGATGGCGATTGAAATCACTGGACTGAAAGCCCAATTGCTCAGCATGGCCAACACGCGAGGCAGCAACGGGTATTTGTTTGCGGGGAGTGCCACCACGACGGCACCGTTTAACGCAGGCGCCGTATTCGTGGGGAATTCAAACGCTCACCCGGTTGAAATCGGTGCCAATCAAGTAGTGAACATGGCGGTCGACGGTGCGAAGGCCTTCACTGCGACGGGCGGTGAAGACGTTTTCCTGGTGCTAGACGCGCTGACGACGGCGCTCAACGCGAACGATCAGACCGCGATTATCACGACGTTGGATAGGATTAAAAGTTCGCATAGCCAGGTCGTACGGGCCCGCGCTGATTCCGGATTGTTGCTCGATCGCCTCAACATGAGCGAAAGCGCCCTCGAACAGGCTGACCTGGCCCTGAAGACTCGCCAGGCCGTGCTGGGTGACGCCGATGCCGTGGGCGCGATGACCGAGCTCACGAAAGTGCAGAGTTCGATCGAACGCTCGCTGGCAGTTGCCCAAAGAACCCTAAATATTCGTCGCTTCGAACCCTGAGGTCAGATGCTGATCATCGCCCGCAAGAAGAACGAAACCATTCACATCGGAGAGGATATCGAGATCGTTATCTCCGAGCTTTCGCGTAGCGTGGTCAAGGTTGCTATCTCAGCGCCACGCGGGACGCGTGTCCTGCGTGGCGAGATCTATCGCGCCGTGAAAGAGGCCAACCACGCCGCAAGCGAGACGCTTTCGAACGGCGGGGAGATCGCAGCGCGAAATCTTGTGGCGTTGACCGCGCCCAACGCCCAGACATTTGGAGCCACGAGTGATAAGTCTACACCGGCGTTACCCGTGCCGGCAGTCAGCGCTGAAGCGACGGCTTCGATTCGGGTGCAACTAGAGGAGCAGATATGTCCAACCACATAAAACCTAATGGCGTCTATCAACCTCCGCTGCCCGCCACCGGACGTGCGGAAGTTCCCACTTCGACACCAACGGCCCTGCCCGTTTTAGGGTCTGCGGCGACGCCCATTGATGAGGTGAGCCTGCGGCGGGCGCCTACCGTGATGCGCGACGTGTTGCACTCCGAAGCCAAGGTCCACGATGCCGCTCACCAGTTGCAGCAGGCCAATGAGGCGTTCGGGAGGCTTGGTGAACTGCCCAGCGTGGGTGGCGCACCTACTCCGGAATTGAGTGTGGCATTAGAGTCCGCATTTTCGCAGCTTCAACAGTTCGCCCAGGTGATGAGCCAAGCACGGGGTGCGGTGCTTGCCAAAGGACCTATCCCGAATCGAGAGGCCGCAGAGTATCTCGCGAAGATGGTCGCGGAGCACGTCACGAAAGAACCCGAGTCTGTGTCGGCCGTCTCACACCAATTGCCTGTCCACGCTGTGGAGCTTGCTTCGTGAAATTGAATTCAAGTATCGAATAGGTTTGCCGCTCATGCTTCTTGTGAGGCCAGGCGCCTCGCGAACCCCTTGTTCAAGTAGAACAAATCAACCCTCCAAGAAGGAGCATTCCCATGGCAATGTATATTCAAACCAACTTCTCGGCCCTCTCGGCTCAGAAGAATCTGTCCACAAACCAAGCAGCCCTCAATTCCAGTTTTCAGAAGCTTTCAAGCGGTTATCGCATCAATACCGCTGCAGACGACGCTGCAGGACTCGCCATCAGCGAGAACATGAAGAGTGATATTCGAGCGTACAATGTGGCCGAACGTAACGCGATGGACGGCGTTTCGATGGCGCAAACGGCAGAAGGCGCACTCGGCGAGATCCATGGCATCATGGGTCGCATGAAGGAGCTGGCGGTGCAATCCTCCAACGGCTCGCTCGGTTCATCGGATCGCGCGTACCTTCAGACTGAGTTTGCTGAGCTTCAGGGGGAAATCACACGCATCCAAGGTGCGGCTACCTTCAACGGTAAGTCGCTCATTGGCGCGGGTGCCGCTGTTCCGGTTAAATTCCAGGTTGGCATCGGGACGGCAACCACCGACTCGGTCACCGTCAACTTCGACAACGTTGATCTCTCGGGAGTCGCGACTACCATCAGCCTCACGGGCGCTGATGAAACCAACGCCTACGCCTCGATCACCGCACTCGACACGGCAATCGACCAGGTTTCGACGGGGCGTGCCCGTTTCGGCGCTGCCATGAATCGTCTGGAAGTCTCTTCCTCAACGGTTCAAACGATGCGTTTGAACCTATCGGCTGCTAATTCTCGCATCCGTGACGTGGACGTGGCTACAGAAGCCGCGAACATGAGCCGCAACCAGGTGCTCACGCAAGCGGGCGTTTCTGTGTTGTCCCAAGCCAACCAGCTTCCCCAAATGGCCTTCGGCCTCCTCCGAGGCTAATGAGGGCGCCCAGGTGATGTTTGACATTGTCTCGGGTTGATCCGCGTCAAACACGAAAGGCCCGGCCGCAGCCACTGCAGCCGGGCCCTTTCTTAACCCAAATGAATTGATAACGAGGAACGAAGCACGATGCCTGCAGTAACGTTTGGTGGAATCGGCTCCGGCATGGATGTGGAGGGCCTGATCTCGGGTCTGGTCAATGCCGAGAGAGCGAGCCTCCAGCCAACCCAGCGGAAAGCGAGCGACACTCGCTCCGCGATCTCTGCCATGGGCGACGTCGCGGGGCTGCTAGCCAAACTGAAGACCGCCGCGGGTAAGCTCTCAGATGAACGCGAGGTTGCCAGCTATTCCGCGACTTCTTCAGGCACTCAGGTTGTAGCAACCACCACTGGTGGGGCACTGCCCTCCTCGTACGACATTGAAGTGACACAGCTGGCCAGTGAACAGCGTACCTATTCCGATGCGTTTCTCTCGAAGACAACAGGCCTCTCGCAGGCCGGGTCCTTCAATATTCAAGTTGGAACGGGAGCGCCCGCGACGGTGAACATTGATGCCGGAGATTCGCTGGAGAGCATCACCAACAAGATCAACGGGCTGGGGCTCCGGGTTTCAGCTTCTATTTTTAGCGATGGCGGCAGCTATCGCCTCCAGATCCGCGGCCTGGATAGTGGCGCGGCGAACAATCTCACGTTCTCAGAGAGCGGCACAACTTTGGGACTTTTAGACCCGCTCAATACCAAGCAGGCCGCCCTGAATGCGATCGTCAAGGTGGATGGTTTTTCGGTAACGAGCGCAACCAATAAAATCGACGGCGCCATCCAAGGTGTCAGCTTGGCGGTAACCGCAAAAACTACCGCGCCAATAAATTTGAGAATCGCCAGCGATCCCGCAGCCACCAAGACCAAGGTTACTGAATTTATCAGCGCCTACAACGCGGTGGTTGACAAAGCCCACACGCTCGCTGGCTTTGGAACCAGCAAGGCCCAGAACGCTACTCTGTCTGGGGATTCGGCGTTGCGTGGCACGCTTGCGAACCTTTCTGCGATAGCCACTGGCGCTCTGGGGCTGGGGGGAAGCCTCGATCGACTGAGCGATGTGGGGATTGCGATTGATCGCGCGGGGCGCTTACAGCTGTCGGATAGCAAGTTCACGGCCGCATTGGCGGATCGACCAGCTGAAGTGATCAAGCTCCTGGGCGGTGGTTCCGGGACAGATGGTGTGATGGACAAGTTCAGAACTGCCGTTGACCGTCTGACAGATCCGATGAACGGCCTCCTCTTTACTCGCAAAGCAGGGCTTGAGACTCGGGCAAAGTCGCTCGACGATAAGCTGTCGACTGAGCAGACGCGGATCCAGCGTTATGCGGATACACTGCGCAAGCAATTCACGGCGATGGACGGAACCATCGCCAGGAACCAAGCGCTGCTGAGGCAGCTTGGCTAATGTAGGCATAGTGCCATGAAATTCGGCTCTAATTGGTGAAAGGATGCACCAATGCACCAAGCGTATCAAAACCCTGTACAAAGATACAACGAAGTCCAGTCGCAAACTGCAACTCCCGGTGAGATCTTGTTGGCTCTATACGATGGGTTGTTTCGATTTCTGAACACCGCCGTGCGCTGCTTGGATGAAAACAAGAAAGGCTTGGCCAGCCAGCAGCTCCGAAAATGCCATGCCATTATTTCGGAGCTCGTGATCGCACTGGATGATGCCAAAGCCCCAGAGATTTGTGCCAACCTGCGCAGTGTTTACAACTTTTGCTTGGATCGTTTGATGTTCGCGTCGATTCGCAGCGATCGCGCAGCCGTTGAAGAGGTGATTCGGGTGTTGAGCCCGCTGCGCGATGCCTGGATCCAGGCAGTGCCCATGGCGCAGGCGGAAAAAGCAGCCGCTGGGCGGTAGCGTGAAACGGCCAGCGTTGGTTCGAGGTGAAAGGCCAGGGGAGTATTGGGCTCATTTTGCCTCGGGTGCGGCCATGCAACTTCGAGTGGACCGGGTCCGAAGGTATCCGGGCCTCGTTGCGCCGGCGCCCGACAACACACAACTCTATCAGCGCATTCTTGAACAGCTGCCGGGTGGGGTGAGAGCGATCGATGTGGGGACGGGGGCCGGAATTGGCGCGGCCGCGTTACTCTCGCGCTATGACCACGTAGTGGGCGTTGATACGGATGCGGGAGCCCTGGCTTACGCGAAAGAGCTGGTGCATCGTGCTTCCTTCGTGCGGGCAGATGCCGAGTTTGGGACGTTGCTCCCCGATGCCGAAGCCGTCACCATCGTCGACGTGCTGGGTCAAGTAGCTGATCCACTGGCGCTGCTTCGCAACATGCGGCGGCAGGTTCGTAGTTCCGGATTGCTATTCGCGGCAGAGTTGTGTGCGCATCCCGTGCAAGAGCTGGTTGCACCCGTGAGGCGTGCGTTCACGCGGATCGAACTCAGTCAACTTCTGGAATTGGCTGGTTGGGAACCGGTTCAATGGTTGGAGTGCGAAAGTGAGTTTGTGGGATGCCTTGCGTGCTGTCGCTCAGGAGATGCGTATCACCTGCTGGAAGCGGGGGATATGGCGTGGCAACGAGGCGATCACGACGAGGCGAACGCACAATTTGAGGCCGTCGCACGTGGCGGAGATCGAGCCCTGACGCGAGAAGCGCGTCTTCGGCAGGGGACAATGCACGAGGAGCTGGGAATGTTCCGAGAGGCGTCTGGTTGCTACTTCGAGGTGAAAGCAAGCGCACCCGAAGAGCCGCGCGGGCGCGCGCTTTTGGCGCGGCTGCAGGCACGGCTGGGTCGCGGTTTTGAAGCGCTAGAGCTCGCTCGGAGCGCCGTTGAGCTGGATCCGGCGAACCGAATTGCTATCACCTGCTTAGCGGCGGTAGCTGAAGAGGTTGAGCACCCCGAGGCGCTGAGTGCCTGGCGCATTGCTCATGCTTTGGCGCCGGACAACGCGGCAGTCGGCGGCGCGTTTGCTCAGCACTTGGTGCATGCGGGCGAAGCGGCCGAGGCTGCGCAAGTCTTGGCGCGGGTCGCGAGCTATGTGGGGCAGTCTTCGGTCACGGTTGCCTTAGGGTTGCCCCCTCTGGCCGAGCGGAGTCGGCCCGTCTCCCCCAAGCGTGTCGCTTAGCTCCAGGCGGGGGAGACATTTTCAGAGAAAAGTAGTTCGTATGCTTACTATCTAGAATCGCTGCGGAGGCATGCCTGCCACTCGCGCCGCCTCCCGCGCTTGGCAGCACTCACCTCGACCCGAACTCGAAGACCAGGAATCGTCGCCATGCGAACCTGGGAGAGCATCCAGTGTTGGTCGCAACCGCCACCTCTGAGCAATCAGCCGCGTCCCGATTCCTCGGTACTGCGTGCTGCCGCATCCCGAAGCGCAGCTCGCCCAATCTCGTCGACGATGGCCTCCACGCCTGTGAAGGAAAGCAACTCCACCGGGCCCGTCGCGAACGCACTCCCGGGCGCGGCGCTATAGGAGGCGGTTTGGTGGTTGGTGGGGGTCTGCTCCAGAAAAGTTGGGAAAGCATTTTCTGCCCTGGTGCCACCGCTCAACGCATTGAATCCACTGGAAAGTGCCGCGTTGGCCATTGAACTCACCGAGCGCACGTAGGCCGTTTCATTGCCCGTGAAGTAGCGGGCTCGTTTGAGCTCGCGCACAAATTGTTCGGGGTCGCCCGCTTGAGCTGCTTTCACGGCTTCAGGGTAACGCCTGACGAGCAGCTTCACGTAATCTGTCGCACCTTCTTCCGCGCTTTGATAGGCGCGGAAGCGGTCGACGGTGCGCACCTCTGTTTTCCCCCAGCCTTCACGCGTCTTGTATTCTGTGCCGAGCCCCGAAGGCGCGCTGCCTTTGATGCCGCCGAAGTTAAAGTTCATCATCTTATCGCCACGACCGGTTTCGTGGGCCCACTGGGCAGTCAGAATAGCCTTGGTTTCGTCGCTTGGCTTCTCGCCCATGACCTGCTGCCAGGCGCGTTCCAGTGCCTGGGCGGCTTGTTCTCCGGCTAGAGGTGTGCGCACCGCACGCACCGTTTGAGGCTTGGCGCGCTGCGCCAACGCTTCGGAAAAACGACTAGCCTCTGGCGTTTCGCGGGGCTCCTGGCTTTGACTCGCGTTCGTCGCGGACGTTGCCGCGCTTAGGTTAGAGATCACCACAGGCTGACCTAGGCAAACTTCGGGCCGAGCTCCGTGGAGCCTCGCAATCGGCTATATTTGAGCCATTTGTGCAGATAATTGCCTGCTTGAAACCTACACTGCTTGGGCCCAACCGCGGCAAAGTGCCACCTTTTTGACGGCACGAGTCAAGCCGATGTCCTGACTGACTCATGACAGAATCATGACGGCCTCGCTGGATTTCTCAAGCCAACATGGCGCCCATGAGTCTTTTCTCAGTTTCCTTCGACGCGCCCACGCCCCGCAAAGCAGCGACCAAGCTGACTGAGTACGAATGGACGGGCGCTCTCCCTTTCATCATCGTGCATATCATTCCTTTTGGAGCATTTTGGACGGGCACCAAGTGGCAGGATTGGGCCGTGTGCATTGCGCTCTATTGGTTGCGCATGTTTGGCGTCACGGGTTTTTACCACCGTTACTTTGCGCACCGCACGTTCAAGACAAGTCGGCTGGTGCAGTTCTTGATGGCATTTTGGGCTGAGACAAGCTCACAGCGTGGTGCTATTTGGTGGGCCGCTGAGCATCGCACTCACCACAAATTTTCGGATCTTGACGGCGATCCGCACGACAGCCGCCGTGGATTCTTCTACTCGCACATGGGCTGGATCTTTGATTACAACGGCGAGACGGACTACCGCAAAGTGCGCGATCTGGCGAAATATCCCGAGCTCGTCTTGCTCAACAAGCTCTGGTTCTTGCCGCCCACAGTGCTCGGTGTGGTGATCTTTTTGACGATGGGGTGGTCTGGGTTGTTCATCGCGTTTGGCTTGAGCACGGTGCTGCTGTGGCACGGCACGTTCACCATCAACTCACTCAGCCATATGTTTGGCAATCAGCGCTTTGACGCCAAGGATGCCAGCCGCAATAATTTTTGGCTCGCGCTCGTCACCATGGGTGAGGGTTGGCACAACAACCACCACTACTACATGACGTCGACCCGCCAGGGCTTCTACTGGTGGGAGGTGGATGTCACTTATTACATGCTCACGCTGATGAGCTGGCTCGGCCTGGTCTGGGAGCTTCGTGAACCCCCAGCACGCGTCTATGCCGATGCCAAGTTGGGTTTTGGTAAGTCGTCCACATTGACTGGGGCCAGCCATTTGGAAGAGCCAAACGCAGAGCCCGCGGAGTGAGCGGGCCCTGCTGCCAGGCTAGCTTTAGGCGGCCTCAGCTCCGGTAGGCTTGGCGTCCCACGCCCTGAACTGGGATGTTCTGCGCTGCCATCACCTCGTGCTGCAGCGCGTGCATACAGGCGGCCGCTTCATCGATCTTGCGCGTGAAGGCCAACGAACCCTGAAGGATGGGCTTTAGCTTTGCTTTGTCTTGGATCCGAGCCAAGGGATACTCGTGTTCTACGACAAGATGCGTCTTCGCAACATCTAAGCTCAAGAGCTCACGGGCTGCGAGCTGGTGGTCGAGCCAATCGACAGAACGATTCTGAAGATAGGCTAGCGGATCGTGGCGTGCGGTTCCGGGGAGCTCGTGCTCGCACAGGACCGTTTGTTTGAGCCAAGCATTGCCTTGATCCTGAGGACGCTCCGAAGGCTTTCCGTTCACCCAGTCCCCGCGCTCCAGGGTTTGACCACCGTATCCCCAAGTGGAAACACCCTTGGCGTTAATGACTTGGCCTTTGACGTGAAAGCCCGCGATCAGAAAGTTGTAGCCGCTGTCCTTAAGGTACTGGAAAAGCGAACGCGTATCCTGCCCCATTAGTATTGCGTGCGAGGGATCGTAGTGAATTCGAAATTGGTCCCCGACACCATGTTTTTCGCAAATACGGTGGAGCGCAATCCACGGGCCTGGCGCGTACGCGATGTTATTGTGGAAGTTGTCGGAGGTTGTCCAGCCTGGCATCGGGCACTGTTCGACGCGGTAGCTGAGGCCCCGCGCTTTGGCCTCTTTGAGCAGTGGGACGAACACCTCCTCAAACATCAACAGGTTCTGATCCATGCTGAGCTTTTGATTGCGGCCCACGAAGCCGCAAACGGCATCCACCCCGAGGAGTGCAGCGGCGTCAAACACGCGGTGCATGAAGTCGTACTTCTTCTTTCGAATGTCCGAATCTTCGTGCAGCATGTTGTCGAAGTAAGCCAGATCGGAAAGCCCGACACGGCATTCCTGCATCGCACTCTGAACGCGCTTCGCACGGTCTTTGTCGAATGGGGCTCGTAAGTCGAGCGTGTTGGCAACGGGATCCAAGAGAGCCTCAGCGGGCACGTCGCTCTCAGATGGATGAAGAGCTGCTGAAAGCTGAATGTTGTCGGCGTTAACTTCGCGTGCAAATGCGAGCCATTCCTCGACGGCCCGGTCCGGATCTTTGTCGCGGATCTCACGTGGTGTGAGCTCTTGCAGAGCGGCGGTAAGCACGCCCAGTTTCATGAATTGAGGTTGAAAGGCTGCAATGCTCATGGGATCCCTCGGAAAGAAGCGGTTGAAAGTCCGGCGCAAGCTCACGCGCAGTTTGGAGGCGCGATCATGTCGACTCGCCGCAGGTTGTCAACGGGGAGCGCTGCGGCTTGTCAACGGAAGCGGCTGCGGCTTAGAGCGGACCCACCGAAAGCGGGGCCGGCTCGGTGGCGAGTGGCTCAAGCTTCAGGTGAGTTTCTAACCAATGAAGCCGGGGGCGCAGCCGATACCAAATAGCGCGTTTGGGTGTGCGGCGGACTTCCGTCTCCCAAACCCGGATCGTCGGGTGCCCAGGGTTACCGACGAGAGCCATTGGAAAACCTGTGACCGGGTCATTTTCATAGATAAAGAACGTGTGGTAGTGCATGAGCGGCCTCTCCCACGCGCGCTCAAACGGGGTATAGCCCCGGATCACCACAATATCACCAGCTTGAAAGCGTTCTGTGTGCGTGGCCAGGTACCCGTAAAATTCGTCCCGCCGGCGAAATTTGATACGCTCCCGTTCGGGCGTTTCGTAAACATCAAACCAATCTGGGCTGTTCTTGGCGAGTTCCACGAATGTGGGCACCCGGCGCAACGTACCCCCATGGTCACGCGTGAAATCGATGAGGCCAGGGCTGGTGCCAGGGGCTTCGCCCTCTGCACGCCACCATTTCCCGCTAGCACGCTCCAAGGTATCGGTCAGAAAATCAACACAGACCTGCGGCACAACGGGCCGACCCTTGCCGTCAAATATTGAGTAATCATCCCCGTTCATGCTGAATTTCTTCTCGCCCCGTTGGTACGCGCTCGTCCATTTCTGACGCAGCATGCCGTCTTGTTGACCCCACTCGCGGCGCGGTTCGTCGAATGGCAATTGTTCTTCGATTTGGTTTTCCATTTCACGCCGGAGGGCGTTCACCACCTTGTGGCGACGCTCAGCAGTATCGCGGATGAGCGCTAGGTCTTTCGCGGAGGATTCGCCAACCACCTCACACTCTAGGCTCACCTTCGCGTCTTCATAGCGCAGAACGCTCGGTAACTTCAGGCCGCCGTAGCTGAGTGTGGCTAAGAGATGAGTGGGTGTGATGCGCTCGATGTGAAGTGCGTCAAAATGGAGCTCGCTCCGAAGCGTTCGCAGATCGATATGCAGTGCAGGACCAGCGCTCTCGCTACCCACTCTGTCAAACAGGAATAAACGCGCGGGCTTGTCTTTCTCTGGGCCGTCGAGGTACTGATAGCTGCCCGAAGCCAGCCGGGTAGCGTGGTACGTGCGATCACCGCGTTGGATCCAAATTTTCTCGGCATCAAACAGATGGTTGAGTTGGAGTTGGTTCACCAACGCAAAGGCGAATTCAGGCTCTTCTGCATAGAGGTAGCCCTCCCGCAGCAGCACGGCCCGACCCATCTCGGGGTGAAGTCGAAACGACGCCAAAAGCAGCTTCAGCACCTCTCCTGGGTAAGCCGCACGGGCGAGGCTGGCGCGTAGCCGCCTAATATTCTGCTTGGCTTGGGCGTCCGGTGTGGGTGGACGAATGAACACGACGGGTTCCGCTTTGGCTCGAGCCAAGATCCGAATTCTGGATTTGTCGAGCACGGGCGTGCCCGGCAACGCGGGGTCGCTTCCAACGAGTTCGCGCAGCCTCGCGCAATCACGGTTGGCCTCTGCAGCAGGCGGTGGCTTTTCCGGCGGCCGCTCTGCAGCGGCAACCACGGCCCGCCGTGGGGCTTCCTTATGCCGGGCACAGCCCACAAAACCCAAGACCAAGGTCAAGGCGACGAGAGTGCGAAAAACGCCCGCTTGCTGCGAGATCCCAGACATTCGAAATACCTGCGTTGGCATCAGAACACCTTGCGCTCAGGAACTCTAAAACTATGATGCCAAAGCTTGTCCTGTGCCAGCACGCTGCGGCAACTCAGGTGCGTGGGTGTGCGCGAGCAGCAGGTTAGGTTTCTTGCTTAAGAAGAAAGGCCGGAGGAAGCGTGAAGCGGTGAGTGATGCGTTGCAGGGCAGCCACGGATGCGGTGTGCAGGCCCAGAATTAACTCATTTTTGAGTTTGCCGCGAACCACTTCACGCACCGGGCCAGCGCCGTCGCCGTCGCCGTCGTTAATTCGGTTCTGCGCGCGCAAGCTGGTCTGACACACCGCATCACCCGTCTCGAGATCATGAACCACGAGCCAAGCAATCACGCTTCCCGGGATCCATTCTCTGCGATTCTTCCGAGGGCTGTAGGTCAACTCGGGTTCCTTGTAGTGCACGATGTGAAAAACGCCCAAAAAACGTTGTTTTGACAGCGCGCGTAGGTCGAGGAGCGCCTGTTCTCCTTGGGCGATGCTGCGTACGAGACGGAGTTTGTCGTCGCGCCTGCTGGGCTCCAGCGCGTCGATTTCGACGCGAGCGAGTGCGTCAATTCGCAATGACTCAAGGAGCTTAAAGGGGAGCAGGTTCTTCGGGTTGGTTCGGCTGTCGGCGACCTCGAGGACAAGCATCCGTTCGGTCTCACCGAGCGGGCCCAGGTGCGAATCCGGACAGGTTCGCTCGGTCAACTCGGTGGGTCCTGCAAAAGGCTGGGCGAAACGTCGCCGCAGGCGGGCGGCCTCGTAACTCACCTTCGCGGAAAGAGCTAGCTGCTCTTCCCTGACTTTCTCGTCCCCGCCTTCAGGCGATGAGGTGTCAGCGCGTGGATCGGGTTTGGCTGCGCTCACGGCCAGGGCTACCAGGCTCCTATCACAGGCCCCGATGCTGAACGCTGACGCCGAGGCCAGCACGCACCAAGACCATTGCCGTCGAAGCTGGGGGCGCATATCCCCAGAAGTTAGAGAAGTCCATTGGTTGGGCCAATAAAACGACAACGCAGGCGGACGCTGCAGCCAACCTGAGCAAAGCCCGCCCGGCCCCACATTCGCCAACTTGGCTTGGGCATCGGGTTTTTGCACCTGACACGCCGTGTGTCGGCAGGGGCTGCCCGAGACGTCAGAGCTGTGCCAAAGTCCAGCTCTGCGCCGCCACCCCGCCGAATCGTTCGAGCGCGTCCACCGCGAGTTTCAGGAAATGAACAATGAGTAGCAATTCAAAATTGAGGACGTTCACTGGTCTCACTGCCCTGTTGTTCGCAGGCTTCGCGCTCTCCGGGGCGGGATGCGGGAAGTTCGCCCCAGGCTATCGCCCACCGACTGGCGCAGCCAACCAAAAATCTGGCGCGACGAGCTACTATGAGGGCTCGCAGGTCGATTCGGACGCCAAGAACAAGAGTGAAGGTGGCCTATCCCTCAAGCAGTCCGAAACGCAGAAGGCCCCTCTCAGGCAGGACGGGATTGACAAGAACAACTACGGGGACCGCCGCACGTTACATCACAAAGATTGGATGATCTTTCATAGTCGAGTCACCCTGGGGAAGAGCCTTGCGCTTGAGTACCATTACAAGACCGACGGCGACGACAAACACACCGACAAGATGTTGGCTACCACCTCGATTGCCTTTTCTCCGAACTGGCCGAAGACCGACATTTCCCAGGCGCGCTACCTGATCATGTGGCTCAAATCGAGCGACCCCAATTCCGCAATCAAGCCCCAGTTGGCGATCCAGTCGACCAACGAGTCAAAGGGTTTGAAGACCACTGACTACGTTGATTTGTCTGAGTATGCGTTGGGTAAACGCATTGGCAAAGATTGGACCAAAGTAACGGTTCCGATCACCGCTTTCCCGGACATTACCAAGGTGGATATCACGGAAGCGCAAAGCATCGTGTTGAAGCTGGGGGGAGCGCCCGTGGAGAATAAAGATGCGTACCTGTTGGTTGATAACGTGTATTTCACGGACGCAACCAAGATCACGCCCGTTGAAAACGTGGGTTACATGCAGCGGGGCGATGGCGCATTGGTGGTGTGGGACAAGGCGCCCATCGAGCAACCGAAGCGCTTTTCGATCAAAGTCGGCGAGAAGGAGATCCTCTCAGTCAAGGGCGGTGAGCGCATGGCGCTCATTCCGAGCAAGCTATTGCCTGCAGGCAAGTCCGCGGTGATTAGCATCACCACGGTGGGTGAGGAGGAGAGCTCGAATCCCGTGAATCTTGAGTTGGACATGAAGCGTCCGGCCGAAAAGGCTGCCGTGGTCACCATCGACAGTGCCGCTCGGCACGAGGTTTCGCCTTACATCTTCGGAACCAACTGGGCAGAGCCTGAGACGATCACGAAGACAGGGGTCACCATCAATCGTTGGGGAGGGATGCGGACGAGCAAGTACAATTGGGAGTACGACGTCGATAGCTCGGGCGCTGACTACTTCTTCATGAATGGCTATTCAAAGACGCGTGGCGCAGATGAAGATGAAAAGGGGTATTACGGCTTCATCACTAAGACGGCGGATGCGGGAGCCGCCGTGAACTTCACGCTGCCTATCGGGCCCTATATTGCCAAGCCCCACATGGAGGACGCTGAGCGCTACTGTGGCTTTCCGAAGGGCAAGCTGCCGAAACAGAACAGTTTCGATCCCTCGGGGGAATGCGGGGATGGTCTGGAGCCAGGGAACGATGGCAAGAAAATTTGGACGAGTGATCCGAAGTGGTCCAACGTTCCAAACTCCGTCGAACACCAGCGCAAATTCCTCGGTAAAGTCAAGCAACTCATCAACGAGCGCAAGGCCAAGAACAAGAAGACCGAGCTTCTCATCAGCCTGGACAATGAACCTGGGCTTTGGTTTGAGTCGCATCGTGATTCAAGCCCCAAGGGCATCAATGCGGATGAGTTGGTGAAGATGAACACCGACTACGCAACACTGGTGAAGGAAGTATTGCCCGAGTCTAAGGTAATCGGCTGGTCTGCGTGGGGTGCGCTTGAGCTCGCGGGCTCCAACCTGGACTACATTCCGCCCGGGGAAAATGGCTACCAAAACTACGGCACCTTCAAGAATCCCGCGGAGGAACAGTGGCGCGATCGTAAGGCCCACGGCTACACCACCCAGCTTGAGTATTACCTCAAGCAAATGGCCGCAGCCGAGAAGAAAGCCGGCAAGCGTCTGATCGATATCGTTGATGTTCACTGGTATCCCGAGTCAGTTGGCGTCGATTCCAACGGAGATACGCTCAAGCTTTCCGACAATCTTGAATACGATCCGGCACTCGCCGCCCAGCAGTTCGATGCGCTCCGGGAGTGGTACGATCCAACGTACACCAACTCCACCTGGCTCGCGCAGGGTGAGAACAAAGCGGTATTCTGGTCGCCGTTTCACCCTGTGATCCCCGCGCTCAAGAAGCTTGTGGAGCAGTACTACCCGGGCACCAAGTTAGCCATCAACGAATACGCCGTAGGAAGCCTAGATAGCTTTCACGGGGCACTCTTGCGAGTCGCCGCGATGGGGATTTTCATGCAGGAAGATTTGTATATGGCGCAGGCTTGGTTCCAGCCTAACGACAAGCGCAGCTTCGTCTTCCTGGCGCAACAGATGTACGGCAACTACGACGGCAAGGGTGGCCGCGTCGGAGGGAAGTTCTATGCGTCAAAATCAGACAATGGCGATCTGATGAGCTACGTGGTGGACAACGGCAAACGCTGGTTCGCCGTCCTGGTGAATAAGAATCCAGACGCGCGCATGCGAACCACGCTGGCTTTTCCCGCTAAAATCTCCAAATTCAAGAGCTACGTCCTTTCGGAGACTCTTGGACAGCGCGTGCTCGAGGCCGATTCGCAGAAGGCGAACGGCGAGCGCATTGCTCTGTATGTGCCCGCCATGTCGGCCACCTTGGTTGTCGCGGAGTAACGCATGGCCGCTAGTGTCGAGCTCCTCTCTGGGGAGTTGAGGCTCCTGGTCTATCCCGAAGTCGGAGGTTCCATTGGAGCCTTTCAATTGCGGCGTGAAGAGGCAGTTCAGCACCTCATGCGCCCAGCGGCGACGGCGGAAATCAGCTCCAGCGGGGCGCTCGCCATGTCGAGCTTTCCGTTGGTTCCGTATTCGAATCGGGTTCTCGGGGGGCGCTTTGAGTTTGGAGGGCGGCTGGTGCGGCAGAGCCCGAACATGCTGCCGCACGAGCATCCGTTGCATGGGCATGCGTGGCGCGCTCCCTTTCGCGTTACGTATCTCGAGCGCTCACGCTTGGTGCTCGAATACGAGCACGCGCCGGGGGAATGGCCGTGGCGTTACTCGGCAGTTCAGAGCTTTGCGCTGACGGATAATTCGCTCAGCTTGACGCTCTCGGTTGAGAATCGCAGTGCTGAACCGATGCCTGCTGGGCTCGGGCTTCATCCCTATTTCGAGTGCAATGAGCTAACGACGCTGCAGGCGAATTTGCCACTGATTTGGCGAGTGCAGGACTTTGTGCCGATGGCTTTGGAAGCGGTGACGCGCGGCTCCGATTTTCGACGCCCAACCAAAATTTGCGAGACGTCCTTGGATCACTGCTTTGAAGGTTGGGATGGTCGCGCCGAGATCCATTGGCCGGACCGTGGTGTGCGGCTGCGAATCAGCAGCGATACCGTTTGCGAAAGAGCCGTGATCTACACCCCCAAAGGTGCGAGCTTTTTCTGTTTTGAGCCGGTAAGTCACGCGAATGATGCGTTTAACTCGGCCTCGCGTGGGGATCGGAAAACGGGTTTGCGGGTGCTCGCGCCTGGCGAGAAATTAGCTACCACCACCGTGTTTTCGGTGGATTCGTAAAGGCTGCTTTCGATGCGATTTGCTAGGCTCGTATCGGCACGTTCAGTTCTGGGGGCAGGGGTGCTTGGAATTGCTACCTCTGGGGTCCTGGCGCTGAGCTGTCGGGCCGCTTCTAAGACTGAAACAGCTGCTCCGGTTGTTGAACGGCCAGCTCCCGTAGTGCTTGAGATCCCCTCGACACCGCTGCTGGATACAGCAGAGCCAAGTAAGCCTGCAGTTGCACCTTCCGCGATGGCAGTCGTCACACCCGCATCAGGGAACACGCCAGCATCCAGGAAAGTGCGTGTCTATTCGATCGCAGCGCTGGGGGATTCGATCACGGACTTCCGCACGTCCGGTGGCGGTTACCTTCGCGTTCTCGAAGACCGCTGCCCAGAATCCAAGATCGCCAATTTTGGCAAGGGCGGCGACATGGTCAACCAGATGCGTCGGCGTTTCGAGGCAGACATTCTAAGCGCGCCGGTCGGCACCTACACAGATCTCATCTTATTCGGCGGCGTCAACGATCTGTACAGCGACGAGACTGCGGGTCGCACAAACGCCAAGATCACCGCCGATATGTCGTTCATCTACGCTCGCGCCCGGGAGGCCAAGATGCGAGTGGTGGCCATCACGGTTGCGCCCTGGGGAGGCTTCAAACGCTATTTTACCCCCAACCGCAGCGAACACACGCGCAGCCTCAACGCCTGGATTTTCTCGCAACGCGGTGGGCTCGTGGATGAAGTGGTCGATTCGTATGCGCTGTTGTCTTGCGGCGATGCAGAACGCTTTTGCGAGACGTATGAGTTCTCGCGTCCGGATGGCCTTCACTTCAACAAGCAGGGCCACGATAAACTGGGCGCCGAGGTGTGGGCTCGCGCGTTTTCGGATTGCCGTTAGCTTGGAGCCTCAAGAAGCGCTCAGGAGTGGTGCTTCACAAAGTTAACGATGGCCAAAGCGCCAGGGCCCGTGGGTGGCACGCTGTGGGCGCCCGGCCAGATCATCTGCTCGCGCGTCGCCGGGTCGAAGCATTCGAGGGCGGCGGGAGCAGCGCTAGCCGCAATGCTGTCGCGTTCACCCCAGACGTGGAGTGACGGTACTGCGATATTTGTAGCCAAAAATGGCTTGATAGCCTGCGCCCGCGGAGGCCCACCCGCAACGATGACGGCGAAGCGAATGGCGGGCAACTCTCCCGCATGCGACAGGGCTGCAATCGCCGTAGCCAGGATCCCACCTTGACTGAACCCAAGGATCCCAACAGGAGCATAGTGCAAGAGCAGCTCCTTCACGAACTCTCGCGTGGCTTCCCAGCCGCGATATTCACGGCCATCGTCCGTAGCGTTCCACCAATTCAAATAGGGCGGAGGCAAGCGCGCGATCCCCCAACGTTGATAGAGTCGGTCCACACTTTCAAGCTCACAGCTATGGGGCGCGTCGGGGCACACCACAGCAAGCTCCTCGGGTAGGCCGGGCGTGAGCGCCGCGAGTTGCGCCTGCATTCGGGCACCGTTCAGTGAAAATCCGTGAAAGGCCAGCAGTGTGGTCGACAATTCTCGCTCCTGTCTTTGCGCCAAGGCGAGATTCAATCGCAGGTTCTAGGTGCGCGCAAGCTTGGGCCGTTCCAGGTGCTCGCATCAGTGGGGAAGATTGGGTAGCGTGGCGGTATGCGGCTTTACGGATTTTGGCGGAGTACGGCGACCTGGCGTGTGCGAATCGCGCTAGCCCACAAAGGCATTCCTTACGAGTATGTGCCGGTGCATCTCACCCGCGCAGGCGGTGAACAGCATCTTGCGCCGTTTCGGACACTGAATCCCATGCGCCACGTGCCGGTGCTGGAGCTCGAGGCGGGTGGTCGCACGCATCGTCTCGCTGAGTCGATGGCGATTTTGGAGTTTCTCGAAGAGCGCGTCCCAGTTCCGGCGCTGCTACCTACCGATCCGTTGTTGCGTGCGCGGGCTCGCCAATTGGCGCAGATCGTAGTGTCCGGGATTCAGCCGCTCCAAAATACCAAGGTGCAACACTGGGTAAAGACGGAGCTCCATGGCGACGCCGCCGCCTGGGCCCAACATTGGATCCGGCTCGGCTTGGAAGCTCTAGAACCTCTCACCGCAGAAACCGCCGGCGCCTTCTCAATTGGTGACGAGGTCTCGTTTGCAGATGTTTGCCTCGTGCCCCAAATGAATTTTGCCACCCGCTTTGGCGTGGATGTTAGTCAGTATCCAACGCTGTGCGCGATCGAAAACGCCTGTGCCTCTTTGCCAGCATTCGCCGTGGCCCACTCCGACCAACAACCTGACGCAGAATTGGCGCTCTAAGCGATGTACGGGAACCTTTTGAACCCGCGTTTTCGCGTGGAAATCGTGCTGGGGATCGTGTTTTCGGTCATCACCTGCGGCATCTACAACATCTTCTGGAACAAAAGGCAGTTCGAAGCCATGAACACACTCCTCGGCAAAGAGGAGTACAATTTCTGGCTTTGGTTTGTGGTCTGCATCGTTACTTGTGGCATCTTTCAGATCTATTATCAGTACAAGCTCGGTACCGATCTTGACGCAATCCTGAGAGCCCGAGTTGGCGGTGCGCCTACGAATTTCGGAGTGCTCGGACTCGTGCTTTCACTCTTTGGCATGTCCGTGATCGCCGATGCGATCTTCCAGGTTGAGTTTAATAAGATGATTGGGTGAAATGTTGCGGGGCTCGCGGGAGCTTACGGGCAGGTTCTAGGCTTCGACAGCACCGAAGCACTACCGCCTGCCATCCCGACTGGAGATGCACCGACGGGCATCCCAAAGGAACTCCCACCTGATCCGAGTGAAGACCCGTTAGCGCCTCCTGACGGTGCGACGATAGGAGCAGAAGGACCGCCACCGCTTGCGGGAGCCACGCCACCGGGATCAATCGAGAACACAGGAAAATAGAGGACGGAGCTTGGAACGATTTCAAGCTGGTCGGGCTTCGTGACCGATTC
>Ga0105049_10000368_pt1 | contig 48400 bp, 40 predicted proteins | sample MAT06_FD_78087 | JGI IMG/M metagenome (GOLD analysis project Ga0105049, IMG submission 78087) | Freshwater microbial communities from Lake Fryxell liftoff mats and glacier meltwater in Antarctica - MAT-06 | ecosystem: Environmental > Aquatic > Freshwater > Ice > Liftoff microbial mat | place...
GCGTTCGTTTCGCTGACATCGCCGGAAGCCGTTAACGAAGCGTTGAATCTGCTTCGCAATCTCGAAGTGGGAGGTCGGCGTCTGATCATCAATGCGGCTCACGCGCGAGGCGAACGCCCAGAGCGTCCCGCAGGTGGTGGCTTCGCACCGAGGCCTGGTGGCCCGCCGGGTGGCGGTTTTGAGCGGCCCTCAATGGATCGGCGGCCTTCAGGAATGGGAGCAGATTTTGGCGCACCCGCTCCTCAGCAGCGGAGCTCGTTCGACAATCGAGATTTCGAGGGGCGCCGCGAGGGAAAGAAGAAGAAGCCCGAGGCGGTCAAGAAGAAGCAGGTGGCGGCTCCGGACGATCGCCGGAGAGGCGGAGGAAACAATTGGCGAACCGGCCTTGATTCCGACGATTGGAGCGATGACTGAGCAAGCTAGGCGCCGGCGGGCGGTGGGTCCATAAAAATTATCCAATAAAATCAGGTATTTATCTTACAGGTTTGCCGCCCGGCGAAGGTTGGCTGTGCTGATTGCGCTCCGTTTACTCCCCGTGCTACGACCTGGCCTGATTGCACGGGCAAAACGACCCTAGATCCACGGTTTCGTTGATTTTCTCTTCGTTCCGCTGGGCTTGAAGTGACACGTTACCGATGATCTTCGACTGGCTATACGGCCTATTTTCCAACGATCTGGCGATTGACCTCGGAACCGCCACGACGCTGATTTATGTCAAGGGAAAGGGCATTGTGAGCTGCGAACCCTCCGTCGTTGCGGTGCAGCGGGACGCCCGGGGCGAGAAGCGCGTATTAGCCGTTGGGCGTGAGGCCAAAGAGATGCTGGGGCGGACCCCGGGGAACATCCAGGCAATTCGTCCACTGCGCGATGGCGTGATCGCGGATTTTGAGATCACCGAGGCGATGCTCCGCTATTTCATCAAGCGCGCTCACAACCGCCTAACACTGGTGAAGCCCCGCATCATCATTTGTGTCCCGTTCGGCATTACTGAAGTTGAAAAGCGCGCGGTTAAAGAGAGTGCGGAGAGCGCGGGGGCCAGGGAAGTCTATTTGATCGAGGAACCCATGGCTGCGGCCATCGGCGCTGGTCTGCCCATCACCGAGCCCAGCGGAAACATGGTGGTCGACATCGGAGGTGGCACCACCGAAGTCGCGGTGATCTCGCTTGCTGGGATCGTTTACTCGCAAAGCGTGCGTGTGGGTGGCGATAAGATGGACGAGGCCATCGTTGCCTATATGAAACGTAAGTATAATTTGGCCATCGGTGAACAAACAGCCGAGCGAATCAAGATCACCATCGGCAACGCGTACACTCTCGAACAACAGATGACGATGGAGGTCAAAGGCCGCGATATGGTGGCCGGCGTGCCAAAGACAGTCGTGATCAACTCGGACGAGATCCGGGAAGCCCTTTCAGAGCCGCTCAACGCCATCGTTGAGGCCGTTTTGCTGGCGCTTGAGCGGACGCCACCTGAGCTTGCCGCTGATATTGTAGATAAGGGCGTCGTGCTCACGGGTGGTGGTGCCCTATTGAAGAACCTCGACGTGCTCTTGCGGGAAGAAACAGGGCTGCCCGTGATGGTGTGTGATGATCCGGTGAGCGCGGTTGTTCTAGGTAGTGGCAAGGCGCTGGACCACATCGAGCTGCTCAAGGATGTCACGATCGGCTAGGCGCCGCGTGCTAAGCGGTTGCATCAACGTGGCGTCTTGAGCCGTGACCTCCTTTCGCCGCCTACGTGACATATTCTTGGTGGTGGTGCTCCTTGCGCTGCCCTTCTTCTTCCTGCGTGCAACGATTCGTGCTCCGGAGGATATGCACCCTCTGGATAGGACGATCAACAAACTATCAGCGCCCCTCCAATATGTCGCGGCTGCGGTCGCACGCAGCCTTTCGGGGGTCATCAATGATTACGTCTATCTTGTGGATGTGAAGGACGACAACAACAAGTTAGCTTACGAGAATGCGCGTTTGATGCAACGGCTTCGCGAGCTAACATTAGAGCAGGCTGAGAACCGCAGATTGCGTAAGCTCCTTTCGCTCCGAGATACGGTGGGAGTCGAGACGGCGAGTGCGCTGGTGGTCGCCAAGGATACCTCCCAATATTTCCGTGTTGCTCAGGTCGTATTGGACCGGCCAGGTGTGCTGATTCGGCCCAATATGCCCGTGATCTCCGTGGATGGTGCGGTGGGAACGGTGCTCCGCGTCTCGGGCGATAAGGTGGATGTTCGGCTCACCGTCGATAGCGGTAACGGGATTGATGTCGTGGTGGAGCGAACCCGTGCCCGTGGCTTGGTGCGAGGCACGGGTGATCCTGCACGCTATACGCTGCGCGTGCAGTACATGGAGCGCAGCGATCAAGTAGAAGTTGGTGATCTGTTGCTCACGAGCGGGGTAGGGTGTCGCTTCCCTCGGGGGATACCCGTGGCACGTGTGAAGGAGGTCAAGAAACGCGAATTCGGCATCTACCAAACGGTCGAGGCCGAGCCCACGGTAGACTTCTCAAGGCTCGAAGAGGTTTTGATCACGCTCTCCGATACCAAGGAATGCGAGCAGAAGCCGAACGTTAGGACGCGAAAGTAGCGGTACGATGCGGAATGCGGCCTATTTGTGTTTTGGTTTTCTGCTCATCTTGGTGCAGGGCAACCTCTACAGAATGTTTGGTCCTCTCGCAGCTCCGGTTGGCGCGGAGGGTTTTAGGCGTTTCTTAGGTGTCCTTTCGGCAACGCCCAACTTGGTTTTGCCCATGATCATCTTTCTTGGAGTCCAGGAGAGCTCGGTTGCCCGGGGAGTCGTGCTCTCGTTTGCATTGGGGCATCTCACCGACTTAATGGCCGCCTCCCCGATGTACCTATTCACGTTCGTGAGTGTTGCGATGTGGGGGCTGGCTAAGATCGCTGGCGTACGCTTTTCGGCTCAAACACCGTTAACCCGCATTCCACTCGTTTTTGGTTTCTCGTTGGTTGAAAGCGCGATTGTGCTCACCTTGCTCGCCATCTTTGGGACGGACAATCGTCGACCGATCGAGCTTTTGCCCATGGTTCTTCCGCGCGCCATGATGACAGCGCTGTTTGCATCTTTGGTATTTCATTTGGTGCAGAGGATCGCGGCCAGCACGGCCGTGGTTCGCTCAGCGGAAACAGGGAGCAACGCGTGAAGCGTCGTCCAGTTTTCGAGTACCAGGTGCCAAGGGCCAGAGCGTTCGGGTTGCTGCTGTGAATTTTCCCGTTCAGCGCTCAGATGTCGGCGAATTTCGCCGGAGATTTCGCTGGATGGTGGTCGCAGTGTTGGTGTGTTTTCTGGCTCTTTTTGCTCGCTTGGTGCAGCTTCAAATCTTTCAGGGTGAACAGCATCGCTCTACGGCACGGGAAAATATTGTCTATCAGAACACCCTGGCGACAACGCGGGGTGTCATTCGCGATGCAATGGGTCGAGTGCTTGCCGCCAATCGGCCATCGTACAACGTCTACGGAGTTCCAGCGAAAATCGATCTAGAGAAGGTCTGGCCTCGGGCGGTGGAGCTCATGCGTCTGGGTGAGCAAGAAGCGCGAGACCTGCGTGCACGAATTGTTGCGATTCGCGCCAATAGTACGCGCCTTGCGACACAGCAGAGCCTTCTTGTTGCGGACGTGGACCGAGATGTCCTGGGTGTCCTTGAAACCAATGCCGATGAGCTACCAGGAATCGAGGTAGTCCCAAGCCCCGTCCGTTACTACCCGTATGGCACGCTCGGTGCGCACACGATCGGACATATGCGCGAGATCGACGGCGAGATGCTCACTCGTGTCTCTAGCCGCGGCTACAAACCTGGAGATCGGCTGGGTGCAACGGGTGTCGAACGCCGTTGGGAAAGTTACCTGAAAGGGCAGCGTGGGTGGCGTAAGTCCCTGCGGGGAGTCAGGAAAGGTAAGAATCTTGACGAACTGGAAGCCCGCTACCTCGAAGACCCCCGCAGCCTGGAGCCGGTACCTGGCAGGGACATCAGCCTCACCGTCGATATTGAACTTGTGAAGGCGATGGAGCAATCAATGCGCGGGCAACTTGCGGGGGCGGCAGTTGTCGTGGATGTGCGCACAGGCCGAATTCTCGCGGCACTCTCGAAGCCAGGATTCGACCCGAACGTGTTGAGTGGAGGGGCAGGCAAGACCGAAGTGCGGGATGCCTTTCGGCGACTCTATAGTGATCCACTCAATCCCATGCTCGATAAGACGATCTCGGCGACGTATCCCCCGGGCTCAACGTATAAGCCTTTCAGCGCGCTCGCGGCGCTAGCCGACGGCACCATCAAGCCCTCCGATGAAGTCGATTGCCGCGGAGGTGTCGAGTACGGTCGTCGTTACTTCCGCTGCACGGGTGTCCACCGTCGCGTCAACCTGCATGAAGCCATGGTGCAGTCCTGCAATAGCTATTTTTACCAACTTGGGCAGGGAATCAACATCGATAGGTTAGCCCAGATCGGTATGGATTTTGGCTTTGGGGTCAGAACAGGCATAGGAGTTAATCCGGAGGCGCGTGGGCGCATGCCGACGCGCAGTTGGTACACCCAGCACTATAAGGGTCAGTTCCTGGGGGGCTGGACGCTGCTCGCGGCGATCGGTCAGGGTGCAACCACCGTGACCGTACTCCAGTTGGCGCTTTCGTATGCCGCGCTGGCCAATGGCGGAACCTTGTATCAGCCTCAGCTGGTTCGCAGCATAGAGACCAGCGACGGAACCGTGGTCCAAGAGTTCCCGCCAAGAGTTCGGCGTGTTGTCGAGCTTGATCAAACGGATCTGTCCCTGGTGAAGCTGGGGATGAAAGGTGTGATCATGGAAAAGGAGGGCACCGGCTACAAGTATCGAATCGATGGCATCGACATGGCAGGCAAGACAGGCACTGCCCAAGTTGATCGCGCAACGGGGCGAGGGGCGGATCAGCAAAAGGTTTGGTACTTCAATCGCGATCACGCCTGGTTTGCCGGTTATGCTCCAGCAGACTCGCCGGAGATCGCGATTGTTGTGCTGGTGGAGCACGGTGGCGGAGGCGGTAAGAATGCTGTTCCGGTAGCGATGAAGGTGGTGCAAACCTGGAATGAATTGAAGCAGAAACGCTTAGTGCAAAAGGCAAAGCCTGGTGGCGCAAGCCGGAGCCGAGTGCAGTGAGAAACAAAGAACTCTCGTTTAGAAGCGGTCCGCATGTCGATATGCCACTTTTGGTGGCGATCGTTGCGATAGCTACCTGTGGCTTGGTGAATCTGTACAGTGCCACGAGCCCGTACATCGGTTCCGGAACCCACGGAAGAATCGCGGACATTTATGTGTCTCAGATTTACTGGATTGTCGTGGGCGTGCTCTTGGGGGTGATTACGACCGTGATTGACTATCGAGCCTTTGAGCGCTGGGCCACCGTTTTGTACTTGGGAGGCGCTTTCTCGCTTGGGTTAGTTTGGGTTCTAGGCACCGACATCCGCGGCGCTTCACGCTGGATTCAGCTGGGAAGCTTCACGTTTCAGCCCAGTGAGTTCATGAAGATCGTCATCGTGCTGATGATCGCGCGCTACATCCACAACGACCCAAAGACAGAGCCCCGGACCCTGATCGACCTCGCTCCGCCAGTCGCGTTCGGATTAGTGCCCGCATTGGTCGTCATGGCACAGCCAGACCTCGGGACCGCCATAATTTTTATTATGACGACCTTGAGCGTCGTTGGTATGACGAAGATTCGGAGTCGGACCGTGTTTAACATTAGCGTTGCCGCGGTGATTGGCATGGTGCTGTTTTGGAACTACCGCGCTTCCTTACTGCACGGATATCAGCTCCGGCGTTTGGAAAGCTTTGTCAATCCAGATGCCGACAAAACGGGAGCAGCCTGGCACGCTCTTCAAGCGCAGACGGCAATTGGCAATGGCGGGCTGACAGGCGAAGGCTTTATGCAGGGCACCCAGAATCAGTTTGGGCGGCTTCCGGACCAGTACAGCGACTTTCCGTTCGCTGTTTTTGCTGAGGACTGGGGGTTGTTAGGAAGCTTGGTCCTGCTTGTGCTCTACGGCTTTGTGTGTATTTGGGCGGTCCATATCGCTTCTCAGGCGAGGGATCGATTCGGTGCCGCGCTGGCAATTGGGGTTGGCGCCATCTTCTTTTGGCACACGCTCTTCAACCTAGGTATGGCGATCGGCCTGTTTCCCGTCGTTGGGATCACGCTGCCGCTTTTTTCCTATGGAGGGTCCAGCGTGGTGACAATCTTGATCAGTCTTGGCTTTCTGATGAACGTTTCTATGAGGCGCTGAGTCCGAGTCGCTCAAAGTATGAGGTCGAGCAAGTTCAATCTAGGCGAAATAGGTCGTCCAGATCTTGGCGCGAAAGCGTCTTTTGCCCACCCTCATCCTCACTCAGGACGCTAGCCACAAGATCCTTCTTCTTCTGTTTGAGCTCAAGGATCTTCTCCTCGATCGTTCCGGTCGCCACAAGCCGATAAACTGTGACGACCTTGTTTTGGCCGATGCGATGTGCCCGGTCGGTTGCCTGCTCTTCTACAGCCGGATTCCACCAGGGGTCAAAGTGGATCACGGTGTCCGCCGCGGTCAAATTGAGGCCAGTTCCGCCAGCCTTCAAGCTGATCAGGAATACCGGCACTGTCGGATCCTCCTGAAAGCGGTCGATGTGCTGCTGGCGATCGATCGTGCTGCCGTCCAAATATTCATAGCGGATCTTGTCCTCATCCAAGGCGCTCGCAATGAGTTTCAGCATGCTCACGAATTGGCTGAAGACCAAAACCTTGTGCCCGCCCTGATCGACTTCGTCGATCAGCTCCCGGAGTACGGCCAACTTACCACTATCATCGTGTGAGAATTCTCGTGGCAAACCGAGTAGGCGTGGGTCGCAGGCAGCCTGACGCAGTTTGGTAAGGCCAGCCAGGATGTGGATCTGCGCCTTAGCGAGACCTTTCTTTTCAACCTCGCCCATCACTTGGGCACGCACCTCACGCAGTACTTGTAAGTAGATGGCCTTTTGATCCGCGGCCATATCGCAGATTTTGTCGACTTCGATCTTGGGTGGCAAATCCTGGGCCACTTCGTTCTTCGTGCGACGCAAGATGAAGGGGTGGATCACGGCGCGCAGTCGGGCCGCTTGCTTGGAATCACCTTGGTCAATCGGGCGCGCAAATCGCTCCTCGAATCGGGCCAACGGAGGCAACAAGCCAGGGCTCACGAACGAGAAAATAGACCAAATTTCACTCAATCGATTCTCGATGGGCGTTCCGGTCAGCGCCAGCCGTCGCGCTGCGGGCAAATCCCGGGCGGCCTGCGCCGTGGCACTCGTAGGATTCTTGATGGCCTGGGCTTCGTCCAAGATCACGTAGTCCAGCCGAAGCTTCCTTAACAGCTCGATATCGCGCCGCAAGAGCGCATAACTCGTGATGACAACGTTCGCGTTATCCAATTCTGCGCGTTGCTCTTTCCGTCCTGCTCCATGCCAGAGAGCTGTGGTGAGAGAGGGACCGAAACGTCCAATCTCCCGGATCCAGTTGGAGACAACGCTGGTCGGTGCGACGATGAGCGCGCGCAGCGGCTCGTCTTTTTGCTCTTGCTTGAGCGAGAGCAGGAGGGCGATGGTTTGAATCGTCTTCCCGAGGCCCATATCGTCAGCGAGCACGCCGCCTGACCCCATGTCGTGGATAAAGCGGAGCCAAGCGACGCCTTGATCCTGATAGGGGCGCAGTGTGGCTTTGAGACCACGGGGCTTCTTGGCAACCTTGATTTCCTCAATGCTGGCAAGCTTCTTGAACAGCGCGCGCGTCGAGGGTGCGATCTGTGACGAGGTCGCGTGTTGGAGGAGCTCTTGGACACGCCCGGCGTGAACGATGGGGATATTTCCGCCCTTTCCGCTAGCCGTGAGGAGCTCGACTTCGCGTTCCATCATGGCACGCACCCGGTCCGCATCCAGCGTGGCATAGGTGTTATCCGATAGCTTGACGTACTTCTTGCCTTCACGGAGACAGCGTTCGAGTTCGTTGCGGTCGACGCCCACGCCTTCGCTTTCGTAGCTGATGTTCACGTTCAGCCAATCGACGCCGCTCGATACTCGGGCCATCATTTGCAGAGGCTTGCTTCGGATCTCCGCACCCACCATTTCCTCAGGCACATACAGGTCCCAACTCTCGGGCAACGCGGCGACGCCCTCGGACCAGAATCGAATCGCATTCTCGCCATGTGCAACGAAAACTTCGCCACTTTCGGCAGCCCGCAAGCCAAGCCCTAACAGCGTCTGGGCGGCCTCTTGTTGAGCCACAATGTCGCAGCGGATGCACTCGAAGCGTTTGCGACCATCAACTGGGGGGCGAATCAGGATGGGAGGCGAGATCCCGTCGGCACGCACTTCCACTTCGTCTGCGCCGTAGAGAGCTCGGAGCGATACTTCGACTTCCGTGAGGGAGCCGCCCGCACGCATCTTGAACACCGGCACCGCGTCGATAACGTCAGCAACTTGGGAGAGATCGGGTAGCTCGGCGCCCACCTCAAGCGCCACCTTGGGCAGGCCATCCATGATCATCGATATCAATTGACTCGCTGGCTCCGCCACGGTTGGGCTCCGAAGCAGGCGTTTCAGGGCCCCCGGTGACACTCGGGCCTCCAATTGCCGCGCCACACCCTCGTTGGTGTCCACGTGCCAACTCGGGAATCCTTCGAACCACCCGCCTTGAGCCAGTGAGAATCTTCTGCCGTTACCCTGACGTTCAAACATAACCTTTGCGACAACGGTGTCCGAACCAACAAGCTCGAGTTCAAACTGAGGACGTAAGACTTCCTCTGAAAATCGGAGCTGCATCAGCGACGGCTCAAGCAGCACGCGCCGCGTCTTGAGCATCGGCAATAAGTCAGCCGCGTCCTCGCCCCGAATGTCCACGGCAGGATGCCGGGGATTGCCGCTTTCAAAGCGCGCTAAGAGTCGAAGCGCATCGCGATCCAAGGTAGGGGCGAGTGTTTGCCAAGTGAGCGCCACCGAGGGCAGCAAGGGTGAGCGACTCTCTACTTCCAACACGGTTACCGTTAGGCCTCCAGGGCGAACATGGATGCGGTACTCCAGGGTGAGCGCGCGAACTGCTCCGTTCGGTGCGAGCCATGCGCCGATGCCAGTGGCGCGTGCGCTGGTGTCGAGTTGGGCTGGACCCTGGACTCCGGGGGGCGCGTTATTGGGTTGCGGTGATTGGGGTCGCCGACGCCGTTCACGCCTGGTTTTCTTGGATTCAGTCGCCGCCTGCTGTTGTGGCGCGGCCTGGAGCGGCAGTCGGGGAAGCTTTGAGCGCGCCCGATTCCTAACCGTGATTAAAAGGGCGGCCACGTGCTTGCAATGCTGTTGTGACTTCTGAAACGCGGGGCAGCTGCAATCCGAGGTAATGCCCTCGCCACCGAGCTGAATTCTGACCGAGTAGGGTTCTGGATCGGAGCCCTTCACGCGCCCGGAAGCCAGGACATCGTTCACGTCCACATCGTCGACTACCTTGCGCTTCTCGTAATCGAGCCCGCGAAGGAAGGTTCGCGCTCCTAGCAAACGTCGGAGACCTCTGTCGGATAGAGTTGAGAGGGCGTCAGATAGGGAAGACAAGGTTGTTACTCAGCGTCCAAGGTGGAGTTCGCTCTCAAAAAGAGGAACAGGGAGGGAAGAAGTGTCGTTCTTACGAAAGCTTTAGCTAAAAGCTGGAAGGAGTTGGTGCACGCGTTGCCCAGGGATCCTGTGAGTGGGTCGACTCAGACCGTGCTGTCAGAATCGTCTCGTCGCTCTCGAACTTCGGGCCGCCCCTCGCTCCCTCGGTCAGGGCGACCCTGGGCGGCGCTGGCTGCGAGCGCCGTCCCCAGACGATCAACCCACGTCGCGACCGGAAACGAAGCGAGGGCTTCGGTCACAAGCCCGGGAATGTCAGAGCGATATAGCACCCGCCCGTCCAAGACAAGAGCCAATAGCCAGAATAGTGCCTGAGTGGCACAAAAACGGTCGAAGTCGCGCCCTCAACACGTCGGCGTCGGTCGATCAGTCGATCAGTCCACAGGGTTCAGCCTGCCGCGGCGGCTATCCTGAGCTTGAGCTAGATCAGTTGATGTTGCCCGGCGCCTGTTTGGACTGGATCACCATCATGTTGTACTTGCCAAATCCAGACTGACCGAGGGTGAAGATAACTTCCATGAGCAAGCGATAGGGAGTGGTCTCATCCGCAATGATGACAGCATCCGAGGATGAAGAATCCAGACCCTTCGCGGTCCGAATGAGCTTGTCAGTCTTCCCCGCAGCTTGAAGCGCATTACCCAGCGGGACCACATACAGATCCGACGGGCCGTTGCGTTTGAAGCTCGCGCCGACGCCGGTCTGAACCATCGACTCGCGACTGGGTAGCGCCACGACACGCTGATCGCCAACCAGGATCTGCGTCTTGGAGACGGTGACAACCACGCCGTCCTGAGGTGGCTCAGTGGTAATCACCGACTTTGGCAAACGCAGGTCATCGCTCTGTGGGACCGCTGCTGTCGACTCTCCAAGGGTCTTCAACAAGAAGACTAGGATGATCGTCATGATGTCCAACATCGCCGTGATGTTTAGGAAATTTATCTCTGGCTCCCTCGCGTTGCGGCGAATGGCTTTACGGAGCTCCGCCTTATATCGAACGATCGGGACGCTCATCGAACCACTCCGAACTTGACGTCATCGAACAACTTTTCGCCCTGAGCCGTCTGCCGCACAGCATCAATCACGGCGATAATGTCGCTGTAAGGGGTTGCTGGATTGGGGCTGATCGTTACCTGAGTTTCGTCGGCAAACTCAGGGTTTGACCCCTTCAGTTTCTGCGCGCACTCATTCAGGGCTTTGTAATCGTAACGGCCACTGCTGCGGGGGATCGCCAAGCCAGCACCGACACCGTTGCAACCCGTTGCAATGTTCCCGCCGGACGCTTTCAAAGAGAAGCCTTCGTTCACGATCAGGATCGTCAGGTTCAGAGCCTCGCTCTTGATGTCACTCCGGACTCCAGCGCCGCCCAAGGAGGGGGGAGTGGACTCAATGCTCGCGGTGAAGGTTACAGCAACCGTCGCGAGCACGAAGATCAGGATATTCATCACGATATCCAAGAAGGGGACGATGTTTAGCTCGCCCCCTTCTTCGTCCGGTGTGAGCTCTTTAGGCTGGCTAAGACGCCGAATTCTGCTGCGCTGAGCTGCGCTGAGCTGTCCGGGTTGGTCCATGAATATCCGGGTTTAAGATTGGCCGAAGAAGCGCCTACTACTGACCGGCGCGTTGAATGGTGAGCAGGTTGAACGTGCGCTCTACCGTGCCCTCCAGATCGTGTTGGATGTTCTTAGCGCGTGCATGGAGAAGGACGTGCGCGATCATGCAGAACACTGCGATGCCGAGGCCGAGCGCCGTGTTATACATGGCCTCTGCGATGCCGTTTGAAAGCATCGCCTGCTTGTCCGACGGAGAGAGCCCAGGTGCCGCGATCGCTGCGAATGTAGTAATCAGGCCCGAAACCGTTCCCAGTAGCCCAATCAGCGTCGCGATATTAGCGAGGGACCAAAGGGCGCCCACCCGCTTCTCAGCTTCCGGCTTGAGCTCACCCAGCTTTTCGCTCAGCGCGGCGTCCACCTCATCAGCGCCTTTGTTGGCGTGCGTGAGGCCCGCCTTCACTAGCTGCAGAATCGGGTAGTCGCTTGCCTCACAGAGCTTGATGGCGCGATCAATATTTCCCGCGACCACCAGCTTCTTAATCTGTGCGAAAAATTCTTTCGAATTTACGCGATATCTGCTGCTTTGGAATATGAACCGCTCAACCACGATCGTCAAAACGATGGCGGACGTGATGAGATTGAGGACCATGAAGGTCGGGTTGTGTTTGAATGCGTCTATCAGCTGGCCTTCAGCTGCAACAAGGATGAGTTGCATTCCCCATCGCCCTTTCTGCTACATCCACTAGGTCGACCACTTGAATAATTGGCGTCGCTCACGCGGAACAATTGTGTTTGAGAATAGCCCAAGACTATAGCCGTGGGCATTTCTCTTCTGCAAGCGGGCATTTGTCAGAAAACATTAGCTGAACCATTTAGCTCATGTGGGCCGAATGGGCGGCCGCATCGTTTGGATTTCGGAATGTTCAAAGCGCTCGGCAAAATACTGAAATTATTCTTGTAGCGACCACGCTCGTTGTGGATTCGAGGAGGTCTCGGAGAACATGAAAATTTTTGCTTGCGTAAGCATATTGTGTTCGTTGCGACATCCGCGAATCACGGATGCGTGGCCCGCCACACGCGCCTCGCAGCACGCGCTGGTGGCCGGTGCGCGCTGGTGGCCGGTGCGCGGTCAGTGTCAGGCATGTCGTGCTTTGGAGGTAGGCTAAGGTAGGTTCAGAGTGCCGCTCGTCATTGAGTGGCCCCTCAGGAAATTTCTCCCAGCACACGAACTGTCGCGCCGCTGCATTCTCTCCTTGACGGAACCCGGGGGCTTTCAGCACTATGCCCCCCTCTTGGGCGTACCAGGGCGTATCGCGTCAAGAGTTACAAACCCACAAACATCTCCGCAGGTATCACGAGCTAACGTCGTCCAGGGGTTAGCTCAGTACCGAGCAATCAGATAGCACCAGGCTTCAGCCGGAAGGTAAGCAAACAATGTCGTCACTTTGGCATCACTACGAGGCAGGCGGTTGGGCGATGTGGATCATCCTCTTTTGGTTGATCTGCTCGATTGCGATCATCGCAGAACGTTCCGTTTATTTGTTTGGATCATCAATCAACAAGGACGTTTTCCTTGCAACCATGCAAAAATGCATTTTGGCCGGAGATGTCGCCAAGGCAGTCAAGATGTGTTCAGCAGCAAACGCGCCGCTGGCTCGCATCGTTCAGTCTGGGTTGGTTAAGGTGAATCGCCCCGACGAGGAAGTTCAGTCAGCAATGGATGAGGCTGCTCTCCGCGAGATGCCGAAGATCAACAAGCGCACCGGCTATCTAGCTCTGTTTGCTAACCTCGCGATGCTCTCGGGCCTTTTCGGTACCATCATCGGTCTGATCAAGGCGTTCGGTGCAGTCGGTGGTGAAGCGATTGATCCGAGCCAAAAGGCACGCATTCTGGCAGAAGGTATTTCTGAGGCCATGAACTGCACCGCCTTCGGCCTAATTGCAGCAATCCTTGCACTCATGGGCTTCGCCGTGCTCAACGGCAAGACCCAGGGCCTGGAAGACGACATCAATGAAGCTTCCGTTCAGGTTTTGAACTTGGTGGTGGCCAATCGCCAAAAGGTCAACCTCCAGGGCCTCGAGCAGGCTGGTTGAGTTTCTACTCAATCCAAACGGGCGGGACCCAATTTGGGGGACCGCCCAGTTTCCAACAGCCCATCAGGGACCTCCTGATGGCGCACCCGGGAGAGCATCATGGCTGGTATTGACGTTGGCGGACACGGTAACAAGCGGGCCACTAATCACGACATTCCGCTTATTCCATTCATTGACTTCCTCTTGTGCTTGGTTGCCTTTCTCTTGGTGACGGCCGTTTGGTCCCAGATGGCACGCATCAACGCAGATGCGCGCGTGCCGGGTCCTCCTAGCTCCGAGCCTCCAACGGAGGAGAAGAAGGAGAAGCACCTCCATGTCGAGATGCGTGGCGAGCGGAAGTTTCAGCTTGTCTGGAAAGAGGGCAGCACCGTGGTGAACACCATTGATGTCGTCCGTAAACAGGTCAATGCTGGTGCAGAAGGCGAGTACCGGTACCCGGACCTCGCTGACAAGATCAAAGAGGAATGGACGAAGAACGGGACGCACCGGGCCGCGAGCGATAAGAAGCTCGACCAAGCTGTACTCCACACCGATAACTCGACTCCGTTTTCGGATGTGATCGCAGTGATTGATGCCATCTACACCCCCCAGCGAGACTTTGACATTGGCGGCAAGACTACAAAAGTTGCCTCCTTCAACGTTACTTTTGCGATGAACTGAGCCATGAGCGCTGAAAAACCTTTAAGCCGTTTTCATCAGGCCATTTCGGTGCCGGGGCGCAGGCTCATGCACCACGTTCCTCTCGCATTTGTACGGAAGAAGGTTCTCGGAGGTGGCGGTCGTGCGGTCAATCAGGAAATTCCTCTGATCCCATTCATCGACTTCCTGCTCTGTATCGTGCTCTTCTTGCTGGCAAGCTTCTCAGCGAGTGGTGAGCTTCCGATCGACAAGAATGTGAAGCTTCCTAAGGCTGAGAACGTTATCGACATGACGGACGCGCCCATCGTTGCCATTACTGGGACCCAGATCCTGGTTGATGGGAACCCTGCCGGGAGCACCCGTGCCATCGTTGAAGCTAACCGTCTGCAGAAGATCGACGACCTCTTCGCCCGACTCAAGGCTAAGCGTGAACTCTGGTCCCAGCTTAATCCTGGGAAGCCGTTTCCAGGGGTCGTCGTGCTTCAGGTCGACCGTAAGGTTCCAGCTCTGGTGGTGAAGAGCGTCTTCCAGACTGCGGCTCTCGGGGGCTTTCCAAACGTAAGCTTCATGGTGGGTCGTTTGGGCGGTGCTAGCTCGAGCGGTGGTGGGAAAGAGTAGTAGTTCCTCTCGTCATTCGTGTGAGCGCACAGCTGTGCCGCTTTGCTCCGCAGGTTTGGGCAAGGCGGCATTTGTGTTTGAGCGACTGCTTCAGCGAATGCCGCGTGGGAGATGCCAGATAGAGGCAGATTGATGCGACGAACTGATCCTGAGCGAGGCTTGCCCTCGTTGGCTGTTTCTCGGCACGAGCGGCGCCGGGCGTTGGTTGCGGGTAAGGTGCGCGTGCGTGCGATGCCTCCGCAGTTTTGGATCTGGGCTGTGGTGGTGCTGGGTGCGGTCTTGTCCGTTTATGCGTGGGTGGCTGCGCGTAACCTGGGGCAAATGAGGGCGCACGTGATGGCCAAGCAGCGTGCAGTTGCGAAGGTTCTCGGGCCCACGTTGGTTCCGTTTAGCGAGAAGATAGAAGGCTGGGCGAGAGAGCTGGCTGCGCATTCTGGACCAACGGTTGTGGGGCCAGGTTGGAACTATGATTCGATGGCACAGGCACCGGGTGTTTACCTGAGGATACGCCTCGAAAACGCCCGGGATGCTAAGAGTTTACGGAAGGCGGCGGTGCGTTCTCTGCTCGACGGCTTCACCGCTTGTTTTTTTCGGAACACGCGCGGTTACGATCCCTCACAGGGGCAGCCCTGCATTTCGTCTGCTGATTGCAAGCCGCACTACTTGTGCAACGAATATCAGGTCTGTGTGGAGCCACCCCGGCCCTACAACATGCGTCTCTTGTACCGGGCCCTGCGCGTGCTCTCCACCGAGTGGACTGATGAGTTGCACCTCGCAGATAGCGATCTCGCTGTTACGGCGTACGAACGCGACCTCGATAGCGTCACTCATCGAGACGTTCCTATTGCGCTCGATATCCTCGCGCAGGCCCGCTTCGCGACCATCGTAGTTGACGAGCCGCCCCCTAACGGTCTTCCGCCGAAGGAGCCTGGAGATCTGGAAACGCCTGAGGAGCAAGGCCAGCGGCTGCCGCACTTTGCGCGCATTGGCATCTGGCGCGTCTCCGATGGTGCACAGTTAGTTAACCTCCGAGCTTGGGCTGAGGGGCGATTGATCGCCGCGGGGCCGGCCTCGGCCGGTCTCTCTGAGCAGAGCGTAGCGGCCCAAGCACGGCAGGCTAACTCCTGCGCGCTGGCGCTTCAGGTGCGGGGCCTCCAAGCGGCAGCGAACGAACCCTAGGCGTCCAGAGCCGTCACGTCGAAGACGAGCTTGCCGTCACGGAAGTCCACCGCAACGTGTCCGCCTTTTTCAAGCGTACCGAAGAGCAGCTCGTCGCTCAGAGGCCGCTTGACCTCGTCTTGAATCAATCGCGCGAGCGGGCGTGCGCCGTTGTCTTTATCGTAGCCTTTGTCGGCGAGGTACGTGAGCGCCTTACCCGTGAGCTCAATCGTTACGTTCCGCTCCTTGAGCTGTTCGTCGAGCTCCTTCATGAACTTGGTTACCACCTTCTCCATGACTTCAGGCGAGAGGGGATCAAAGGAAATTCGCGCATCCAGGCGGTTGCGGAACTCCGGGCTGAAGGTGTTCTTCATGGCGATGTCTTCGCGGCCAGCGCTGTCGCGGTCGCCGAACCCGAGCACGCGGCGCTGCAGATCTTGAGCACCGACGTTGCTGGTCATGATCAAGACGACATGACGAAAGTCGCTCTTCTTCCCATTGCTATCGGTGAGCGTTCCGTGATCCATCACCTGGAGGAGCACGTTGAAGACGTCCGGGTGGGCTTTTTCGATTTCATCGAGCAGCAGCACGCAATGGGGCGTTTTCGCGATAGCCTCGGTCAACAGGCCTCCACGATCGTAGCCAACGTAGCCGGGGGGAGCCCCCAAGAGCCGCGAGACGGTGTGCCGCTCCATGTATTCGCTCATGTCGAAGCGCAGCAGTTCAATGCCTAGCGTTTTCGCAAGCTGGCGTGCGGCTTCGGTTTTCCCAACGCCGGTGGGTCCGGTGAAGAGATAGGAGCCAATCGGCTTCTCCATCGGCCGAAGGCCCGCTCGCGAGAGCTTGATCGCCGTTGCCATCTCCTGGAGCGCTCTATCTTGGCCAAACACCGCTTGCCTAAGATCCGACTCCAAACTCTTGAGCGAGCTCTTGTCCGAGCTTGAAACCTGCTTGGGCGGGATCTGCGCCATGCGGGCCACTACCCCCTCGATGCGATCCACGTCCACGATCGCGCCATCGCCAACCTCAAGCTTCGCATCGGCCCCGGCTTCATCCATGAGATCCACGGCTTTATCGGGCATTTTGCGATCGTGCAGATGCCGAGCGGCGAGATTCACGGCGGCTTCTAGCGCGGCGTCCGTGTAGGTGACTTTATGAAATTCTTCGTAGCGGCCCTTCAGCCCTTTCAGGATTTGAATGGCCTCATCGAGCGAGGGCTCCAGGACTTCAATCTTCTGAAACCTGCGCGCGAGTGCGCGATCACGCTCCATGTGGCTCCGGTATTCCTCAAAGGTGGTCGCTCCAATACAGCGCAACTTCCCGCTTGAAAGCGCGGGCTTCAGCAAATTGGCCGCATCCAAGCTGCCCCCGCTGGCGGCTCCCGCCCCGACAACGGTGTGCATTTCGTCCACGAATAGGATCGAGCCGGGCACCTTCTCGAGCTGTTTTAGAATGGATTTCACTCTGTTCTCGAAGTCGCCGCGGAACTTGGTGCCGGCGACGAGGCTGCCCATGTCGAGGGCGTAAATCACCGCATTTTTCAGCGGCTCTGGCACGTCGCCCGCCGCAATTTTTGCAGCCAACCCCTCCACTATCGCCGTTTTACCAACACCAGCGTCGCCAACGAATAGCGGATTATTTTTGCGGCGACGGGCTAACACCTGAATCGCGCGACGGAGCTCCTTTTCTCGACCCACTAGTGGCTCGATGGTTCCGGCGAGTGCGCGCTCATTCAAATTGGAGGCGAAGCGTTCCAACGGACTTGGCTCAGGCTCCGTTTCTCCAGGCTCATCGCCTTCGGCCCCTGTTTCGTTCGGTGCATCTTCAGCATCGGAGCCATCCTTGGCCACGCCATGCGAGACGAAATTGACCAGATCATAACGGGTGACACCCGAGTGAGTGAGTGCATGGACGGCCGAGGACTCGACTTCCGCGAAGATGGCGATCATCACGTTGTAGCCGCGGAGTTCTTCTTTTCCGCTCGATTCTACATGGATTGCAGCGCGCTGGAGGACGCGTTGAAAGCCGCGCGAAGGCGTGGGATTCACTTCCTCATCCCCGGGAACCGCGGTCATTTCTTGGTCAAAGACTCGCTCCAACTCGCTTCTGACCTTTTCGATGTTGGAGCCGGATTTTCGAAGGACCTTGGCCGTGGCGTCGTCGTGCAAGAGGGCGTACAGCAGGTGCTCAACGGTGAGCGTGTCGTGACGGCGACGTTGCGCTTCGCGGTGCGCCAACGAACAGGCGATTTCAACTTCAGCGCTGACCTTCATGTGGAGCCCCCTAATCCTTCTGGCTCAGCCGTGCAGCGAAGCGGATGCCCCTGCTCTTTAGCGTAAGCCATCACCTGAGCCACTTTGGTTTCCGCGACATCGCGACTGTAGAGGCCCACGATGCCATACCCCTTGTGATGCACCTGAAGCATGATCGAGGTCGCTTTGGTGTCGCTCACGTGGAAGAACTTGACGAGAACATGCACAACGAACTCCATGGTGGTGAAGTCGTCATTGTGCAAGACCACCTGGTAGCGACGCGGCCGCTCCACCTTCGGTTTGTCGGCGACGGCGAGCCCATCGCCTTCTTTGGGGGTGCCCGCAGGCTTGCTAGCTGCCATTCACTCCAAATTGTTGTGAGGGACGACGCGCTTGTCGAGGGGGCAGCCGATCGAAATCCAGCTCACCACACGTGGAGGGCTCGCTTGTGGTTTGAACGCGGAGCTTCAGGTAGCCGTCTTAGCAGCTGCTTTTGGCTTGGTAGCCTCGGCGTTTTCAACTTCGCGGTTCATTTCCCACTCGAGGTTTTTTTTCGCGCGGCGGGCGCGCTTACGACGACGGGCTCGGGGATCTTGGGGGCTGCTCATGAGGGGGGCCTTCTAGCTCAGAACTTCGGGGGAAGGGAGGACAAAATCAGGGGGCATCACGGGGGGCATCACGGGGGGCATCAACGACGCACTCAAACCGTCCAGGTGTTGCCGGAGTTGAGGAGCTTCTGGAGGTCAGGGGCGCCAGCTGTCTCGATAGCTGAGACCCGCTGCTGCTGCAGGCTGCCGTCGTAGGTTGGGCGCTCTTCGGAAAAGAGAACGCCCAAAGCGACCGGGAACTCGGGTGAGGGCATCCTCGCCAAGAGGTACGCTAGCACCGAGTTGGTTTCGTCGTGGACGAGCACGTCCGCCACCGCCATGCCGTTTTCCCCAAGCGTGATGACTTCAAGCCTCATCGTTTTTGGGTCGAGCCGAAGACCGCGGTTTCGCTCGCGTCCGAAGAGTAGGGGCTTTTGGTGTTCGACCAACAGCTGCGTCTCTTCTTTGAGGCCCTTTTCGCGGATGGGGTCGAAAGCGCCATCGTTGAAGACGTTGCAGTTTTGATAGATTTCCAAAAAGCTGGTGCCGCTGTGGGCCGCCGCACGCTTGAGCATCTCGCCCAAGTGCTTGGCCTCAATATCGATCGAGCGCGCGACAAAGCTGGCGTTGGCGCCCAAGGCCAAGCTTGCCGGATCCACGGGTTGATCGATCGAGCCCGAAGGCGTGCTCTTTGTGATCTTGCCGACTTCGCTGGTTGGCGAATATTGGCCTTTGGTGAGGCCGTAGATCCGATTGTTGAACATTAGCAGGTTGATGTCCAAGTTGCGCCGCAGGCAATGCATCAAGTGATTGCCGCCGATGCTGAGGCCATCGCCGTCGCCCGTGACCAACCACACTGAAAGCTCAGGATTGGCGACTTTGATCCCCATGGCGAACCCGGGGGCGCGGCCGTGGATCGTGTGAAAACCGTAGGTGTTCATGTAGTACGGGAAACGGCTGCTGCAGCCGATCCCGCTGACCCACACCATCTGATGCAGCGGGATCCCGAGCTCGGGCATCACGCGCTGAACGATCGCTAGGATCGAGTAATCCCCGCAACCGGGACACCAGCGGATATCCTGGTCCGATTCGAAGTCTTTCTTCGTGAGCTTGATGGGTGTTGTGGTTGTGTCGCTCATGGTCAGCTTTCCAGAATGGATCGGATCTTGGATTCGATTTCTTCGATCTTGAAAGGTTGCCCTTGGATTTTCGGATAGCTTTCGGCGGGTACGAGATACTTGGCGCGGATGAACTGTACGAGCTGGCCCAGGTTCAGCTCCGGGATGAGGACGCGGTCAAAGCGTTTGAGCACCTCACCGAGGTTTCGAGGGAAGGGATTGAGATTGCGCAGATGAGCGTGGGAGACGCTCAGGCCGCGCTCGCGACACCTTTGGACGCCTTCACGGATCGCACCGTACGTCGAACCCCAACCCAAAACCAAAAGCTTCCCGCTGTCTTCGCCGATCACCATTTCTAACTCAGGTACGTCCGCGGCGATGCCCTCAATCTTGGCCGCGCGCGTTTGGCACATGAGCTCATGATTGTGCGCGTCGTACGAAATGTGCCCAGAATTGTAGTCCTTTTCGAGGCCACCGATCCGGTGCAGCAAACCAGGAGTCCCCGGGATGGCGCACGGACGCGCCAATGTCTTTGGGTCGCGCAGAAACGGATGAAAGCCTTCCGGATCTTTTCGAAACTCAACGTTGATCTTCGGCAAGCTGGCAACATCCGGGATCTTCCAGGGCTCAGCGCCGTTCGCGAGGTACCCATCCGACAGCAGGATGACCGGGGTCATGTACTTGGTGGCGATGCGAACCGCCTCGATCACCATGTGAAAGCAATCCCCTGGGGTAGCCGCGGCAAGCACACACACGGGTGCCTCACCGTTTCGCCCGTGCACTGCCTGAAAGAGATCGGCTTGTTCCGTTTTCGTGGGTAAACCAGTGCTGGGGCCGCCGCGTTGAATATTTAGGATCACCAGCGGCAGCTCCACCGCCACTGCGAGCCCAATGGCTTCCATCTTGAGAGCCATGCCAGGCCCGCTCGTTGCTGTAACGCCCAAGCTCCCCGCGAAGGACGCTCCAAGCGCGGCACAGACTGCTGCGATCTCGTCTTCGGCCTGAATCGTGGTGACTCCAAAGTGCTTGAAACGACTGAGCTCATGCAGCACGTCGCTCGCAGGCGTGATGGGATAGGCCCCCAGCGTGATCGAAAGCCCGCTCAACTGCGAGGCCGCAACGAGCCCCCAGGCTGTTGCCTGATTGCCCCCGATGTTTCGGTACGTGCCCTTGGCCACGGGGGCCGGCGGCACTTCATAACGGTGATGCGAAACTTCAGAGGCTTCGCCGTAGGCATAACCTGCCTTGAGCGCGAGCGTGTTGGCCAGCGCCACAGCGGGCGCTTTCTTGAACTTGGCGTCGATCCACTTAAAGGTGGGCGACATGTCTCGGCCGTAGATCCAAAACATCAGACCGAGAGTCCAGAAATTCTTGCAGCGTCCGGCATCTTTGCTTGAAAGCCCGGCCTCGCTGACCGCTGTCACTGTTAGCTTGCTGATGTCGATCGACATCACTTGATAGGCCTCAACCGAGCCATCTTCCAGAGGATTGGTGGCGTAATTCGCCTTTTTCAAATTGAGCTGGTTGAAAGCCCCAGAGTTGACCACCAACAGGCCACCGCGCTTCAGGTCTTTAAGATTCGTCTTAAGAGCCGCCGGATTCATCGCGACCAACACATCGGGCGCATCCCCAGGCGTGAACACGTCGCGCGACGAGAAATTGATCTGGAAGCCAGACACGCCGTAGAGGGTTCCCGTCGGGGCACGAATTTCCGCGGGAAAATCGGGGAAGGTCGAAAGATCATTCCCTGCCAAAGCTGCGGCACTTGTGAACTGGTCACCAGTTACCTGCATGCCATCGCCCGAGTCTCCACAGAAGCGCACGATGGCGCTCTGGAGCTTCTCGACACTTTGGGAAGACTGAGAGTCGTGTCCGACTGGATTGGCCTCGGATGCCATGTCTGTTTTCTGTGCCCTTTCTTCGGGTCGCGCGGTCTGCGCGTCGGCCCAACAACCGTGCTCTCTAGCGGACCTGCGTTTGACTCAATGAACGGGCAAACGCAATCCCAATATTTTTCAAATCAGTGAGCGGCCAAATTCCAGCCGTTCCCCAACCGGTCAGATCTCTAGTGCCTGGCCGTCGGAAGTCAACAATTCTGCTTTTTTCTGCGATTCCGAAACCCAACACTAGCGCGATCTCAGGGGGCAGCGTGGCGCTCAACGAGTTGCCCGAGTCGGGGCACCGCCGATTCCACGTGTTTTTTTGCACTCGGGCGCAGCTTTTCGTACGTCTTCTTGATTACTGCACGAGTGGCCTTTTCTGCCTTGCGGTCAGTGACCTGAAGTAGCGCGTCCGCCACACGGGAGGCGTTGGCAGCAATGTGGGTACCCGCCTTCAGCTGCTGGCTGAGAGCCTCTTGATAGATGGGATTGATCGACGTGAGGAAATCATCGAGCAGGCTATCCACGACTTCCCGCACGAAACCAGGCTTGATGCCGTCTACGAGCTTGTAGGCGCCCTTGATGGCCAGGCCCGAGAGCCCACTCTTATCGCTCACTTCTTGGTCCAGCACCTTGCAGGCGTCATTCACGACGGATTCACGTTTGGGGGACTTGGAAAGCTGTTCCATGAGACTCGGCATTTTCTTAGACATTCCTCTTTGAAGGGTAAGTGTACGTGCTCTCGGGTCGCCGTATAGCCTACTCGCGCTACCAGCGGTTCTAAGAAAAACGCGGTTCTTCCCCCTCGTTTGCCCGCTCGCGCCGTTTGGTGCCACCCTTTACCCTAGGAGGAGCCCAGCCGTAGGTCCCTTGGTGAGTCCCGCCTGGCAAAAGCTGCGTGTCCGCACACTGATCCATGACCCATGACCACTGAGCTGCGCAAAGGTACACGGCTTGCGAACTACGAGCTTCTGCTCGGCGTTGGGCGCGGAGGCATGGCATCCGTGTGGGTCGCTCGCATGCTCACGGAGCGGCCCGAGGAAGATCGGCTCGTGGCTCTCAAGATAATGTTGAGTGACCTTGATGAGGCCGAGGGGGACTTTGTCAGCATGTTCGTGGATGAGGTGCGCCTCGTCTCCGCGATTCGGCACCCGAATGTAGTCAAGGTGTATGAAGCCTCTCAGCAGGGGGGGCTCATGTTCATGGCAATGGAGTGGGTGGAAGGTGAGTCGCTTCAGGCGTTGATGCACGAAGCTGGTAAGCGGCGCCCGATCCCACCGGAAATGGCCGTCAAGATCATTGCAGATTGCGCGGCTGGCCTGCATGCGGCGCACGAGTTGGTTGATGCGGAGGGAAGATCGAGGGGCGTTGTGCACCGTGACATCTCGCCGCACAACATTTTGGTTAGCTTGGCTGGTTCGGTAAAACTAGTGGATTTTGGCATCGCCAAGGCCGTGGGGCGGCTCGCCGAGGCGACGCAGATTGGCCAGCTGAAAGGCAAATTTGCCTATATGTCGCCCGAGCAAGCGCGCGGGAAAGGGGTTGATCGACGCAGCGATATTTTCTCGTTGGGGATTGTACTCTACGAGTTAACAACAAATCGCAGATTGTTTAAGGGCAAAAATGAGATTGACACATTGCGTCTAGTGCTGACGTGTGCGGTGCCACGCCCCTCGGCAAGTTCGCCCGAGTACCCACCAGAACTTGAACGCATCGTGCTGAAGGCGCTCTCACCCACTCCCGAAAGCCGCTACCAGACGGCGGAGGCGCTCAAGGAGGATTTGTCGGCATTCCTCAAACAGCAACGCATCGTGGTGACAGCCTCAGGCCTCGCGGGTCTTCTCAAGCGCATGCTGGGAGATCGAATCGAAGCACGGCGCGGTGCGGTGCGGGACGCCTTGGTGGAGCTCGGTGGGCGTCGGGTGGGTACCGGCTTGATTTCTAACGACCCCGCATTCACACCGACGGGCCCCGGTGGGGCTCTGGAGCGCGCTTTCGATGAGCCGTCTCAGATCACAGGGTCGCCGGGGGGGACAAGTGCCCAAGGGACGTCGGTGACTCTCTCGGCTCGGCTAGGACTCGATCATCCACGTGCCGGATATATCGCCCTCGCCGGAGCCACGCTCGTGCTCGCACTGGTCTGTTTGTTTGCGATTTCTATGTCGAGATCAGGCTCGGGCCCGAGCGGCTCAGCAACCCCGATTCCGAACACCAAGGCGCGCCCGAGCGCAGCGGATCTCGCGACTCAGTAGCGTTCTAGGCGAAGGCATTGCTACACCCATCCACCGGAGAAGCATCACGTGGCAGCAATTGGAAAGAGCGAAGCACCCTTAGCGTCCTTGAGCAATGACGCGACGGCTTCAGGGCCGTTAGCAGGCGCGAAGATTTTGGTTGTCGACGATCAGCGCAACATGCGGACAACGCTCGCCATGTTGCTCCGAGGCGCCGGGTGCGATGTTGAAGAAGCCGCCGACGGGCAAGCAGGCCGGGAGATGGGGGCGACCGGCGCCTATGATCTTGTGATGACCGATCTGCGCATGGGGGAATCGGATGGGATCGAAGTGTTGCGTGCCGTCAAGGAGGCGCAGCCTATGACGGAGGTGATCGTGATGACGGCCTACGGCACGATCGAGAGCGCTGTTCAAGCGATGCGGCTCGGAGCTTTCGACTACATACAAAAGCCCTTTGCGGAGCAGGAGCTGCTCGTGAAGGTCAATAAAGCGCTCGAAACTCGGCGAATGCACGGGCAAATGCGCCTCTTCCAAGAGGAATTCAAAGAGCGCTACCATTTTGCTAAAATCGTTGGACGTTCACAGGCCATGCGCGACATCATGACGCGAGTTGTGAAGATCGCGCCAACCGACGCGACCGTGCTCATCACCGGCGAAAGCGGCACAGGCAAGGAACTGATTGCTCGGGCTGTTCACGCGAATAGCAAGCGCGGGGCCCATCCGTTTGTCACGGTGAACTGCGCGGCCATCAGCGAAACACTGCTGGAAAGCGAGCTTTTTGGGCACGCGCGCGGTGCCTTCACCGGAGCTATTGCGGCGCGCAAGGGGCTATTTGAAGAGGCGGATGGCGGGACGTTTTTCTTCGATGAGATTGCAGAAACAACCTTGAGCTTCCAAGCCAAGCTGTTGCGAGCCATTCAGGAGGGTGAGATCCGTAGGATTGGCGAAAATAAGACCCAGCACATTGATATTCGAGTGGTTGCCGCCACGAATGTTGACCTGCGAGATGCGGTTGAAGACAAACGGTTTCGAGAGGATTTGTACTACCGCCTCAATGTCGTGCGCTTTCAGTTGCCACCGTTGCGTGAGCGTCGTGAAGACATACCCCTTCTGGTTGAATTCTTCTTGGACAAATACAATCGCAAGATGAATGCTCGCGCTAAGTTGGCTGAGGGTGTGATTGAACAAGTGGTAACCTATACCTTGCCTGGCAATGTACGCGAACTCGAAAATATGGTGGAGCAGGCCGTCGCGTTGTCCACGGGTGGCGTGATCACGGCGGACGATATTCTTCCGGAGGCCTTGCCAGAATCCAAAGACGGAAAGCGCCGAACCCTTGCCGATATCGTGGATGACGCGGAACGTCGCGCGGTGGTCGAGGTTCTCGAGACTTTTGGGGGAAGCCGCGAACGAGCCGCTGAAGCGCTGAATATCAGTCCCACCACGCTCTGGCGAAAGATGACGCGACTTGGCGTGACCTACGAAGGTCGCTAAAGCGAACGTTCCGTGCGCGCCGACCTTTTTGACTACGAGCTGCCAGAAGCGCAGATCGCCAAGCATCCGCTGCCAGAACGTGACGCTGGGCGGCTCCTCATGCTGGAGCCAACCGGCATCTCGCATCACCTCGTCCGGGATTGGGTGGATTTGGTGACGCCAGGCTCGCTCGTGGTGCTGAACAATACCAAGGTCATGCCGGCGCGGCTCCACGGAGCCAAGCTTGCAACCGGCGGCAAGTTGGAACTCCTGCTGCTCGGACCCGCGGCGCTTGCGGGTGCCTGGCAGGCGATCGGGCGTTCGAGCAAATCCTTCAAACCAGGGCAGGTGCTGTCGGTGGGGGAAGGAACTCTCGAGGTGGTGCAGGTCGCCGGGGACGGTGAGCTGGTGGTGCGGGCGACGGGGGCGCTTTCGATCGAGGAAATCATGCGAAAGTTCGGTGAGACGCCGATTCCTCCTTATTTGAAGCGCGACGCGGTAGCCGAGGACAGGGAGCGCTACCAAACTGTGTTTGCCGCAATTCCGGGTTCAGTGGCAGCGCCGACTGCAGGTTTACATCTAACTTCCAGCATGTTGGCACGCCTCGCTTCGCGTGACGTCGAATTGGGACACCTTACCTTGCACGTGGGCGTGGGAACGTTTCGGCCGGTGAGTGCTCCAACGCTCGCTGAACACGTCATGCACGCCGAATATCTGGAGGTTTCGCCCCAGCTAGTGGCTCAGATAGCACGTGCGCGGTTGGAACAACGCCGTGTCGTGGCGGTTGGAACGACGGTGGTGCGCGCGCTGGAGAGCGCAGCGCTCGCTGGAAGCGAAGGCTTGATCCAGCCATTTCAAGGTACCACGCGCCTCTTTTTGAAGCCTGGCTCCGAGTTCCGGGTAGTGGATGCCCTCCTGACCAATTTTCATATGCCGCAGAGTACTCTGCTCATGCTGGTTGCGGCCTTTGCTGGATTTGAACCAACGATGAGCGCGTATCGGCACGCCGTGATCGCCGGTTACCGTTTTCTTTCCTACGGAGATGCCATGTGGATCCCGCGCCAAGGCGAGCATGCAGTTTGACGTTCACGCCACCTCCGGCAAAGCTCGGGCGGGAACCCTGGTGACTGCACATGGCAGCGTGCAGACTCCAGCTTTCATGCCAGTGGCGACACAGGCCACAGTGAAAGGAGTTGAGGCAGAGGCACTGTCCGGTTTGGGCGCCCGGATGGCTATCATGAACACGTACCATCTCTGGCTCCGCCCAGGGGCGGAGCTGATTGCGGAGCTCGGCGGGCTGCACGCGTTTTCGCGCTTTCCGCACACGATTGTGACTGATTCGGGGGGCTTTCAGGCGTTCTCATTGGCTAGCCGCACCAAGGTGAGCGACGCCGGCGTAGAGTTCTCCTCCCATCTTGATGGCAAACGCTGCTTGCTTTCTCCTGAAGAGGCGATGCGGGTGCAGGGGCTGCTTGCCAGCGATATCGCGATGCAGCTGGACATCTGCCCGCCCGCTCAAAGCTCACACGAAGAACTCGTGCGCGCGGTGGAACAGACGACACGTTGGGCTAAACGCTGCCTGGATGCGCGGAGGCCAACGCAGGCAGTTTTCGGCATCGTGCAGGGGGGCTCGGAAGTTAATCTTCGTTTGCGACATGTCGAAGAGCTAGCAGCGCTGCCGCTTGATGGCTTGGCGCTGGGGGGATTCAGTGTGGGTGAGCCGCCGCAAGTGATGCACCAGACGCTCAGTCAGGTGGTGTTTCGAATGGATGCTGCGCGCCCGCGCTACCTCATGGGGGTCGGTACGCAAGCTGACCTGATTCGCGCGATTGGTTCAGGCATCGACATGTTCGATTGCGTGCTGCCGACGCGCAATGCGCGCAACGGCCAAGTGTTCCTCACCACCGGTAAGCTCGTCATTCGGAACAGCAAATTTCAGAACGACGCCCGCGTGCTTGAGCCCGGCTGCCCGTGCCCCAGTTGCGAGCAGGGGTATTCGCGCGCCTTTCTGCGGCACGCCTACATTGCTGGGGAAATGACGGCGCTTCGCCTCATCACTTTGCACAATCTGCATCTTTACCAACGACTCGTCGCCGAAGCCCGGCTTTCGATCATCCGTGGCGACTACGAACGCTGGGCGAGCGCCAGGCTGCGACAACTTGGGGCAGACAGCGAAGATTAAGCCGATTTGAGGGCCGACGCTGGGCCCCACGCTTTTCTGCGCTTTGCCGACGCGCTATGCTGGGTAGGCAGCCCCCGATGTCGGAGAAGAAGCAACTCGGCAAGATCCTACTCCAACAGCGGGTCATCAGTGGCCAACAGCTGACGGATGCGCTTGGATCTCAAAGAGAGGAGCGTCTCGCGTCGCACCTCACGAGGCAAGGCGTGATTTCGGAAACGGACGCGCTGAAGGCTTTGAGTGAACAGCACGGCATTCCAGGCATTGATCTCGGCCAAGTGTGCATCAACCTCGAACACCTGGAGCTTGTGCCCAGGGAGATAGCCGAGAAGCACCAAATTGTGCCTGTGCTGATTCGTGATGAACGTATCTTTGTGGCGCTGACAAACCCAGCTGAGCGCAACATCGTTGACGAGCTTGAGTTTGTTACTGGCAAGAAAGTCTATTGCTATGTGGCGCTTGAGGAAGCACTCGCACAGCTTATATCGGATGCTTATGGGCGAAAGGCTCAAGGCGAGGTTTTCTACGTGGGTGCTCGCTGTCCGGCGCACGTGCTTGAGAAGCTAGGAATAGACCGCTCCGGACAATCCGTGCGCCCGCCGCCTGGCGAGCAGCAAGCCAGGTTACCAGCCGGGCAAGAGCCGGTTCCTGCAGCAGATGAACCGGCCCCCGGGGCTTCGAACGTGGTGGTGGCGGGGAATGCCAGCGCGCTGTCGGGAGCGGACGATTTGGATGGCGATGGGTTCGGCGATACGTCACGCGATCTGAGCGTGGTGACGATGCTGCCCGAGCATGAGCTCGACCAGGGGCTCGCGTCGGATGCCAAGCTTGCGCTCGTGGTGGACGACGAGACGGAAATTCGCAAGCTGGTGCGGCGGTTGCTCATTAGCCGAGGCTTCCGGGTTGTGGAGGCCGAGACGGGGCTGCGTGCGCTCCGCCTCGTCAAAGAGCGCACACCGGATCTTATAGTGCTCGACGCGATGTTGCCGGAGGTGCACGGGTTTGAGATCGCCAAACGGATCAAGGGCAGTCGCCGCTATGGCCACATTCCCATCATCATGGTGAGCGCGGTCTATCGCGGCTGGCGCTACGCCGAAGATCTGAAACAGGGCTACGGGGTGGACCACTTCCTTGAGAAGCCTTTCCGTATCGCCGATCTCATGGCGGCGGTGGCTGCATGCTTCGAGCACACTCAGGTGCGTGGCCGGGAGTCTGAGGCCTTGCTGGCAGATGAGGTTGAGCACGCCTTGGAAGCGGGGATCGCAGCCTTCAAAGCCGGCCAAGAGGAAGAGGCTGTGGCCCACCTCGAGCGCGGTTTGGTCATCGATCCGTTGGCTTACCGCCTTCATTTTCACCTAGGCCTACTCTACGGGCGGCGGGGCAAGGCCTACGAAGCAATTCGGGAGCTGGAGACGGCAGTGGATATTAACGGAACCCACTTTCCGGCCGTTAAAAACCTTGCAATCCTCTACCAGAAGGTTGGTTTTCGCAACAAGGCAGTAGAAACATGGGAAAAGGCCCTTATCCTGGCTCCGGATGAATCAACGCGGCAATCCATTAAGGCGCATCTTCAGGGTCTGTTATAAGAACAATCTGAAGTGGAGCTGCACCAAAGAAAGCCGGTTCGTAAGAGCCGCGCTCGCCCGAAGCGACTCTGAATGAAATTCCTCTGTTCAAACTGCAAGGCCAAGTATCAGATCGCCGACGAGAAGGTTATCGGGCGAGAGGTCCGGATTAAGTGCCGCAAGTGTGGGGAAATTATTGACGTTTCCCACAGTGTCGCACCGCCTTCAGAGGCACCTTCTGCTGTCGATCAAACCGCTGCTGTCGATCAAACCGCAGCACCGCGGGCTGCCCCGCGAGTTCCAGCCGCTGCTTCCAGGCCCGCGGTTCCAAGGGCCACGGCACCGGCGCCCCGCGCATCCGGACCTCTGAAACCGCCACCGGCTCCCTCTGCCCCTCGAGCCGGAGCAGTGCCGCGTGCTTCAGTTGCGCCACCCCCCCGACAAGCGGCGCCACCGGGCGGCATCGCTGCAATCGTGGCGGCGCGGCCAGACTCGCTTGCACTTGGCGGGGGCTTGGCCGGGGCGTTTTCGGCGGCGGTCGCGGCTCCGGCAGTTGCGGTGGAGGAAGCGCCGCACATACCTTCCGCGGATGAATGGTTTGTTGGGATCAATGGTTCTCCGGTAGGGCCGATCAAGCTCAGCGAGCTTCGCGCTAAGGCTATGGCGGGAGCTGTGGGGCTTGAGTCCTTGGTTTGGAGGGATGGCTTCGAAGAGTGGAAGCCGCTCAAATCTTTTCCAGAGCTTGCGGCCATCATTGAGGAAGGTGTCTCAAGCCTTAGGGCTTCGCCCGCAGTGTTGCCGCAGGTTGTTGCCGCTGCGCTTCCTGATCCTTTCGCTCGTCTGGCCGGCGATAGCGACACGGGTCGCTCGGTTACAACCGAAGATTGGCCTGTCCCGTCGCGCCGACCTTCACCAGTTTTTTTGTGGCTATTAATCAGCGCGCTCATGCTGGTTCTAGGAGCTACGGCGACCTGGGCTTTGCTCCCGAGAGGTCAGATCGTGCTCTACAAAGATCGCTTCATCACACAGGGGAGCGACGCGACCAAGCAAGCGGACTCTTCCGAGAAATTAGGCGGCGCGAACGAGTCTGGCGCACCTGCAGCGCAGAGCCCAGCGGAACAAAGCGCCCAGAAATCCAAGCGCTTGGCAAAGAGTTCCGGATCGCCGATCGCTTCGGGAAACGCAGGAGTGCCTGAGCCAACCAAGCCAGCGGAAACACTCAAAGGCCTTTCAGGAATAAAACTAGCCGGACCTGCGGTGGGTGGGCCCGCAGGCACGAGGGCTCCTGGCTCGGGTGGCCCGCCTCTCGATCAGGCCACCGTGCAGTCGGTGGTAGCCAAGTACAGCGGGAGCGTGAAGCGTGCTTGTTGGCAGCCAGCGCTGGATGGACGGGATCGAAATGCGCCCTCATCAGCTAACATTTCCGTCCAAATCACTGTGGGAACAAGTGGAAGCGTGCAAGGCGTCACCAGCAGCCCTGATCCCCCGGGATATCATGGGCTCGCGTCCTGCATTCAACAGCGGGTGCGTGGCTGGCAGTTTCCGACGACGTCGGAGACAACCACGGTGAATGTCCCTTTCAAGTTCTTTTCACAGTAGGGTAAGTCACAGCGCTCGAACAAAAAAGCGTGCCAGCAACAATTGTTACTGGCACGGTCGGCGTAGTTCGTAAGCCGGGTTCTGTTTCCGGGGTCAGTTACCCAACCCCGGACGGCGACCATTCATCTGGGACATTCGTCGCCGAATGCCTCAAGCGACCTACCCAGGAGCTCGGGCGGGCAGCCCTCAAACGCTCCCATACGTGGTCTTGCTCCGGATGGGGTTTGCCTTGCCACAACTGTTGCCAGTTGCGCGGTGGGCTCTTACCCCACCATTTCACCCTTGCCCGAGACGTCGTGAGACGGTGCGGGCGGTTTATTTTCTGTGGCACTTTCCTCGAGGTTACCCTCACCGGGCGTTACCCGGCATCCTGCCCTACGGAGCCCGGACTTTCCTCCCGGGGCCCGAAGACCCAGAGCGGTAGCCTGAACTGCACTGACGGCACGCGGCGTACCAGAAATCTTAGCTCCCCTCCACCCCCGAGATGCTGGCCCTTCACGCTAAGCGGCGTCGTGGACCCAGCTCTGGGGGACATTCCCCGCCATCTCTTCGATTCGGCCGCGCAGCTTGCGCTTGGCACGCGACTCTAACTGCCGAGCGCGCTCGCGTGAGACGCCTAGCCGACGCCCAATCTCAGCGAGCGACAAGGCGTCTTCGTTGTCGGCCATGAGCCGGAAATTGACGATAAAGCGTTCGCGCTCGTCAAGAATTCCAAGGGCCGAACGCACGGTGCTTTGGATCTGTCCTTGGCGTTCGTTGTCGCTGGCGATCTGTTCCTGGTTCTCATTCGGAGAGGGCAGACTATCGCCCAAGGTGGCCCCCGAATCATCGAAGACCTTTGTGTCGAGCGAAAGATCGCGTTGCTCCAGGCGCCGCACCATGTCCCGGACCTTCTCCGTCGGAAGCTTCAGTTGCTGAGCCAAGAGCTCATCGGCCTTTTCTGGCTCGCCCACGAGATTGAGCAACCGAACGCGTTCGCGCCGGAGCTTGAAAAACATTTTTGAGCGCAGCGCGCCGGAACCGACGCCCACCAAGCTCCACGAACGAATCACATAATTCAGCACATAGGCGCGGATCCAGTACGCAGCGTAGGTGACAAACCGGAAACCACGCGCGGGATCGAACTTGGTGAGCGCGTGAAGCAGCCCGAAATTTCCTTCGCCAATCAGCTCCGCAACCGGAACTCCGTAGCGACGATACTTAAGCGCGATCGCCACCACATATCGCAGATGGGTCTCAATGAGGCGCTCTTTGGCCGCGAGATCTCCGGATTTTGCATAGCTTGTGGCCAGCTCAAGCTCCTCTTCGCGCTTGAGCGGCGGGAGGTGCTTCACCGCGGCGATGTAATGGTTGAGGGCGTTTTCTGTGGAGTGCTTCATAAGATAACTGCCTTTCGCTACCTGCCCGGTCGTCTGGACGTGTGCCAATGACTACGTAACGTAACCACGTATGGTTTCCGTCAATTCCCCCCGGGCTATGGTTCGTACGATTGGTGACCAATTGCGGACGGTTGAGCAGTTCGAGCGTCCCGTACGCGCGAGCCGTCACCGCGTTGTCACGCGTCGAATGCGACGAGACACTGTTTCAGGACGCTAGCGCGTACGAACGCGTGCCGCCCAGCTTGGGACTGTTGGAACTCAAGCCTGATTCAAGCCTGAAACGACGAACCACACCCGCAGGTGCTGGTCACGTTGGGGTTGCCAAACTTAAAGCCGGAACCCTGGGGTCCTTCCGCGAAGTCCACTTCCGTTCCGTCCAGGTACTGGTAGCTCAATGGGTCTACAAACAAACGCACACCATTTGACTCAAACGTTTCGTCCAATTCCGTGGGCCCTTCCTCGAAGTACAAATCGTACTGGAAGCCCGCGCAACCGCCGCCAATCACACGCAGGCGCAGGCCATGCCCGGCCAAGCCTTCACTCTGGGAAATGTCTTTGACCTTATCAGCGGCGAGGGAGGTGATGGAAATCATTGAGACTCTCTTCAGACTGCGTGGGTTTGGTGGACGCCCTGTTGGGGGCACGAGGAGTATAAGCATGGGGACCCGTGCGCGCCAGTCAACGTTTGGCCACGCCGAGCGCGACGAGCTTCCCCTCGCCACAGCCGACCAAAAGCCGCCCCGGTCCTTGAGCTAGCGCCGTAATGCTGCTGCAAGGCACAGATTGCTCGGCAAGCACGAGGCCGTCGCGATTCACAAGCGTGATTTTGCCGTCCTCACTCGCGACTGCGGTGTTCCCGTGGTCGTCGGTCGCCATGAGTGGCGGCGCGGTGGTGGGGGAGCTGGGCACCCGCAGCGCGAGCGAAAAGCGACTCACGCCTGAGCGATCCACCCGTGTCAGGGTGCCGCTCTGGGACAGGAACTGAAAGCCAGCCAAGTTCACCGCTAGAGTCTGAATCTGTTCAGGGACCTTCAGGGTGAGCAAGCGATTGATTTGCCGAGACACAAGATTGAGCGAGTTGATCTGGGTGGGCATGGCAACGAGCAGTTCACTCCTCGCGTAGCGGACAGCGGAGTTCAGCTTGCCACGAATGATGCCTTTGTCGGCGAGTGTTCCAAACGCCGACAGCGTGAACACTTCGCCGGAAGTGAGAACAACGCAGAGGCTTTGGTTGGCTTCGATGAGCGAGAGAGCAGTGTTCGGAAGTGCGAGATCTGTTGTGATGGCACCCGTTGGGTCGAGCACCCATAACCTACGTCCAGCGGCGATGGCGAGCCCTCCATTGCTGAGGGCGGCGTGGGTGAGATTGCGGGCGTTGGGTTCGGTGGGCAGCGTCGTGTTGAAAACTTGAGCTCCCGAAGCGGACAGGCCAACGACTGAAAATGGGCTCACAACGCCTGCAAACCCGTAGGGGGTGACGAACAGCGGGATCAGCCACACGGACGCGAAGCTCTTGGACCAGCGCGCGTGCCCTTGCGCGTCGAGAGCGACGGCGTCGCCGCGCGAGCCAGAGATAAGTACGAGATTGGCGTTGCTTACAGCAATTTCCTCAACGGTTCCCAAGTTTGGGCGTGCTTCCCAGAGCAGCGAAAGACTCGCCGGCAGGTCGGGCTTGGCTGTTGCCACCTGGATACGAAGTGAGTGGGCTTTTGCTCCTGTTGAGAGCGCTGGGTCGTGAGCAAGCGCTTGGGCCTGGTGGTAGGTGAGCACCGTAGGAAGGAGTGCGAACAGTGCCCGCCGGATACGATTCATCGCAACACAAAATTGGCTCGAACGACCGGGATGGTGGTGCCCGAGCGAGGGCCTTCAGTGCCACCCTCAAGCACCCCATAGATGGCTAGCTTCCCGCCCTTCTCGAACGGTCCATCCCCGCCAAAAGTAACGCGTGCTAAACACGGCCCACTTGGGCAGCCGCTCTCCGTGTCCACCAGCAGCACCCAGGCGCTCCCAAGCTGTCGCGCCTCCACCAATTTGGTCTGCCAGGCCACGGCTTTGCCCCTTTCGGCGTCCAGCTTGGCTAGCGCGCCAGCGTACGAATTGAGAGAACCTGCATCCAACGCCTTCGCTTCCTCGCTCAGGCTTGCAACCCGCTTAACCTTGACCGCTACCAAGCGCGGGGCCAAGCCTTCGCGGTCCGCACGCACCCAGAAGGTCGTCTCGCCCGCGGCTGAGATGCGCATCGTTTGGCTGAAAGTCCCGTCGGGCGAGAGTGCGATCGCCCGGCCACTGACTGAAACTTTGGCCCCCGGCTGTGTCCGACCGGCGAGGCGAAAGGTTTCCTTTTCAATCGTGATCGAGTCGCCAGGTGCCTCAATGCGCAGCGGGACAATCCCGACTTGAAACGCAACTTCGCTCTTTGCGCCATCGCTATCGGGAAAGGTCAGCTCATAAGGGATGCGCCGTTCAAGCGGACGCACCTCAGAAGCTTGGCCGGTAAGCTGAGCCGTGACGTCAACCGTATAAGACATAACTCCTGACTCACTGACAGTGAGTGGTTTGCCGTCCACGGAGAGGCTCTTGGCATTGGCAGTCGCCACCACTACTTCCAAAAGTGGTGGTGTCTCACTCAGCCGGCCCAGCCGTGGGGTGATTCGGTAGCGAATGGGTACCGAAACGGCGATCGGGAGCTGTTTGCCGTCTGGGGGTTGGAAGGCAAATTCCAGGTCATTTTTGCCCACTTGGAGCGGTTTGGCTGGCGTCAGGGTGAGTGCGCGGTCCTTAAACTCCGCACGGCTCGCGCCAAGGCTGAGCACGGAGCCAGCTGCGCAGTCGCCGCATTCAACGTGTAGGACCTCAGCGCCATCGGCGGCTAACGCTACGCTGACTTTGAGCTTGGGAGGCCCATGCCAGAGGAGCGCCACCGCGACGGCTGCCCCGACGAGAGCGAGCGCGAGACCTAATAGTAATAATCCGCGTTTCTGCCCGGGGGTGCGGGTGCCGAGTCCCGAGATCACGAGTGGTAGCTCTGGCTCGGCTTCGTGGGCAGGTGGCTCCACGGCCTTGGCCTCTCCTGGATTGAGTGGAGCAATGCCTGGGCGTGCAACTCCCAGGATTGTGCGATTTCCGCCAAGCATGACGGGAGCTGCGGGGGGGGCACCGGTGCCGCCTATTGCGGTTGTGGTTGAAGAGGAGGGAAGCTGAGGTTGCGGGCCTGGGCCTTGGGGTGCTTGAAAACTTGGGGTTCCCGTCCCGCCCAACATGGTTCGTTTGGGATCGAGGCTGCCTGCTCCAGTGGGCGCAGTTCCCCAGGGGGCCGTGGGTGGGGAGCCCATCGGCGCTTGCGGAGCGTCGTGGCCGGGGGGTTCGGTGGGAGCGATCCCCAGCATGGTTCGGCCAAAAGCTGCTGGAGGGGGCGCTGTGCTCACCGTGGCTGCGGGCGGGGAGGACGTTGAGGGCATTCCGAGCATCGTTTTCATGAGCCCACCGCGCGTCGAAGCCGGAACCGCAGTGGGGGCGGTGGCGGCGGCGGCGGTGGCGGCGGGCAGACGACTTCCACACGTGGCGCAGACACTCTTGGTTGCTTCGCCTTCGTTTCCGCACTGGGGGCACATCGTCATGAGGCGCTCATCTTACTCGACCGCTCCTGCTTGGGGAGTGTTCCGCCGAAGTTGTTTCGCAAGGTCTTTGTCCCATTTCATCTCGGTCGCCTATGGGTTGGGAGGCAAGGTCTCCATGAGCGTCACATTACTCGAAGTTTTGGCTGCAGCGGGCGCGCGGCAAGCCTGTCTTACCGGTGAGAATTCTGGATTCATCGTGCTTTCTCTGGCTCAGGCGCTTCAGTCTGGTGCGCGCAGCGTAGGCCTCGGGGACGTCGTGCTCACGCCGCAGGGCGCCCCGTGTATCCTGAGCGGAAATAGGGCTACCCCGGAAGCGTGTGAGAGTTCGCTGCGCAAGCTGCTGCGCCAATTGCTCGTGGGTGCCCATCGGCCAGCCGCTTCTATGATTCGCATTAGCGAAGGCGGAGGGTTCGGTACGCTCATCGCGGAGTTGCAGAGAGCTCTGGTTCCCCTGAACCGCCCTGCGGCCCTGCGCTCGTTGGCGAGACTTTGCCGGGACACTGAGCGTGCTCAACAGCGCGGGTTGCTCGAAAAACCTCGGGCACAAGTCGAGAGCCTGCTGGCTACTTGGCTTGGGCAGCATCCGTCAGTTGCCGTGCCTGAGTTGCAAGAAGCGATTGTCGCGCCTCCACCGACTGCCGCGCGTGTTCGAACGGAGCAACCCACCGTACCCCAACCGATGGTGATGCGGACGCCACGCAGCCCGCAGAAGCCTGCTTTACGGCGTTCGCTCGACGCTACGCCGTTCTTAGGTACGCAGGTTGTCACCGAGTTGGCGCGCCACCAAAAAACGGATCCTGAGTTGTTTGGGAGTCTAGTGGTCAAGCCCGAGCATCGCGGGGAACCTCACAGGTATCAGCTGTTCGAGTCAGTGGCTCCCGGTGACGTCGAACTGTTGGAGCCGACGCCATTCCCCCGAGCAGCTGGCAGGAATAGTCTGAGCGCGTTGCTTGACCGTTTCAACGCAGCTCTTACGCGACCGGATGACGAAGTCCGGCACGAACTCAAAGGCATGTGTGGCGTAGAGTTGACGCCGCATTCTGAAACTTGGCTTTCAAGTCTGACGCCCCCGCCCGTCGCCACCGAACTCATTGAAAATCCGCGAGCGCAGCCAGATGTGACGCCACGCGGCGGGTTTGCGGTTGCGATGATCGCAATCCTGCTGGTTGGAGGGGCTCTGGCGACGCATTTTCGCGCCCACCTCACGGGCGTTGGTGGCGTTGTGGCAAGCCGGGCCCCGATTGCGGAAGCAGCGAAGTGTGAGGCGACCCTCCACTTGAAGGAGGTCTCGCCTGAAGCCAGTGTCAAGGTTCGAGGAGCGCGCGTCGACTCCAAGCAAGCGGCCCTGGTGCGCCAAGGTCCGAACCCAAGCTTCGAGCACCTTTTGTGCCGAGAACCTCTGGAAGTGACCGTCTCGTTGCCAGGCCAAGCCGAGGCTGGCTGGAAGCGCATTCCCGTAGCTGCCGGGAGCCTCACACCTAAAAGCTCCGAATCGAGTGTGGCGCTCACGCTCTTCGCGGATTGACGAGCTTGCCCTGCGCTGTATCGTGTTTCGGCGATGCACGAGCAGGATATAGCAATTGTGAAGGCCCTGGTGAGTGTGGCCTGGGCTGATGGGCGTGTGACACCCGAGGAAACTCAGGTGATCGACGGGCTGCTGGCCGGGTATGGCGCTTCTCCGAGCGAAGCGCACGAGATCCGCAGCTTCGGGCGAGAACCCAAGACGCTGGATGACATTCAGGTTTCCGACCTCAGCTTGGACGATCGTCGAGTGCTTCTGCAGCATGCCGTCTTGATCACGATGGTGGATGGCGAACAGAACCAAAAGGAGCAAACGCTTCTGCTCGATTTAGCTCGGAAGCTCCGGCTCCCCGCGTTCGAAGTGCCAGGCCTGCTTGCCGCCGCTCAATTGCGTGCGAAGGACCTTTAACGCTGGCTCTTGAAGCGCTCTAGCTCTTTGAGCAGGGCGATCGGGCTGAAGGGCTTGGTGAAAAACGCAGTGGCTCCGGCTTCTGTGGCGCGCTGCCGGGACTGCTCGTCGTCCAGAGCACTGATGATCACAATCGGCACTTTGCGCGTGAGCGGCTCGGCGCGCAAGCGCTGGCACACAGCGAAGCCGTCGTATTGCCCTGGCATCATGAGATCGAGCAAGACGACATCTGGGGGGTTCGTCAGTGCCACATCAATCGCCTTGGCTCCCGAGGCCACGGGCTCTACCTCGTAGCCTCGGGCCTTGACCAACGCCTCAATCATGCGACGAATCGAATCTTGATCTTCAACTACGAGAATCCGCATCCAGAGCGAAGGTTAGCGCGATTTCCAGGCGACCGGTTAGCGCAGAATGACGGAGCCCCAGGGGCACACCGACTAGCTCAGCTGATAGAGCGGGAAAACGGCCTGAAGCAAGGCGTTACCGGTGCTCGATTCCCCCAAGAGCAGACACCCTCCGAGCGAGCCCACCGCCGCGTTGGCTAGCAACAAGGAGACGCCCGGCGGACGACCGACAGAAGTAGGATCGAGACGCCCGGCCACCAATGCTTCACGTGATGCAAAAGGAACCACCGGGCCACCATCTTCGATGGCGACGCGCACCTCGTCATCGACGTGTGAAAGCCGCACGCTGATGTGTGAGCCACGCGGACTTGCATCAATGGCGTGGGAGAGCAGACTCTTCAACAGGAGCGCAACGGCTTGCTTCCGAGACTTCCCAGCTAAGTTCGGCGGTAAATCCGTGGTGAGCGAGAGGCCCAGCCTCTCCGCGCGTGACAGAAGCTCCGACACCGCATCGCTCACGGCGCTCGCGAACTCCAAGCCTGAGGGTTTTTCAACTTCAGGTGTTTCGGCCGCTCGCGAAAGCTCCAGCAAGAGCGAATTCAAGCCGTGCAATCTGAAATCGAGTTGGGTGATGTCGGCGCCGTTCTCGCGGAGGGTGTCAGCCTCAGTTCGCAATGAATCCGAAAAGCGGCGCAGCGTGCGGCCGAGCTGAGTCGAGAAGCGGACAGCGACCCCAAATTCGGACGCCTGCGGAATGCTGCTTTCGCTAAAGCCTGCGGAATTTGATGTGTCCGTTGCGGAGAACGCGGTCGCCAGTTCTCGCGCATAGACTTCGCCGAGCTGCTGGGCCTGCTCCAATTCCTTTCGGAGCTCTGCCACCTCGCTCTGGTCGCTGGCGCCGTCTGCGGGCAACAGGATGGAAAGGGTGCCACCAACGAGGTCCAGCTTCCCGCCGTGCCGAAGTGTCATGCGACTGAGCCAGCGGCGTTCAAGCTCAGCAGTGGGTGAACTGTCAGGGCCAAGCTCGACGCTGATGCGGACCCAATCGCCCTGGCGATAAATGCGCACCTCGGGCGAAGCGGCTTCCTGTTGCGAAAAGCTTGTGTTCGTGTGGTTAACCAGCACATGCAACATGCGCTTCAGCTCGGCTTCAACCCCGAAGACTTCCGTGCCGGCACCCGGCTCCATGGCAATCCTGGCGAGTGGCGCCACGGCATACAAAAGAGCGGCGAGATCGATGCGCCCGCGGCGTTGTACTTGGGGTCCAGACTGCAGCGCCGCGAACATGCTGATTGCGTCGTCGAGAGCATCGAGCGTGGTTTCGACGCCAGCGGCTTCAGGCTCCGCCTTGGTGACAATCGTGGGGGTCGAGGTGGGACGCACGATGTCGGAGCGCAGAGTCTTGGCGGCACCCCGCGCCTCCTGCGCTAGCAGCCAGCCGAGTTCTTGCCGAGTTAGCCGGTCTTGTCCCACCTGAACAGGATGCCACGCGCTCGGCGCCCCTTCCAGAGAGAACGCTGCCCGACAGGGCAACGGCCGCGCTATGCTGCGCCACGCCCATGACGCTTCGCACCCACATCGTGTTCCTTGTGACAGGGCTTGCGGTTGCAGCCGCGTGTTCGGAGAGTTCGGCCCCCAGTCCGTTTGTCGGCGCCGGGGCGACGGCAGGAGCCGCAGGGATGGTGTCTGTACCTCCGCGCACGCCCGCGCTGAATCGAGAGCCAACCATCGGAGGCCCCTGTTCCGAGGACGCCCAGTGCGATGATAAAGTACCGTGTACGAAGGACCGCTGTGACCGCGAGCTCGGACGCTGTCGTTTTGTACCAGACGACCTGGCGTGTGTGGACGCTACGTTCTGCGACGGTCGCGAATATTGTGACAACACGCTCGGATGTCGGGAAGGTGCGCCCGTTTCCTGCTCGGACGACAACACCTGCACGATAGACCTGTGCATTGAAGCTTCGCGCACCTGCGAACACTTGAGTCGAGATGCAGATGCAGATGGCGATGCTGATTGGCATTGCGGTGGCGGCGATTGCGATGACACAAATCTCGCCATTAACAGCAAAGCCTCGGAGGTCTGCGACAATAAACGAGATGATAACTGCGACGGGCAACTGGATGAGGCCGGTTGCCAGCGAGCGAAGCACGATACGTGCGCCGATCCCCTGCTGATTCAGGCTGCTGGGAGCTACCAGCTAACGCTGGCGGCGGCCAAGAGTGACTATGCCTTTAGCTGTGGTACCACGGAAGTGCCAGGTGAGCGGCTCAAGCTGCCACTTCGCGACGTCGTGATCGCGATCCAGGTACCCGCGGGCCCAGCCCAAGATGTAGATATCGTTGCCTCGAGTGAGCGCGGAGTACTCAAGCTGGCAGCCAGCAAAGAATGTGGAAATCTCCAAACTGAAACCCGATGCGTGGGCTCCTTCCCGTGGTCTCAAGCGGGCACCGTGGCGCGGACGCGGCTCTTGAATCTGGCGCCGGGTGTCCACCCGCTCTACGTCTTTTCAACGCTGGATGCGCCGGTGTTCTTGGACGTCAAATATTCGACTGTTTCAGCGCCAGCAACCAACGAAGATTGCGCCCGAGCCAAGCCGCTTTTGGCTGGAGTTCCGGAGCTTGCGAAGCTAGTGGATGTGGCCTCCGATCTGGCGTCGCAGTGTGCTTCCAAAGGCTCCGAGCCAGCGCGCTTACCAGCCGGAGAATTAGTGTATGTCTTTGATTTGACGGAGCCGCAAGATGTTCATCTGTTTGCCGTTTCCACGGACATTTGGGGAGAACCTATCATTTCTCTTCGCGACTCAAGATGCCTCTCACGCGCTGAAGTGGGGGGCGTGAGTGAGCTGACTTGTCGAGTTGGCAACAACAACGAGCTCTTGGTGCGTGGCCTGGCAGCGGGCAAGTATTTTGTCGCCGTGAGCGCACTCGGACCGTCGGAAGTGAGTGTTGCGCTTGAGCTTCGCGCACCCACCCCCGCACCCCTCGACAACACTTGTGAAACAGCTCCGTTGCTAGGGCACAACCAACCCCAATCGATTGCGCTCAAGGGGCACGTGGATGCGGTTAAAAGTTCGTGTTTGAGCGGCGCGGTGGATGCCAGCTATGCGCTCAAGCTGGATGCCCGCTCAGATGTCCTGTTGGTCGCGGAGGGCGCTGACAATGACGTGACGAGTGTGGCGCTGTTTGACGGGACCTGTAGCGCGAGTGGCGAGATCAGCTGCCGTTCGGCGCCGCTCAGCCCGCTTCGTTTGGGACTCTCCGATGTGGCGAAAGGCGAGTACCGCGTGGCTGTTGAGTCGCTATTGGGTTCCAGCGTTACCTTGACCCCGTGGATTCGGAACGCCGTGCCGCCGAGCGCTGTGCCGAACTCGGATGATTGCGTGGCTCCTTTCCAGATCCCACCCACCGGTGGGATGTTTTACGGCAATACTGCGAACGCTAACGCCGACTTCGACGCGAGCTGCGATTTTGGCAGCCTCCTCAAGGGAGGGGCGGGGGACCAACTGCTGAAGCTGAGCCTCAGTGAAAGGAGCCGTGTCGTGATTGATTCGGACCTGAGCGGCTACCCGGTGCTCCTCGATCTGCGGAAAGGGCCGGAGTGTCCCGGAGCTGAGGTGCCAGAAGCCTGCGCCGTTTCAGCTCAGCTCGGGAACACAGCGTTCCGGGCATTTTTGGACGTCACACTCGACCCAGGCGATTATTTCTTGCAGGTGGACGGTTATGCCGGCTCGGTGGGTCCATGGGCCGTGAATGTGTTTGTTGCGAAGGCTCCTTGATTGCGATTCCCTTGGTGGCTTGAGCGCAAATCGGATAAAAAGGCTATTCAGATATGCTGCGACGGATCGGGGCCATTACTTTCAATACGTATCGTGAGGCGGTGCGGGCTCGCATCCTGCACGGGCTCTTCGCTTTGGCGCTCGCCACGGGCGGCTATACGCTGGTGGTCGGGGCGTACGCGCTCCGCGACAGCCTGCGCGTCGTGAGTGATCTTGGAGCCGCGTCCATCTCGATTTACGGGATCTTGGTGGCGATCATTCTAGGGGCCAGCTCGCTCTACCGCGAATTGGAGCTGAAAACGATCTTCCCAATTCTGGCCCGCCCGATCAGTCGGACGGAGTACCTCGTCGGAAAATTTTTGGGCACGGTGGTCACGATGGCGACGTTTGTTGCCGCCAACACGGCCGCGCTACTGTTGGCGCTCGGCGCGCTCTCCGATAAAAGCTTGGAATTGGTGCTGGGCGTTGCTTTGGGCAGCCTGATAGTTCCGGGAGCGCTGGCTTTTCGGCTGCCACGCTGGCGCACTTATATCCCAATTTTTTGGGCATTTTCGATGCTTTTGGTAGGATGGTTCATGGCTGCTGGCGCCCCGGATGATCGCCGAGTGCTACTCGGGTCCGCTGTGCTGAGCGTGCTCGAGGTGTGCATTGTGGCAGCCATTGCTACGGTCTTTTCGGCGTTTTCCTCGCCGTTCCTGAGCGCAGTGTTCACTCTGGGCGTTTTCATCGTGGGGCGTTCGGCCGACACTTTGGCCCATCTGCCAGCTCGGGTGTTTGGTGAAGCTATCCAGCAAACTGGGCAGGCGCTGAGCAAGGTTGTTCCCAATCTGATGTTCTATGTGCCGCCGCGCACGCTGCTGACCGGTGAGGCCGCGGGAATAGAACTCGCCACTTATATTGGGAGCGCAGCCGTCCAAGCCATGGGTTGGTCCATCTTTCTCTTGGCTGTTGCTAGTTGGATCTTCCGGCGGAGGGATTTCCTATGAAGCGACGCTGGCTGCGCTTCGGGCTCATCGGCTTGTTGGCGCTCACGTTGGCCGTGGTGACGCTCGTGGTGCGTTCAGTGCGCGACGGCGCGGTACAGATGCAGCTGAGCGACGCAGCGTTTCACCGGGGTGACGTGTGGGCCGCAACGGTCCACGCGCGGCGTGCAGCTTTGGCGTATGTGCCCTTTGCCGGACACACGGATCTCGCCTTTCTTCGCTTAAAGGCCGCGGCGGAAGGCGCCGAGGCTCGCGGCGATTGGCGTTTGGCGCAGATGGCGTATCGCGCGATGCGAGCCGCGGCACTTGAGACAAGCACTGTTCATCAGCCGCGTAAACGAGAACTGGTGATTGCGAATTCGAAGTTAGCCCTGCTTCAGGTGCTCAATGATGGGAGCCCGAGTGGAGAACGCGATAGCCGCTATGGGAAGGCCTTGCAGCAGCTTTCCGCAACAAAATCCGCCCCTTTTTCGGGGCTACTGGTGTTGCTAGTTCTGGGAGCCGTGATCGCAGCGATCCTCCACTTCGCGCTTCGAACCCCCAACGCGGCGTTTGGCCGGGCTTAAGCGAGACGGCACGTGAGTGAGCCTGTGCCAGGTACCCCACTAAGAAGTGCCGTGGAGCGCTTTGTGCTGGCGCTTCGCGATGAGCGGAGAGCTTCACCCAACACCGTGAGCGCCTACCGGCGCGATCTGGAGCAGCTCGCCACGTTTGTCGAAGAACGTTTTCCGCGCCTCAAGGAGCTGGCAGATTTGGATCGCCTCGTGCTCCGAGCCTGGTTAGGTGAAATCGCAGACCGAGCCGTGCCCGCCACGCTAGGGCGGAAGCTTGCAGCGGTCCGCTCGTTTTTCACATTCTTGGAACGCCAGGGTCTGCTCGCCAAGAATCCCACCACACTCCTCGCGAGCCCAAAAGTTCGGCGGAAAATGCCAGCTTTCTTGAGTCAGCACGGGGCATCGGAGGTCATGCAAGCGCCGCTGCTTTCCCCAACTCCGCGCGCAGTTGTCATGCTGCGCGATGCGCTCGCCCTGGAGCTGCTCTATGGCTCCGGCTTGCGCGTGAGCGAGTTGGTGGGTCTCAATATTGAAGATCTCGATCGCTCCCAAGGGCTGATTCAGGTGCTCGGCAAGGGCAACAAAGAACGGCTCGTTCCGCTGGGCTCGAAGTGTCTTGAAGCACTCACGGCCTACCTTACAGGGCGCGCCGAGTTGGTGCACCCGAAGACGGGTGTCCAAGATGCCCACGCCTTGCTCTTGAACCAGAAGGGTGGCCGCATGACAGCCCGGGCAGTCCAGTATTTCACTCGACGCTACGGTGCGCTGGGTGCCGCCCGGCCTGATCTGCACCCGCACGCGCTTCGCCACTCCTTTGCGACGCATCTTTTGGAGGGTGGTGCGGATCTGCGCTCCATTCAGGAGCTGCTCGGCCACAGCAGCCTTTCCACCACGCAGCGCTACACCCATCTCTCCTTGGAGCAGCTGTTTTCTGTCTATGATCGCAGCCATCCGCTGGCTCGTGCCGCCCAGGTGAAATCCGAGCTTGCCAAGCCGCCCGAAAAATCGTGAATCGGAGCCAATGGTCTCTCGAGAGTTGAGTTCCTGGCCAAGCCGGGCCGCAAGCGCGCTGGTGTTTGGTTTGGGCGCAGGCGTCGCGGCGGCTCTGCTCGAAGCACGCTGGGTGGCCGCGCAAACGGGAGCCTGGCTTGCCGCATTCCAGGCTGAGCTTGGTATTCTCGCGCTCCTCTCCTTGGGGGTTTCGCTGGCCGTATTTTGCGGCTCAGCGTGTTTGCATGGGAAGCGGGCGCCGTTGGAGCACTTAGACGCGTGGCTCACGGGGCTCGAACCGAAGGATCGCCACCGCTGCTTACTGGTGGTGCCGCTCGCGCTGTTTTTGCTGTTGGTTGGCTTCGTGGTGCTGACGGTGGGCAGCACTGCTCTGCTGTCGACCTCAGGATCCGCGGAGGCAGCAGGAGTTAGCATGGGGCTGTCCGCTGTCTTTTTAGCGCTTGTCTTGGGCGGCACCGTCGTGGCGTTGACACGAAACGTGACCGAGCGGAGTGTGAGTGTGGCCAGCGTGTACACTAGCTGGGGCCTCTCGGGTTTGGGGTTTGGTGGGATATTCCTGGCGCTGGTGCTCATCGGCACGACGAGTGGGCAAGGGCACAGTTACCACGCATTGGGCGTATTTCGGCGGCAAGAGCTCGATTTGCGAGCGCTCGCGCTGCTCTCTGGGATCGCGCTTGCGGCCTACGTGAGTCCGCTCAGAGTATCCGTTCGGAGCGCGGTGGGCCTTCTGCTAAGTTGTACTTTGGCGACGGTGGGCTTCGCGTTCTGGAGCGGGAAGCACGGTTTTGGCACTGCTGGCAATACCCAAGCGGTGGAGCGTTACGCCCCCCTGAGCAAGCTCGCCTTGGGGCCTCTCCGCAAGTTAACCGATCGGGACCACGATGGCTTCAGTGCTTGGTTTGGTGGTGGGGATTGCAACGATCAAGACGCCAGAATCAATTCGACGGCCGATGATGTGCCCGGGAATGGCGTCGACGAAGATTGCTCCGGGCGCGATGCGGCGCGCGTTGAAGAGGCGCCTCCGATGGCTACTCCGGCCGTACAACCCCCACCCAACCCAACGGCGATCCCTCGAGATCTCAATGTGATCGTGATCACCGTGGATACGCTGCGCGCCAATCTTGGGTACCTCGGCTACGAGCGTGCGATCTCTCCGAATCTCGACAAATTGGCAGCAAAATCGCTCATTTTTGAAAATGCGTACTGCTTGGCTTCTTACACGAGCAAGAGCCTGGCCCCGATGTTCATCGGGAAATACGCGAGCGAAACAGCCTTAGGATTTCGCCATTTCAATAGATTCGGCAAAGAAGATCGCTTTGTGCCGGAGCGGATCTTCGGCAAGATCCGCACGTTGAGCGCTCAATCCTATTGGTACTTTCATAAGCCCGGTTATGGCTTCGAGCGTGGCTTTGACCTGATCGATGATCGCGCGGCGCCCACCAAACACATCATTGAGGGTGACCAGACCTCGAACGGCGATGAGCTCACTGACAACGCAATTGAGATCTTGAAGAATCCCGCGAACACAGCGCAGCGTTTCTACATGTGGGTGCACTACGTCGATCCGCACGCTGAATATGTTGCGCATTCGGAGTTCGATTTCGGTCGTATGGGGCGTGAGCGCTACGATGGAGAGATCGCGTTTGTGGACTATCACTTGGGGAGGCTCTTAGAATTTATCGAGAAAAGTCCATTCGGAAAGAACACGGCGATCGTGTTCACGAGTGACCACGGCGAGGCTTTCGGTGAACACGGGATGTACCGGCATGGCTTTGAATTGTGGGAAGAGCTGGTGCGGGTTCCGCTCTTGGTGCACGTGCCGGGGGTCGCGCCTCAGCGCATCCGCACGCGGCGCTCCATCATCGACGTTGCGCCAACGCTGTTGGAGCTATTGGATGCGCCGGCCCCGAGCGGTGTGGGGACCGATTTCGTGAGTGGCGTCTCACTGCTCGCAGATATTGGTCAAAAGGAGCCAGCAGCACGCCCCATCTTCATCGACATGAGTGCCGGCCCTTACAACGACGAACGCCAGGCTCTCATTGAGCACGATCTGAAGCTCGTGATGAGCGACGGCCGAGTCTTGAGCCTGTTCAACCTTGCCGATGATCCCGGCGAAAAGAAGGACCTTTCGGCCAATCAAGAACTCAAGGAACAGGCGCTCGCGCGCTTTAAGGCGTTCAAGAAGAAACTGCGTGAAGTGCCGCTCAAACGCAAAGCAGATTGAGCGCGACGGGGCACAGCGCGGGCCGTCTTGGAGGCAGGCGCAGCAAACGTCCAGCGCACGCCAATCCACCATTTGGTGGCGAATATTTCACCATTTCATGGCGAATTTGTATCCAAAATTCACGGTTTTGCCCAGGGTTTTGGCTAGGCTTAGTGTGGCGGCGGCTATGCGGTGGGGAGGACTGCCCCAGGCTCAGGGTGCGGGCTACGCTGTGGGGGTTGGTCCGGCGTAGGGGGGCTTCGGTGCCCGGATTGGGCCGGTGTCCTGGCCGGCTTCCACTGCTGGGATTCGGTTAGGTTCAGAGTGGTGGAATAAGCGCTGCCTTCACTTTGCTTTCACAGCGACCTGCTGGCAAGAACCGAGTGTTTAGCGCTGTGACGTTAACTGGTGTTCAAAGGTCGCGGCGTCGGCGAGTAGTCCGGGTAGGCCGCCGGTGTGGAGGAAGAGGGCGCGATTGGGTTTGGGCTCCATTTGGGCGAGTCCGAAGAGCGCCTTGCCTGTGTACACGGGGTCGAGCACGAGGCCGGTCTTTCGGCACACTTCCACGATGAATTGCTTCTGTTCTTCGCTTGCTACGCCGTAGCTTGGGCCCTTCCAGGTATCCTCCACGCACCAGCTGCCAGCGGCGGGCAGGCTTGGATCACGGGCTTGTGCTTCGGCGATCAAGCGAGCGATGACCTCCGTGAAATACGCCATGTCGTCGCAAACGGCGATCGCGACGGCTCGCCGCGCCACGCCCCATTTTCCGATACCGAGTGCGACACCAGCGGCCGTACCGCCTGAACCGCACGCATGCACGACAGCTTCGACGGAAGCGTGGCGCCCAGGTCCGAGGCCCGCGTCGAGCTGCTGGCGGATCTCCGCCATGGCGTCCACGTAGCCGAGAGCACCGAGCCCATTTGAACCCCCTTCGGGAATGACGTACGCGGCAATTTGCTGGGCGCGGAGCTCAGCCTGCAGTTCGCGCATGAGCCGGTCACGCTCCGCATAGTCAGCCTTCGAAATCAGTCGGATTTGGGCGCCCGCGAGCTTATCGAGGAGTACGTTGCCGCTCAATGGAGCGGGGGCACTGGGGTTGTCACTCCGAAGCAGCAAATAGGGGCGAAGCCCAAGCTCCGCGGCGAGCAGAGCCGTAGCCCGCGCGTGATTGGATTGAATGCCACCACAGGTAATCACCGCGGTGGCCCGTTTTTCGAGGGCATCCGCGAGCAGGTACTCCAGCTTTCGGATCTTGTTGCCGGAGGCCGCGCCGGACGTCATGTCGTCGCGCTTGACCCAGACTTCTGTGCCTACGATGCGATCCAGCTGATCGTGGTGCCACAGCGGGGTCGGCAAATGGCTGAGGCTCAATTTGCGCATCACGCTTCGATCCTCACGAGCTCGGCATCCCGTTCGACCGTGTCACCCGCCTGGACTCGCATTTCGGCTACGACACCAGCCTGCTCAGCGAACAGTTCATTTTGCATCTTCATGGCCTCAACGATCACCACGGCTTGTCCCGCTGCCACAGCATCGCCAGCCTCAACCATGAGCTTGATGATGCGCCCCGGCATCGGGCTCTTGATCCAGCCTCCGGCTGAGCGAGCTTGTGATTGGCCAAAGGCAAGCTGCCGGTCACGCTCACTTTGGACCAGAATTTCGGAGCGAAACCCACCGAGCGTGGCGCGCCTCGTTCCGTCCGACAGCGGCTGCAGGGCAACTTCGAAGGCCTGGTTGCCCACGAGCACGACAGATTGGTCGTACCATTTTTCTGCATGGACTTGCGGAAAGTGAGCTGAACCCGCTTCAGCGCCGACATCGACCACGTCAGCGCTCAATGACCCATCTGCACCAGGCTTGAGTTCTACTGTGTACTCAGTGCCGTCGACGGAGACGAAATATTTCATCCATCGACGACACTAGTGCAACTCGCGCCAAGAAGGCAGCGAACAGCTCGCAACCGGCTTAGTTCTTGGGCTTCCGACGGGAAACAGCGAGACCGGCAAGGGCAAAACCGAGCATCCC
>Ga0105049_10000370_pt1 | contig 48283 bp, 29 predicted proteins | sample MAT06_FD_78087 | JGI IMG/M metagenome (GOLD analysis project Ga0105049, IMG submission 78087) | Freshwater microbial communities from Lake Fryxell liftoff mats and glacier meltwater in Antarctica - MAT-06 | ecosystem: Environmental > Aquatic > Freshwater > Ice > Liftoff microbial mat | place...
AGGCGGCCGATCGCATGCCAAGCGACGTCGCGCAGTGGCGCCGGCAGGCGTAGCCGCAGCCGATCGTAGACCGTCTCGCGCCCGAGCTCGTCATCGTGCGTGGTCAGCAGTGCGAGCGGTTTGTGATAGGCGACAACGAGAGTGCGCGCGGGCTCTGCCATCATGATTCACGCCCCGCTGGCAGCCGTACCCAGAAGATCGACCCGCGCGGCTCACGCGGCTCGATGCCGACCGTGCCGCCCATCGCCAGACTCAGGTGTTTGACGATCGCCAATCCAAGGCCGGTGCCGCCGGTCTCGCGCGAGCGGCCCTTGTCGATGCGGTAGAAGCGCTCGAAGACGCGCTCGCGATGCTGCGGGGCGATGCCCGGACCATCGTCACTGACGGTGATGCGCACCCAGCCCTTGTGCAGTTCGGCCGCGACGACGATCGAGCCGCCCGGGTCGGAATACTTCGCGGCATTCACCACGAGATTGGCGAGGATCTGATCGACGCCCATCTGGTCGGCGAATGCCATCATGTCGGCGGGCACCACCAGCGAGGCTTCGAGCTGCTTTTCGCGAATCGTCGGTTGCGCCAGATCGAGTGCCCGCTCGCAGGCGGCGCGCACGTTGACCGACTCCTTGGCGAGGCTCTGTTGGCCGGCCTCGAGGCGTGCCAGGTCGAGCAGGCCCGCGATGATCGAGCTCATGCGCGAGGCGTGCCGTTCTATCCGATCGACGAAGTCGCGCGCGTGCGCGGGGTCGTCCAGCGCGCCGTCGAGCAGCGTCTCCGCGGCGGTCTGAATGACCGAGACGGGCGTGCGCAGCTCGTGCGAGATGTTGGCGACGAAGTCACGGCGCACGCGCTCGAGGTGACGCACCGAGGTGACATCGCGCAGCACCACGGCGGCCCCTGCGCCGGTACCTTGCGGCGAGGCGTTGGCGACAAAGGTGCGCGTCTGAAGCCCCGGGACCTGCAGCTCGACGCGTACCAGGCGCCCCTTCTGTGCCTCGACGACCGCATCGTGCAATGCCGGCAACGGAAGCAGCTCACGATAGTCGCGCCCCAGGGCGGGCAAGCTCAGCTCGAACATCTCGAGCAGGGCCGGGTTGGTGAGCGTGATGCGTTGCTCACCGTCGACCGCGAACACGCCGGCGTCCATGCCGTTCAAGACGGCCTGAAAGCGGCTGTGCTCCTCGGCCAGGCTCGAGTCGACGCGCACGAGGTCGCGGGCAAGGCGCCGATAGGTCTCGGCCAGCTCGTCAGCCAGCTCGTCGGGCAGTGCTGCGTCGATGGCACCGCCCGATTCGATCGCCTGCGAGAGGCCCGACAGTGTCTTGTGCACCATCCGCACCGCCAGATAGGCCGCGCCGATGGCGACCGTCACGGCGACCGCGAACGCGACCCAGAGCGTTGTGCGCACTTCGCCGGCGAGCCCAGGGTCGGCATGGCGCAGCACACGGGAGAGGGCGAGCCAGGCGCCGAGAGCGATGACCGTCGTGGCGCCGAGTCCCAGCAAGAAGAACCTGGTGCGCAGATCGAGGTTCATCGGGCGATCATCATTCGTCGGGCTCGAGCTGGAAACGATAGCCGACGCCGCGGATCGTCTCGATGTAGCTGCCGGCCGCGCCGAGCTTGTCGCGCAGGCGCTTTACGTGGGTGTCGACGGTGCGCGTCGTGATGTCGGCGTCGATGCCCCACACGTCGCTCAGGAGGTGGTCGCGGGTCTGCACGCGGCCCTGCCGTTCGACGAAGGTCTGGAGCAGCTTGAACTCGAGCGCGGTCAGGTAGATCTGCTGCTGGTCGACCCAGACCTTGTGCGCCGCGACGTCGATGCGCAGTCGTCCGACGTCGAGGGTCTCGGTGCGGCCGCCGCTGGAGGCGCTGGTCGTCGCCTGCGTGGCACTCGGGAGCTCACGCACACCGCTGTCCTCGGGGCGTGCGCGGCGGAGCACGGCGCGGATCCGCAAGAGCAGCTCGCGTACGCTGAACGGCTTGGCGACATAGTCGTCGGCGCCCACCTCGAAGCCTACGACGCGGTCGATCTCGTCGGTCTTGGCGGTGACCATGATGATCGGGACCGAGCGCGTGCGGGGATCGGCGCGCAGCCGCCGGCACACCTCGACGCCGGGCATGTCGGGTAGCATCAGATCGAGCAGCACCAGCGCGGGCGTCGGCCCTGGGCCGAAGGCTGCCGCGAGCGCGTCCGCGCCGGTCTCCGCCGTCACCGCCTCGAAGCCCTCACGCGTGAGGCTGTACTTCAAGGTCGCTGCGAGGTCCGCCTCGTCTTCGATGATGAGGATCCTTTCCACGCCGTCCTCCCCTGCATCCGGTCTCGGGGCGAGGGTGCACTCCTCTAGCAGCGTTGCAGCCATCCGTCACGGTCCCAGCGGCTGCAAACGGGCGGGGTCCGGGAATCAGCCGTCGGCGACAAGCTATCAAGCCTGTGGTCCAAAGCACGAGCCTTGACACTGCAAGTGCTCGGGAACTACCACCGTCTCGCACACGTACCCTATTCGACGCACCGTGAAGCGGCACCCGCGAACCCCCCAGGAGGTCCTATGTCTTTGCGTAAGCTTGCCTTTTCCCTGGTCCTTGCATCGTCCCTGAGTGGCGGCACGATCGTCAACGCCGCCGAGCCCGTGCCCGAGCCGCCGCTTCAGACCCTGCCCGACACGAACGGTGATTCGTACATCCTGCAGGGCTGGACCGCGAACATCCTGGGCATCGGCGGCGTGGGCAAGACGTCGCTCGTGGTGAATGGCGAAGCCGGCTACACCTCGACCGCGACGATCGATGGAGCACCGGTCACAAAGACCCACCCCGCAGCTTTCGAGCTCGCCGACAAGGACCACCGCATCGTGCTGAAGGTCGTCGATGCGCGCGGCGCCCAATGGAGTGAGACGGTCGACGTGCCCAAGGGCATGAAGGTCACGGTCGAGATCAAGGCGCGCTACGAGCATCGCGGCTTCGAGGGCACCATCAAGAACGACACCCTCGGTTGTCGCGTGAAGGCGCAGCGCCGCTTCTTGAGGTTCGAGGTCTATCAGGCCGGCACTATGGTCGGCAACGCCATCTTCCTGGAGCCCGGCAAGTCGGCGCATGGCGTGCGGCTCAAGCCTGGCACGTACGACCTCAAGGTGTTCGAGAAGGCCGGTGGAGACTACCGCCTCCTGAAGAGCGCCGTGCTGGACCCGAAGGAAGCGCAGTGGCGCTACGACGAGAAGTGCGAATGAACGAACTATTCCGAGTGGTTGTGCGATGAGCGAGCGGACCCTGCGCGACCCGCTCAGCTGGCTCTATCCGAACGTCGAGCCGTTCGACTCGGGGCACCTCGCGGTCACTTCTGGTCACCGCCTCTACTACGAGCAGGCAGGCCGGCCGGATGGCAAACCCGTGGTGTTTCTACACGGCGGGCCAGGCGGCGGGATCTCGCCGCAACATCGTCGTTTCTTCGATCCGACCCGCTATCGGGCCGTGCTCTTCGAGCAGCGCGGCACTGGCAAGAGCACCCCGCACGCATGCCTCGTCGACAATACGACCTGGGATCTGGTGGCCGATATCGAGCGTCTGCGCGAGCACCTCGGCATCGACACGTGGCAGGTCTTCGGCGGCTCGTGGGGCAGCACGCTCGCGCTGGCCTATGCACAGACCCACCCCGAACGCGTGAGCGAGCTCGTCCTGCGCGGCATCTTCCTCGGGCGGCCGGTCGAGATCGACTGGCTCTACAACGCGCACACCGTCGGCGCGATCTTCCCGGACGGTTGGGCCCGCTTCATCGCACCCGTGCCCGAAGCCGATCGTGGCGACATCCTGAAGGGTTACGTGAAGCTGCTCGCCTCGGATGACGCCGCCGTGCGCCTGCGGGCGGCGCGCGCGTGGAGTGTCTGGGAGACGCTCTTGAGCCACATCGTCGCGAGCGCCGAGGATCTCGCCGACGCCGAGAAGGACGACGATGCGATCGCCGTCACGGCGATCGAGATCCACTACTTCCTGCATGGCTGCTTCCTGCGTACGCCAAACCAACTGCTCGAAGACGTTCACCGCATCCGCCACATCCCGAGCATCATCGTGCAGGGGCGCTACGACCTCGTGTGCCCCATGACGAGCGCGTGGGACCTCGCCCAGGCGTGGCCCGAGGCGGAGCTCATGGTGATCGGCGACGCCGGCCATTCGGCTTTCGAAGTGCCGATAACGCGCGCGCTCGTCGCCGCGACGGACCGATTCTCGGGACGCTGACTGCGCCGTGCGCCAGCGTCAGTCCTTTCGGCCAGCAGAGGATTGAGAACCACCAATGGCGACCCCGACCCGCGCCCACATCTTCCGGAGCGAGATCGGCTCCGGCTCGCGCTGGGAGGTCGCGGTGCGCGCGCCGGCAGAGCCGCTCAGACCGTACCTGCCGCACTACACGGGCTATCGCGAGGAAGCACCGGGACCGGTCACACGTCGCGAGGTGTCGGGATCCCGCATCGTCTTCATCCTCGACTTGGGGTCGCCGATTCTCGTCACCGAACCGGTGGGTTGTGGCACCCGACATGTCAACGGCTTCGTCGCGGGATTGAGAGATAGCTACGTGCTGACGACCCACGACGGCGCGCAGGAAGGTGTGCAGCTCGACCTCTCGCCGGTCGGCGCGCGCCTCCTGTTCGGCACACCGCTCGCCGAGCTTACGAATCAGGTCATCGGCGTCAGTGATCTCGGCCTGCCCGAGCGCAACCTCGTCGCGCGCCTACGCTCGCTGACGAGCTGGGATGCACGCTTCGATTTGCTCGATCGCGTGTTGTGCGCGTGCCTCGGGGCACCGACCCAGGCGGGTCGCGCGGCCGCCTGGGCGATCGACTGCATCGAGCGGGCGCGCGGTGCCATTGATATCCGCTCGCTCGCAAGCGACCTTGGCTACAGCGAAAAGCAGGTCACGCGCATCTTCCGCGAGCACGTCGGCGTCGGCCCCAAACGCTTCGCGCGCATCGTGCGTTTCGACCACCTCATGCGCGCCGCCCGGTCACAGCCCGACGTGCGCTGGGCCGAACTCGCGCTCGACTTCGGGTTCTACGACCAGGCCCATCTCACACGCGAGGTGAAGGATCTCTCCGGCCTCACGCCGACTGAGCTGCGGGCCGACGCGAGCGAGCTTGATGGGCTCTTCCGGTGAGATCGACCCACCTCGCCTCGCGTCGAATTCTAACCATTATCAGGTGATTGGACCACCATGTCGGTTTCGTCCAAGACGCGCGGCGGCGCAGCGTGCACGATGGGTTTCAGCGCGCACGATGCAAAACCAAGGAGCACTGGCGTGACCAAGCATGAGCATCCGACAATCATCCCGACCCTTCGCTATAACGACCCGGCCACCGCCATCGAGTGGCTCTGTGAGGCCCTTGGCTTCGAACGCAACGTCGTGCATGCCGGCGACGACGGCGTCATTCATCATGCGCAGCTCGTCTTCGGCAACGGCATGATCATGGTTGGCGCCGCCCGTGACGACGACTTCGGTAAGCTCCAGGTGCCACCCGTGCGGGGCCAGCCGACAAACCAGAGCGCCTATCTAATCGTGCCCGACGCCGATGCGCACCATGCGCGTGCGGTCGCTCACGGTGCCGAGATCGTCTATGCCCTGCGCACTGAAGACTACGGCGGCCGGGGCTATTCGTGCCGCGATCCCGAAGGCCACCTCTGGAACGTCGGAACCTACGATCCTTGGATGACTACCGACCCCCGGTAAGCATCGAAGGCGAGCTACCAACGATCGGACGGCGCGGTCGGCACATGCGTTGCGCGCACGAGGCCGCCGACCGTCGTCGAACGCGACTCATCCCAGAGCAATACATAGATGCCGGCCGCGATGACCGAGGTCGGCGAGCGTTCGTCGAACGTGCCGGTCAGGACCGGGTTGTAAGGGAAGCGCTCGAACGTGACGCCGTCGTATGAAGCCGCGAAGCCGATGTCGCTGTCGCCGCCCGCATGGGCTGCATAGAACATGCGGTAGACCACCCCACCGGTGGGCGTCGTCGCGCGCCTCACTTCCGCATCGACGATGGCGTCTTCATCCCAGCAGGCTTCGGCGACGCCACTCGGGTCGACGCAGCCGATGCCCGGGGCGAGCACTTCGACCTCAGGGCCGAAGCTCGGCGCGTCGGAACGCACGGCCTCGGTGTGCACGAGCGTCGTGCCGGTCGACAGATAGAGGCGCATCCGGTCGCCTTCGATGACGAGGCTTGGCCCGCGGCGGTCGGCCGCGATACCGGTGGTCGCCAGTGCTGTGAAGGTGCGGCCGTCGCTGGACGTGGCGAGCGCTATCGCGTTGGCGGCATCGACGTAGGCGAGCCAGTACCTGCCGTCGACCCGGAGCACGCTCGGGTCGTGGCCAGCGACGCCGAGTGGGACGGGGGCCGCGAACGAGGCACCGGTTGCGTCGCCTTCGGCGCGAAAAAGCTCGAACGTACTCTCGGCGCTCACGCGATGGCCGTAGACGAGGACCTGGCCTGCGACGACGACCGCGCTCGCGCCGCCAAGAGGCATGCCTTCGGTCGTCAGCACAAAGGGTTTGGTCGTGTCGCTGGCGCTGCGTTCCCAGCCGGTGATGCCACGGTCGGGCAGGTTGTCGCCGCCACCCTCACGGCCACCTTCGGCGGCGCAAGCGGGCAGGGCGAGTGCAATGATCGAAGCGCGAAACAATGTCCGCAGGAGTTGCAGCAGCGTCGTCGTCGTCGTCGTCATCATCAGGGCGCCTCCTCGCCGCCGAAGTCGAGCCTGAGAGACGTCGCAAAGCCGAAGAACGAGCCGCTCGAGACATAGGAGCCGGTCGGATCGGCCGGGTCCAACTTCGTGTGTGAACGCTCGGGCATCGTCACGAAGGTCGCCGCGAGGTCGAGGTAGAACGGGCGCGCGAGCAGCGCCCCGAGGTCCTTGAAGCCAAGCGTCAAGCCGAGCCCGAAGCCGAACTTGTCGCCGTCGACGAAGTTCGTGTCGCCGCGCTGGGACGGTGCGGGGGTCGGCTCCCAATAGATTCCGGCGCGCGCCTGCAGGTCGAAGTTCTCGGAGTTGTAGAGGAAAACTTCACCCCCCAGGCGTGGGACCAGGATGTCCGAGAAGTCCGGCGACAACGGCACCGGGTTCTCCGGGATCGACAGCGGCAATGTGCCCGCATCGAGCGATGTCGTGAGGAACGCGGTCGGCGTCTTGAAGCGCGACCATTGATACCAGCCGAGCTCGGCCGTGAGCGTCCAGCAGGGATGGGCCTGGTCCTCCTGCATCTTGGACCAGGCGACCCCGAGCGTGAGCTGGCGAGGTGCGAAGAGGTTGCTGTTCTTGCTCGCGACCTCGAGCCGCGCATTCGGCACGAGTGTGGTCGGCGAATCGGAGGCGCCGTTCAGGACGATGTCGCCGTTGACGACGACGCCGATGTCGAGCGTCAGGTCGAACTCCTCGCGGTAGGCAAGCCCGATGCGCAGGTTGTCGTTCGGCTTCCAGACGATACCGGCCGACGGGTAGCGCGCCGCGACGAAGTCGACGTCGACCGCGGTTTGTAGGGTCGTGCCGCCCGCGTCGCGTAAGTCGACGACGCCGGTCACGTCGAGCTGTCCCTTCGTGTCCGAGAGATAGGTCAGGCCGAGCCCGACGTAGAGCGTATCGACCAGCAGCTCGAACGCGACCGAGGTCGTCAGCACGATGCGTTGCGGATGGTTGTCGTACAGCGCAAAGCGCGGCTGCGCCTCGGGCAGCGCGCGCAGGCGCGTGATGCGCTCGTCCGGCATATACAGGCCGAGCGAGACCGCGAGCCGGTGGCCCCACACGTCGCCGGGCACGACGAGGCCGCCCTGGAATCCGCGCACGCCATCGACGCCGAGGTCATAGCCGTTCAGCGCGAGCGCCAGGTCGACGTACGTGTAGCCGAGCTGGAGCTGCAGCGCATCGCGCGTCGCGAGCCCGGCCGGGTTGTAATAGTTGGCGGAGAAGTCGTCGGCGAGCGCGACCTGCGCGTTGCCCATGCCGGGGCCGCGCGCCCCGAAGCCGAAGTAGTCGAGCGGGTTCGCCTGGACCGGAGCGCTGGCGAGTAGCAGTGGAGCCCATACGAGCGCGGTCGCGAGGCGGGCCGCGAGATGGGTCGCGAGGTGGGTCGCGAGACGGGGCGCGAGATGGGTAGCCCGGCGGCTCATAGCTCGACTCCGAGCTCGACCGCGCCGAACAGGAAGTGGCCGCTGCTGGTGATCGACGGGAAGCCCGGGTTCGTCTCCGGCGTGTCGGCGGTCTTGGTTGCCGTGCGCTTGGCGAGGTCGTGCAACTGCGCCGCGATGTCGAGCCGCACCCGGCCCCAGCGGGCGCCGAGCCCGAGCGCGAAGATCAAGCGGTCACTGTCGAGGTGGTTATGGAAACCGACCTGATCGGGCACCGGCGTCGGCGCGAACGAAAAGCCCAGGCGGGGCCGCAAGCTGAAGTCGGGGGTCAGCGCGAAGTCGCCCTCGACGCCGAGCTTGAACGAGAAGACGTCCTCGTAGCCGGGCAGCGGCTGCGGTGGCGTGCCCTCGGGGACCGCGGCGTAGTCGATCGGCAGGGGGAACGTGGACCACTGTTCCCAGGTCGCGCCAAGCGATATCGCGAGCACGTCGAGCGGACGCACCGTCGCTTCTAGCGAGACCTCGGTCGGGTCGAAGCTGGCGAAGCCGTGCACGAGGATCTCGGGGATCGGGATCCCGAACGATTCGCCCAGGTCGGCGTTCAGCGGCAGGTTGAATTCTGCTTTTGATTCCCCACGATAGGTAAGGGCGAGGGCGAGGCCGTAGAGGCTTCGGAAGCGGGGCCGATCGCTACTTAGACCGCCATCTCCGATGCCGACCGCGCGTGGCAATAAGCGCAGCATCACGCCCGCGACCGGCGCGTAGCCGGCGACGAGCTCGTCCTTCACCTTCGAGCCGATGCGTCCCGCGGCGTTGGGGGCGACCTCGATCTCGCCGTCGAGCTCGGCCAGCGCGATGGTACCGACGCCGACCGCCAACGCATCGCTGATGCGGAAGCTCAGCGCGGCCTGGATGGTGACGGTCTGCGCGCGGTTCTCGACCAGGATGAAGGTCGGGTCGCTCGGCCGTTCGATGTCAGCGATGAGGATAGAGGTCTGCGGGATGACGAAGCCGAGGCCAATCGCGAGTCGGTCTTCGAGCAGCCCGCCGAATGGGATCGGCACGCCGAAGCCGATCGACAGGGCGGGAGCATCGAGCGTCGCGGACTCGGCGAGGGCCGCGTCGCCGATCCCATAGCGCAGGTCGAAGCTGCCGGTCTGGTAGCCGATGGCGAAGCTCGGGCGCCGCTCGAATGCGAGCCCAGCGGGGTTGTAGTAGACGCTCTCGAAGCCCTCGGCGGTGGCGCCGATGGCCCCCGCCAGCCCCTGGCCACGCGCGCCGAAGCCGAACAAGTCGACCGGGCTCGCGTAGGCCGGGGCGAGCCAGCAGAGCGCGCTGATGCCTGAGATGATGGAAGTACGGCGGAACACGCGGCGCAATCTACCCGCCATCGAAGCCTTGCGCCACCCGTGCGTGGACCCGCGCTGCTCGGTGCGGGCCGAGCGCGCTATCGCCCCGCCCCGACCGCGCCCCCATCACCCACGGACATCTGTCCCAAAAAAACCCTCACCCCCAAGAACGTCTCGACAGATTCTCGCCCTAGCTCGCTCCGCGACCGCAGATCTCCGCCAGAATCGACGCGTTCATGCACCTCGGTTCGTACAGCTCGTTGCTCGTTTCTCGTTTGATCAACACCCTCCTCTCTTGGGCTAAAGAACCCCTGGCAAACAGCTCCAGGCTTCATCGCTGAGCCCGTCAGAACCCTCGTGCTATAAGCGCTTCATGCAGTTCACGGCCCCGACCATTGCCGACCTGGACAACCACGACAATCGCATCGCAACATTGGGTCGCGGCCTCGGCGCCTTGCGTCTCGCGTTGGGGCGAAGACCTCTTGGGACTCTCTACCGGCGATATCCAGGACTTCGGGTTTCCCACCTTCGAGAGCTACGTGCGCGAAGCGCTCGGACGCACGGGTCATTGGGGCGCAGACGTCCGGGCGCTGGGGCGTCGCCTTCGGGACTTGCCGCGCTTGCGTGCGGCACTTGCGTCTGGCCGCCTGTCGCTGTCCGTCGTCGAGCTGGTCGCGCGCCTCGCTGCGCCGGACGATGAGGCCGAGTGGGTTGGCCGTGCGGCGACCCCGCCTGGGATGAACGTCCGACAGCTGCGCGCCGAGCTGAAGGACAAGAAGCTCGAGGTCTGCGATGAAGGGCATCGACGCCGCGGTTGAAGAGGCCGACGACGCTTCCGCGGAAGTGCGGACCTCGCTCGCGACCGGATGGGCTCCACCGCATCGCTGACGCCTTCATCGCTGGGCAACGCCCGGAAGGACGCCCGGGCGGCGAACGGCATCAGGTCATCGGGTGCGTGCGCGCCTCCGAACTCCGCCCCGGGGGCGCTTCCGCGCAATCGTCGGCCGGACCCATCGGACCCAAATCCATGCGGCGACTCGCCTGCGATGCGAGTGCCAGCATCGTGACCGTGGATGACGCCGGGAGCCCGCTCGACGCCGACAAGAAGACGCGCACCATCGCGCCCGCACTGCGTCGGGCACTGGTGGCACGCGACGGTGGGTGCCGCTTTCCCGGCTGCAATAACCAACACTGGGTCGACGCTCATCACATTGAGCATTGGGCCGACGGGGGCGAGACGTGCCGGGATAACCTGAGCCTTCTGAGTAGTACCGCCCACCACCGGCTCGTACACGAAGGCAGCTTCCGTATATTATCGGGCACCGCTACGAACCCACGCTTCGAACGACCGGATGGGACCTCAATCGATAGGCCGCTCCTGCAGGTGCCACACATCGGGCTTGCGCGGGCACATCCGGCGCTGGCGCCGTGCATGGCACGACCCAACCCAACTACCACTGGGCTATCGGGGTCATTGCGCCTGCGGTGCGGACGGTGGTCGCGGCTCGAGCCGTTGCGCGATCTTCCCACAATGCCCAAAAGCCTCGAGTCACCATCTGGCGTTTGCGTGGGTAGGTTGCTGGCGTAGCCTGGTTTCTCCAAAGGGAGGGAACCAGGCGCGACGTCTAACTGTACCGGCAACTCCTTGGACTGGAGCCGCCCTGGACGGTGACCCGAGTCGAGTTGAACGTGAAGGATCGGTGGGCTGGCGGTTTACGTCCATTTGCAAGAGCATAGCTGGCGTCATTTGGGGCGAGCACTTCAAGACCGCCATCTTCTTCCACTACGGCGAACTGGATCTCTACCCAGCGACCCGCGGAAATCCCGGATGAACCCTTTTTTCTGTGGCTTGCTACGAGCCAGTAACGCATGGTGAATCATGTCGTGTGTGTTCGTCACCGGTTCCACCGGCAACGTTGGAAGCGAGGTCGTTCGCGCACTGCGCGCCCGGAACATCACCGTACGTGCGGCGGATCGCGATCCCAGCCGCGTGCATGCGCTCTTTGGGGACGACGTCGAGGCGGTGAAGTTCGACTACCGGGACCCGACAACGTTCGCGGCCGCGCGCGGTGCCGACGGGCTCTTCCTGCTGCGGCCGCCGGCCATCGCTGACGTCAAAGAGACGCTCCTGCCGTTCGTTGCAGAGGCGCGCCGCGGCGGCGTGAAGCACGTTGTCTTTCTTTCGGTGGCAGGCGCCGGGAAGAACAAGCTCGTGCCCCATCATGCGGTGGAACAGTTCCTCGCGCGGACGAGCGGCTGGACAACGTTGCGGCCAGGCTTCTTCGCGCAGAACTTCGGCGACGCCTACCGTCGCGACATTATCGAGGACGCGCGTGTCTATGTGCCCGCCGGTCGCGGTCGTGTCGCCTTCGTCGACGTGCGGGATATCGCCGAGGTCGCCGCGATGGTCTTCGCGAGCCCAAGCGTGCACGACGGTCATGCGTATACGCTGACCGGTCCGGAGGCCGTCGACTTTCGTAGCGCGGCCGTGCTCCTTACTGACATTCTCGGGCGAGCGATCCGGTACGACGCTGCGAGCCTCATCGGCTACGTTTTGCACCTTCGCGCACGCGGGATGCCGTGGCCGCAGGTCGGCGTGCAGACGTTGCTCCACGCGGGTCTGAGGTTCGGACAGGCCGAGCGGGTGGACCCGACCCTCGGGCGCCTGCTCGGGAGACGTCCGCGCTCCCTTGCCGAGTACATGCAGGATCACCGCGCTACGTGGGAGGTCAGGCCCGCAGCTTCGGTGACTTCCACCGGGGCAGCGACTTGCCTGCCGGGCGGAGCCGACCGATAGTCCGAACTATGCGGAGTTCGGCGCGGGTGCGGACGAGTAAAGGGTGTTCACGAGTTGGTCGCTGGCGCCTGGTCGAGCTCGCGCTCGGTCCCGAGGACCGTGTCGAAGACCGGACCAGACGCGTCCGGCTGGGATGATCCGGTCGGGGTTCCCCCAGGGGCCGATCGCTATGCGTCGATCGGGACGATTGGGGAAGGCGGCGGGGGACGGGTCGGATTGGCGTATGACCAACGCCTTGACCGCTCGGTGGTTCTCAAGAGTGTTACGCATGGGCGGGCCGTAGCGCTCGCTCGCCTCCGGCGCGAGGCGGCCATTCTCGCGGCGCTCGAGCATCCGGGGATCGTGCCGATCTACGATCTGGTCGAGCACCACGATGGCGCCATCGACCTCGCGTTGCGGGTCGTGCGCGGTAGGACGCTGGCCTCGGTCATCGCGAGCGAGCCTACGCTTACGGCCCGACTGCGTTGGGTGCGCACCTTTCTCGCCGCCGTCGAGGCGGTCGCGTTCGTGCACAGCCGCCGCTTCGTGCACCGGGATCTCAAGCCGACCAACATCATGGTCGGCGAGTTCGGCGAGACGCAGGTCATCGATTGGGGGCTCGCGGTGCGGCGCTCCGAACCCGGCAGCGCCACCGAGCTCGAGCCGATCGACATCAGCAACGACCGTGATGCGGCCGTGTCTGACGACGCATGGCAGACGCTCGACCTGGCGCGCACCCCGACGGGCGGCGACCTCACCGAGGTGGGTACGGTCATCGGCACCCCGCGCTACATGAGCCCCGAACAGGCGCGCGGCGAGAGCAGCGACCGGCGCAGCGATGTCTGGTCAATGGGTGCGACGTTGTTCGAGCTGGTCGCGGGTCGCCCCGCGTATCTGCAAGACGACCGTGCGACGCTGCTCGCGGCGCTTCGCGGTGGACCGCCGCCCAAGTTGAATCAGGTCTGCCCCGAGGCGCCCGTCGAGCTGGCCGCGATCGTCGATCGGGCGATGGCCTTCGACCCGTCCAGCCGCTACGGTGAGGCGCGCATGCGTCTTGGGGCCCATGCCGACCGGACTGGTGCCTTGTTGTTCGATGCCGCTGGCGAGTGGCTCGCCTCCGGAGGGTCGGACGGTCGGGTGGTCTTCTTCGAGCTCGCGAGCCTTGATCGCGGTGTTGACGAGCTCGCCTCCGAGGCTCGCCGCGACTGGCTCGGAACGAGGCCGGACCGCTGACACGGCGCGATCTTGGCGGCATCCCACGCCATCATTTCGTCGCTCGTACAATTTCATCGCTTGTATAATTTCGCAGCGCGTAGCTCACGCGCAGCGCGCTGTGCGACATCCCCACGTCACGAGGTCTCAATGCTTCTGAGAATCGCCCCCCTGTTGGCGCTTTGCGCCGTGAGCAGCGTCGCGCACGCGACCGCCGAGACCTGGACGAGGGATCTCCCGACCGAGTACGGCTGGGCGACCACCTCGGCGCTCGACCTGGACGGCGACCTCATCGTCGCGGGCTATGCCAGCGAGCCCGACCTCTCGAACAAGCGCTACACACTCAGCGCGATAAGTGCTGACGGAGTGTCGCTCTATCACGTCGAGCAGGCGTTCGTGGCACCTATGTCGACGCCGAGCGTGAGGGAAGTCATCGTCGACGCGGCCGGCATCGCCTGGGTCATGGGCATGGTCCGCACCGGCGACGGCCCTTCGTCGCTGCCCTTCCAAAAGATCTTCATCGCCCGCTTCACGGCCGCCACCGGCGCGCTTCTCAGCACCTGGTTCGCCCCGACCGCCTATCAGGGGCTCCGTTGGGGTGACCTCGACGTCAATAGCTTGGGCCGTGTCATTGCGACCTCCTACGATATGAACACAAACTACGCCAATGTCGACGCGTTCAACCCCAACGGCACGCTCGCCTGGACCAAGTCCCTATACAACTACTCGAAGCTCGCCATCGCCCCGGCGCCGGGCGGCGAGATCGTGCTCGCGGGTGGCACGACGACCTTTAGCGGGGGCCTCTACAATAGCGAGTACGCTGTTCTTCGCTACTCGAATACCGGCGCGCTCAAGTGGTCGCGCGTCATCGACTTCGCGGGCGGGACCGATCAGGCGGCGGCGGTCGTCGTCAATGCCGCCGGCGACGCCTTCATCTCGGGCCGCAGCTCGCAGCCGAGCGGTGCCATGACCACGAGCGTCAGTCTCGTCGTGACGAGCCTCAACAGGAAAGGCCAGACGCGCTGGACCTCGAGCACGCCCCTCCTCAACGCCAACGTCAGCAATCCTGCTTCGCACACCTCGGACGCGCTCGGCCGCATCGCGCTCTTGCCGTCGGGCGACCCGGTGGTTCTGCAGGCCGACTGGAGCTACACGCTGTCGTCCACCGGGAGCTATCTGTGGTCGCCTGCCAACCGGGTCGCGCGGATCGCGGCAGCCAATGGCGCCATCATGTGGTCGGCCCGTGTCAACGACATGCAGGCCGACCTGAAAGTCGACTTCTTCGGCAATGCGCTGATAGCGACCACGCGCCGCAACAGCGCATTGGAGCCGATCGGAGCGGCCAGGCTCGTGGCCTTGGCGGGCAGCAACGGCGCCCTGCTCGTGAACCTCACGGCGAGCGCCGCGACCGGCTTCCGTGAGCTCGAGGTCGATCCCTTCAGCGGCACGGTCTTCGCTGTCGGCAGCCGCATCCGCACCGACCTCACGCCACGCGTGTACAAAAACCACGTGGTCAGCTTCGACTGATGAGGTGGTGGAAAAAGGTCGGCCGAGCCGCCAAGGCGCGACATGCTGCTCATGTTGCATCCAAAGATGGCTCGGCCGGATTCATTGATGGCCGTGGGTCGCGCCGCCCCGCAGCGTCGCGACCCACGGCTGGGCGCGGTTCAAGGCGTCCAGCGCCCAGTAGCAAATCGGCGGCTCAGGCGGTGCTCAGGTGATTGCGCAGCGGGCTCAGGGCTTTTCCCAGACGCTGCTTGACGCGCCGTGACGCGACGCGCAGGTTTTCGCGCGATTGATGTTGTCTGCGCTCCCGTTCCCCCTCGGCTCGCTCGTCGGTCGCGAGCTCGACCTGGCAAAGCTTGACGCTCTGCTCGCCGGAGGTGCGCGGCTCGTCACGTTGACGGGCCTTGGAGGCGTCGGCAAGACCCGGCTCGCGATCGCCGTCGCCCGTCGCATCGCCGAGCGCGGGCTCGCGACCGCCTACTGCGACGTCGCCGCGGTCGAAGGGGTGACCGAGCTGACGTTGGCGCTGGCCCAGGCGCTCGCGGTCGAGCTCGACGGCAGCCGCTCCGAGGCCTTCAGCCCAGGCTTTGCCATCCTTGCGAAGGCCTTCGCGAGTGAGCGCGAGGGCAGCCGCTCCGAGGCCTCCGCCAATCAGACCCAGGGGCCGAACACGCTCATGTCCGCCTTGGCGGCGGCGCTCGCCCGGCGTGAGCCAGCGCCACTGCTGGTGGTCATCGACAATTTCGAGCGGCTCGTGGGGATCGCTGGCGAGGCCGCCGTGGTTGGGCTGCGCAGCTGTCTCGAGCGGGTGCCGTGGTTGTCGGCGCTCGTGACGTCGCGCATCGCGCTGCCGCGCTCGGCCGGGATAACGGTGGTGGTCCACCCGATTGCGGCGCAGGGGCCGAGGTCAGCGGCGGTGTTGCTGCTGGCCGAGCGGGCGGCGCAGGTCGCGGCGCTGCCGTCGTGGCAGAGCGACGGGGCGGCGCTCGAGCGGCTCGCGACGCGGCTCGAAGGGTTGCCGCTGGCGATCGAGCTGGCGGCGGCGCGCGCGCATCTGGTGGCGCCTGGGGAGCTGCTGGCGTTGATAGAGGAGCACTTCGAAGATGCCGCCGCCTCGGCGACAAGGCCGGCCGGAGGTTCAGAACCGGGGCGTGCGGTGACCGCCACGAGCGAGATGGAGCGGCTGCGCGACGCCGTCGTAGCGTGGTCATGGGGCGTGTTGTCGGAGGCTCAGCGGGAAGCCTTGCGTCGCCTCGAGGTTGTCGATGGCACTTTCGATCTCGATCTCGCAGCGGCCCTCATCCAGGGCACGCGCGCGGTCGCGCTCGAGACGCTCGAGGCGCTCGTGCGGGTGTCGCTGGTGATGGTCGAAGCGAGCGCGAATGCGGCGCGTTATCGCATGCTCGAGACCGTGCGCGAGTTCGTGCGAGTGCGCACGCCGTCCGGGCGAGACGCGGCCCATGATGATCTGGCGGAGGCGCTTCTGGCGCGGCTGCCGCCCGAGGATGAGATCACGCTCTTTGCGCGCTTTGATGCCACCTTCGTGCTCGCGGAGCGGGAGGGCTTCCTGGCGATCTTGCGGCGTGGGCTCGCGCCGGACTCGAGCCTGCGCTCGGCGCAGTTGGCGTTGCGCGCCGCCACCTGGTTGCTGTTGGCCCTGCGCCGCAGCGGCTTCGCGCCAGCACTTGGGGAGCGGGTCGAGACGTTGCTCGAGCGTGCCGACATCGAGGCGGTGCCACTGCCGATCCGGCTCGCGGCGAGCATGCTCACCGTGGTCGTGCGCGTCTCCGATGCGCGCACGAACGAGGTCGACGTGTTGGTCGATCGGGTCGAGCGCTGGGCGGCCACGGCCCCGACCGACCGTCCTCGTTTGGTGGCGCTACAGCTGCGCTGCATGGTGGCGCAATATCGCTGGAACTATGTCGAGGTGCACCGCATCAGCCAGCTGTTGGTCGCCTCGCCGGTCATCCGCGCCGAGCTGCGGCTCTACCATGGGGCCATCCAGCTCTATTTCGCGGGGCGGCGCGCGCTCGGCGAGACCGACTTCGCCGCTGACGACGCGCTCGCGGCCGAGGTGGTGGCGCGTCTGACCGCGGCGGGTGAGGTCTTGAACGCGTTGTTCCTGCAGTGCAATCGGGCGTTTCTGGCGGTGCATCTCGGCCATCCGGAGCTGGCGATAGCACTCAGCCACGAGGTCGAGCGCGCGGTCGACGCGTCCGGCTTCACGCGCCTTGGAGGGTTGACGCGGCGCGAGCGGGCGCGCGCCGAGCTCGATCTCGGGCTGCGAACGCGGGCGCTGACGACGTTCGACGCGGCGCTCGCGCTGCTGGCGGGGTCGCGCGAAGGGGTCGAGGGCCTGCTCGATCGGACCGCGGCGGCGCTCGAGGCCGGGCGCTACGAAGAGGCGCGGCGGGACCTGGCGGCGGGGGCGCCGATGCTCTCGACGAGCTTCGAGCTGGGCTACCACGCGGCCTTGGAGTGCGCGCTCACAGCGCTGGTCGGCGAGCCGGCGCCCGCTCGGGCGCTTGTGTTCACGGGCACGGTCGAGGACACGGCGTTCCGGTTGCTGGCGGCACTTGGTAGCTTGGCCGCGCGCACCGCCGCGATCGATCCGCAGGTGCCGTCGCTGCGAGAGGCGGCGTGGGCGCATGGGCCGTGCTCGTTTCGGGTGCGCCATGCCTTGCGGCTGTTCGAAGCAGCGTTGGCGCTGTCTCAGGGCGACGCGAAGGTCATCGGCGTCGATATCGAGGCGCCTGCCTTCCGACTCGGGGCGCAGTGGGTGCCGCTCGACAAAAGGCCGCTGCTCGCGACGCTGTTCGATGCGCTCGCGCAGGCACGGCTTGGTGGCGAACGCGGGGTCGACCGGATGAGCCTCGCGGCGCTCGCCTGGCCGGGCGAGAACGTGCGCCGTGAGTCGCTCGAGCGACGCCTGGAGACGGCTATGAGTGCGCTGAGAAAGCTCGGCTTGCAGGCGATCGTCGCGGTCGGAGCCCACGACGAAAGTGAAGCTGGCTACGCGCTCGACCCATCCCGTGCAGTGCTGCGGGTGAAGATGGGCGCCTGGCCGAGCCTCGTCCCGCCCGCACCAGCGCGGGGTCGGGGGCGGCCCCGGTCGAAGTAGAAAACAACGCGCGCGCTCACGCTCAGAACACGTTCCAGGTGGTGCCGAACGGGCCGTAGCCGACGCCGAGACGACCGAGCACGGGCAGGTCGAAGAAGACCGTGCCGGAGGCGGCGACCGGGATCGACAGCGAGCCGCTGCCACCCTTGAGCTCGGTCTCGACGTAGGCTTTGGCGGTCTTCTGAAAGACACTCAACGCCTGGTCGATGCCAAGGATGAACGCGAGGTTCAGCGAGATGTCGCCGCCCGCGAGGATCGTCGAGTTGCGCAGATCGTCCGCGGCTTCGCCACTGGCGATGTCGGCGATGAGGCCGGGGATGGCGGCAATGAAGTCCTCGATCGTGAGGATGTCGTCCTGGCGCAGCTCGCAGGCACCGGGGCGCGGTGAGCCATCGCACTCGGGGTTGTCGGTGCCGCACAGCGACACACAAATGGCGCCGATGGCTTCGGCGTCGCGGCCTTCGAAGAGCGAAAGCGCGAGCAGCACGTCGGCCGTCGGGACCGGGATGTCGTTCGGGTTGTGGATGTTGAGCGTGATGCCGAACTCGAAGGCGAGGCGGGCCTTGGGCGGCGGCGACCCGAGGGCCACCGCGCAGCCGATCGAAACGAGCGGGTCATCGATGACGCGCGGGCAATAGTAGGCCGCGAGCTGGCCGACGCTCGGGCCGTCGCGTAGCTCGAGCGCGCCGACGCGGACCTCGGGTGAGAGCTCGGGCCTGGCCCCCGGGAGCTGGTTTAGGAACTGGTCGCAGCTCGTGAGCGCCCCGAGCGGTAATGCCACCAGGGCGATACGGCGGGCCTTCGCAAGGATGGCGAAGGCTGAACTGAAGGCCATCGTCATCGTGCGCTTGATCGTGTTGGTCCGCATCGCTCGTTCTCCCGTTCCAGGCCGCAGAAGCTACCACCGACGCCGACGCGCCGCATGGTATTCGCTGGGAGTCCGTGGGCGCAGGCGCGGGCGCGCTTCCTCAGGTCACATCAGCGCCGACTCCCTCGATGAGGCACTCATCCGGCACATCGAAGCTCAGCGGGTACAATGGCCCGGACGGGATCATCTCGGCCGGCACCGGATCCCCATCGAGGTCGATGTCCATGCCTTCGTCGTCCCAGAGGGCGTAGGCCCGGCCGTTCTCCTTCGAGCGCTCGTCGAAGGCGGCGATGACATCGGAAAACGGCATGTCGCCGTTGTAGCCGGGCCCGAGCGCCGCCTCGAAGATGCGCTTGCGCTGGCCCGCAACCCAGGTCCGGTCGTGCACGGCGACCGCGAGCTCACCTTCATAGAGGAGCCCGCGGTTGTTCGAGTTGCAGCTCCCGATCTCGAGGTACTCGTCGTCGATGACGACGATCTTCGAATGCAGGTCGAAGTCGACGAAGTGCGCCTCGGTCTCGTCCCAGCAGAACGTGCAGTCGGTGCGCACATAGTCGAACGCGCGCAGGCGATAGATGCGGAAGCGGTCCGGGAACAGCGAACGGAACCGCTGGTGCGCGATGGCCGTCTGATAGCAGCCCGGGTCGGTCCACTCGGACACACCATTGGTCAGCACGATCAAGATGAGGTTCGGAACCTCGGTCATGCGCTGCACAATCCGGTCATAGAGGATCGGCGCCCGGAAGTACTGGTCTTCGATGTAGATCATGTGCCTCGCCTGCGACACGGCGCGCGCGAGCGTCTCGAGGATCGTGTTGTCTTCGAAAGGCTCCGGCATCGTCGCGACGAGCTGCGCCTGGACCCCGTTCGCGAACGTGGCCGTGGTCGGGTCGAGCGCGACCGGCGTCGAGCGGTCCGCGTACTCGACGTCTTCGTCGAGCTGGTAGTCCCAACGGCGGTCGAAGACGTCGACCACGTCCTGCACGATCGGTCCCTCGAGGCGCGTGATGTAGTCCTTGCGCGGCAGGAAGTCCGGCTCCTGCTCCTTGGCAAGGACGTCTTCGCGCGCGCCCGTGTCGGCGTCGAACTCCATGCGCAGCGGCTCGAAAACGCGGTGCGCGCTCGTGTCCCAGTCGCTCGTTTTGGCGTTCATGCCGCCGACGAACGCGACCGCTTGATCGATCGTCCAGAACTTCTGATGCCAGCTCGCGATCGGCAGGTCGAAGAGCGACAAGCCGAGCGGTACCTCAGTCGTGTCGACGCCGATCGGACCGTAGTAGGGATCCGCCGGCGCCTCGTCGATGAGGTCACCGGCCGCCGCGTGTTGCGCCAGCACATGCCCGGCGAAGTCGATCGGCGGCGGCGTGACCGTGAACTCGCCCGCGGCCGGGTTCGCCTGGCCCATGTACTCGAAGTCGTCGCCCGGCGTCTCGGCCTTCAGGAGCAGCTCGTCGTCGACGGTCAGGTTCGAGAAGAGCCCGTCCTGGCTCACGAGTTGGCCGACCATGATCTTCTTCTCGACGCCGACCAGGTCCTCCAGCGCGCCGAGCACGGTGTTGCGCCAACGGTCTTCGGGCGACAGGTACATGTGTCCGGCCGGGCGCACGATCTCGAGCTCACTCTCCCACCACCACGAGGCCCCGGTGACGAGCCGCTCTGCGAGCTGCAGCTCGGCGTAGAGCGTGCCCCAGCCGCTCTCGCCGTCCATCAGCAGGTCGACCCGGTTGCCGTGGCGCGCCGGCTCCCCTCCGGCTGCGAACCAGCGATGCGCGAGGCCGACCCAGACGATCGGCCCGGCCTCGTCCCAGGTGATGGCCCAGGCGCTGTCGGCACTCGGTGTCGAGGCGATGGTGATGTCGTTTTCGAGCCACTGGATCGTGCCGCTGAACGCATGGTGGTCGCCGGCGGCCACGCGCAGGTTGAACTCCCGCGCGGCGCACAGCGGCTCGTCGAGCTGCCAGCCTGCGAGATCCTCGGCGCGGATCACCTGACCACTCGGCACATCGACGAGCGACAGGGTCGCGCCGGTTTTCGGTTGGGCCCACAGGTCGACCACATTGACACGCAGGTGGCGCAGCTCGGGGCCGCAGCTGGCGGGGTCTTCCCAGGGGCAGGCGCAGCTCGTCGGCGCGCAGTTGCGACCGTCGCCCGCGTAGCCCAACGGACACACGCACGCGAAGCCGCCCACCTGGTTCACGCAGCGCGCGAGCGGGTCGCAGCCGGTGTCGCCCGCGGCGCACTCGTCGATGTCGTTACAGCTCGTGACGCCGTCTCCGTTGTAGCCCGGCTTGCACGCGCAGCCGTTCGCGGTGCATTGCGCGATGTCGAGGCAGGTGTCGACGTAGACGCATTCGCCGGTCGCGGGCGAGCACGCGCCCGGTTCTTCGCAAGGGCCGGCGGGCGGCGCGCACACGACGGCGCTGCCGGCGCAGGTGCCGAGCGTGCAGCGGTCGTCGCTCGTGCAGTTGTTGCTGTCGCTACAGCTCTGGCCTTCGTCGCGCGGGGCGAACGCGCAGGCACCGTCGACGCAGCTGCCGGTCTGGCAGGTCCCCGCCGCCTTCTGGCAGTCGACGGGGCAGGTGCAGTCGTTTGCTTGCCCGGGGGTCGCGAGCTTGTCGGCGACCCATTGTTCGCCGCACAAGCTGACCGTGCCGGTCGCCGTGTCGGCCGGCAGACAGGCGCGCTGCTCGGCGTTCGCGACGTCGCCGATGAAGCCGAGGCAGCTCGCGTCGGGCTCGCACGTGCCGACCGTCCAGACGGCAATCGCGTCGAGCTTCGGGTTCTGCAAGATGATGACGGCCGTCGCTGGGACCTGGAAGCCTTCCAGCGCCATGCGCTCGACCCCACGCGGAAAGAAGATCTCGGCCGCGAGCGAGCAGCTCGCACCGGCGCCGTCGCGGATGGCGAGGCTCCAGTCGGTGCAGTCGTTGTGCACCACGATCTCCACAAAGCCGCGGTCGACCTCGGTGATCGACGCGGCGCAGGTCGGTGGCGCGACCTCTGCCTCGCTGGCGTCGGTCGTGTCCTCGGCGACGCTGTCGGTCGCGGTCGCGTCAGCCGCGCGCTTCGCGTCGTCACCGCACGCGAGCGCGCCCAGCGCAACAACAGGCCCCAGCAACCACGTGACGGTCAGCGCCTCTTTCTGCATACCGGGAGGCTAATAGAGCGCTCGCGTGGTGTCGATGGCCAGCAGCGGCAACCGAAGGCGATACCCCGTGGCCCTGGCCAAGGCAGCCGAAGGCGATGCTGAGGCCCGCAGTCCAGGCTTCGCCATCCTTGCGAAGACCCGGCAGCCAGCTCACGCAGCCGTGCGCAAGAGGGCCTCGATCTCGCGCAGCGTCTGCACGTCGTCGCCGACCATGGCCTTCATCGATTGAATGCGGCGGCACACGATGGCGGCGATGCGTTCTTCGAGCGTGTCGTCCGCGTACGTCCAATAGACCTGCGCGAAGCGACCGTCGCGATGGCAGCGTCCTTCGATCTGCGCCATCTGGATGGCGGACCAGCGCAGGTCGTGGATCACATGCGAGCGTACGGCTTCGTTGTGCTCGCCTTCGTGCAGCGAGATGCCTTCTTCGACCGTGAACAACACGACCCGATCTTCGCCGCGCTGGAAGCGCATGCGCTGCTGTTCCTTCATGGCCGCGGGCAACCCTCCGTGAATCGTTGCCGAGGTCACGCCGAGATCACTGGCAATGGCCGTCTGCAAGGCCGTCAGCGTCTCGATGAACGCGACTGAGATCGCGACCTGGTGCCCGTTGTCGAGCAGCTCGCGCACGAGCTCGATAGTCCCTGGGACCCGCAGGAGCGAGCCCTTCTGGCGTAGACGCAGCGTCGCGACGAGCCCCGAGGTCGGGTTCTTGCCCTTCGCTGCGAGCTCCATCTGCTTGCGAAATGTCGTCCACGCCTCGCCGTAGAGCGCGCGCGCTTCGCCGGCGAGCTCGATCGGCGTCAGCATGCGGTTCAGCTCGGGCCACCCAGCGATGTCTTCGGGGCGGCGTCGCAGGCCAGCCGCGGGGGTGCCATCGGCTGAATCGAAGAGGAGCGTGCGCACCTTCTCGCAGTCGGCCGGGTCGCCGCGCCAGTCCCATTTGCCGAAGGCGCCGCGCGACACGCCGAGCCCCTGCCGAAGGCACCACTGCTCGAAGGCCCTGAGATCGCTCACCGAATCGCCGGTGACGCGCGCGAGCAGCGGCGCCAGATAGGACAGTTCGAGCGGGTTCTGACCGGCCGTTGCCGACAGCCACAGCGTGAAGCCCGCCGCGGTTGTCAGCTTCGCCGCGAGCTTCGAGCGCGCTGCTGCCGGGTTCTTCAGCCGGTGGCTCTCGTCCCAGATGACGACGTCGAACGTCGTCGCGGTGCCGGCCCGGGCGAGCCCCTTCTTGCTCTTCACCTTGGCGCGCGCGGCCGGCGTCAGCTCGAACAGCTTGCCGAGCCGCTCGTAGTTGAGGACCACGACCGCCTTGCCGCCATCGCCCAGCGCCAGGATCGTCCGACGCCAGTGAGCGACCACCGCCAACGGGCAGGTGATCAACACCGTGCACACGTCGTCCATCTGCAGGACCGCGTCCCAGGCACTGATCGTCTTGCCGAGCCCGACGTCGTCGGCCACCAGGAAGCCGCTGTGTCCGGCCGCGCGCGCCGCCATGATCGCCGCGACCGCCGCGCGCTGATGGGGCCGTGGGGTAATCGTCGCGCGCGGAACGTGCGGCGCCAGTACCTCGTCGTTGAGCGCCTCTTCGACCCGGCGTTCGAGCGAGTAGGGCTGCGAACGATAGGGCCCGAGCGCGTCGGGCAGCGCGTCGCCTCGATACAGGTAGCAGCCGTGGTCTGGTTCCCAGCGCGCGCCGTGAAGGCTTGCCAGGCCGCGCAGCTCGAACGGGATGTCGAGGGCCCAGGCCTTGCCAAGGATGGCGAAGCCCGGACTGTGAGCGCTGACCTTGGTCGCTTTCGCCCTGGCTCCTGGGTTGGACCGTGGGGCCGCCGACACCGTCTGCTTACGCCGCATCATCGTCATGCGGCCGTCATATCAGCGGCCCTTGGCACCCGCCACAAAGCCACCGCGACCTGCCGTTGCCTACCCGAGGATCTGGCTCGTCACCGCACGCAGCAGATCACGCACCTCGCGCCACGGCGGCGCGCTCGTCGTCAGGCGATCGCTCAGGACCGCAAATGCGCGCTCGTTGCCGCAGAACGCGTGCAGCTCGGGTCGCGCGCCTGCGCGCCGCTGTGAGCCGCTCGGCAGGTCCGGGAAGCCGGTCTGGATGATCGACCCGAGCAACAGCTTCAGGAACGCCGGTTCGAGCGTCGCGGCATAGCGGTCGCTCGATGCACCCGAATGGTCTTCGACCTGGGCACTGCCATCGCCCCAGATCGACAGCTCGGTGCGGCCACCGGTCGCGGCGTCGGGATCGACGAAGAGCAGCTCGATGTCCGGATTGACGGCTTTGAAGAGGCCGGCCCAGTGGTCGAACTCGGGTCCACGGCCGCCGGCCGGCGACTTCACCGCCGACGCTTTCACGACCCGGATGAACAGCGTGCCCGCCGACACCACGTCGCCACCTTGCAACGCCGATTCGGTGACCGGTTTGCCGTTGACCTTGAGGAGCGCATCGCGCCGCGCCGCGATCACCTCGAGCTTGCTCGACGACCAGTCGAACTGCAGGTGCTCCGGCTTCAGGCCGCGGCCTTGCACGCTGATCTCGTTTTTGCCCTCGCCGGCCACGACGCACGACATGCGAGTGTTGAGGGTGATCGACGTGACCGAGCCGCTGTCGGTCAGATAGACCAGGTGCCACGACGCGGGGCCCTCTTCAGGTGCTGGCGCGGGAGCTTCGTCCGCCACGTCCGCCTCGTCGTCGACGTCCTCCCGCGGATCTTCCTGGTCCACGTCATCTTCGTACGCGACCTCTTGCTCGACGAATCGTACGCGCACCGGCACGAGGCCGAGTCGTACGATGTCCTGATCGGCGAGTACGGCCCGGCCGATTCGTTCGCCGTGCAGCCAGGTGCCGTTGGTGCTGCCGAGGTCGCGTACGTAGAACTCGCCCTCGGCCCACTCGAAGGCCGCGTGCATACTCGAGATTCCCTGGTCCTGCATACGCAGGTCGGCGGTCGGTCGGCGCCCGACGACGAGCGGCCGATCCTGCGGCACCTCGGCCTCGCACTCGGTGCCCTCGCCGTCGAAGTAGACGACGAAGCACGTTGCCGCAGCACCGGTGATCGCGGCGCGGGCCGTGGGCGCCGCCTGCCCGGAGGCACTGAACTTGTACTGACCCGACACCGTTCGCGGCGTGCGTCCCCCCGAGATCGGGGCGCGTGCCACCGGCGCCGACGGGGCCGGCGGCAATTGCACGCCCGGCTTCGGCTTTGCGAAAGCCGCGGCGGCCTCCCTCAAGGCGGCCGCTGTCGTCATCACGGTCGCCGACATGTCCTTGGGACGTTCGGTGACCTGCTTGGTCGGCGTCGGCGTCGCGTTTGCCGCGATCTGGACATTGAAGATCACGTCGCCGCAGCGCAGCTCATCCCCGTCGGCCAGCGCCGATGACAAGGGGATTCGCTCCTCGTTCACCCAGGTGCCCGTCTTCGTGTTCATGTCGCGAACGCGGAAGCCGTCGCCATCGCGCGAGATGCGGCAGTGGCGGGAGGCCACGCTCGCGTCCATCACCCGCACCTTGCACGCGTCGCCGCTGCCGACATCGGTGTGCTGCTCGGTGAGCTCGGACTTGGTGTCGTTCCATCTCAGGACGAGCTTGCTCGTCGCCGCCTTGGAGCGATTGATGCCGCCGTCCATCGCCTCGACGACGGCTTCGACCTGTTCGGTGGACACCATGCGTGTGTCCGACGCCCAGCCGTTGAGCTTACGAAGACGCTCGATACGTTCTTCGATGGCGCTCGCGCGGGCATCGTCGTCGTCGGGGAGCATGGAGGATGATTTTTTTTCGGGATCGGCCACGTCGCACCACAGGCTGACGGTGAGAAATACGTTTTACCGCGTTTGCGGCAAGACTGCACGCCGCCTCGTGCCGCCATCGCAACGGCACCCGTCAAGTCTTGGCACCACTCGCGTCGCCGTCCACCGGGGCGATGCTTGCGTCCAGTCATTCAAGCTCAGCTTGCCATGGGTCGCAGTGATTGGCGACCAGGTCAGCCGTGTTTCCGATGCTTCTGGTTTGGCCGCCGATCACACCGACCGCCGCCGATCACACCGGCCGCCGCCGGTCACACCGGCCGGCGCCGTCGCAACCCGAGCACCCCTAGCCCAAGCAGTCCGAGCGCCAGTCCGGCCGCGCCGCTCGCGCAGCCACCGCCCTCGGCCATGAAGTTCGGTGCCTCGACGACAACGGTGCTGTCGTCGCCGCCGACATTCGGGTCGATCTCACCCGGGTCCTGATACCCGTTGAGGTTTTCGTCCTCGGCGCCATCCAGCACACCGCCGTCGTCGCTGTCGGTGTCGCGCGGGTCGGTCGTCGTCGTCGGGTCGAGATCAGGCTGGAACTTCGCCAGATCCGTGCCCGTGCCCTGCGGCGCCGTCAGCCCGAGCTCGGTGCCGTCCTGGATGCCGTCGCCATCGGTGTCGCTGTTGGCCGCGTCGGTCTCGCCCGTGCCTTCCGTGCCGGTCGCCCCGATCTCGCCGTCCTTTTTGCCGTTGCCGTTGACGTCTTCGTTGCCGTCGGTGAGGCCATCGTCATCGCTGTCATCGTCGCGCGGGTTGGTCGTCGTGGTCGGGTCCGCGTCGGGGATCCATAGGTCGACATCGGTGCCGCCGAACGGGACACCGCTGCCGTCGCTCACGCCGCCGGCGATCGGCTCGGTGACGCCGACCTCGACGCCGTCGCCGACGCCGTCGCCATCACTGTCCGCGTCGAGCGGGTCGAGCGGGCCATCGAGCGGCCCATCGCCGCGCACTTCGGTTCCATCCGACAGCCCGTCGTCGTCGCTGTCGTTGTCGAGCGGGTTGGTGTCGACGCCTGGTTCGTAGCGCATCGGGTCGTCGCCGCCGCCGACCTCGACACCATCGCCCAGGCCATCGTCGTCGCTGTCGAAGTCGTCTGGATCGGTGCGCGTCACGTCGACCTCGAAGCCGTCCCCGAGCCCGTCGCGATCGCGGTCCCCGATGACGATGTCGACGTAGGCGGTGTCATACCCCCCGTAGCCGTCGGTCACCGTGTAGCTGAAGCGGTCCGGGCCGATGTAGTCGCCCTCGGGCGTGAACAGCAGCGTGCCGTCGGCGCCGATCGCCACGATGCCATGCTGCGGCTGCACGACGTCGGTGATCGTCAGCGGGTCGCCATCGGGGTCCACGTCGTTGACCAACACGCGCAGTGTCGTCACCGCGTCGCTCGGCACATCGTAGCTGTCACCCTTCGCGTCCGGCGCCCGGTTGGCAGCCGAGGTGACGACGACCAGCACGGTCTGGGTCGACGTCCCGCCACGCCCGTCGCTGATGGTGGCTGTGAACGTGTCATTGCCGACGTAGCCGGGATCAGGTGTGTACGTCAGGGTGCCGTCGGCGTTGATGGAGACCACGCCGTGGGCGGGGTCGGACACGGCCGTGACGGTCAACGGGTCGCCGTCGAAGTCGAGGTCGTTGTCGGTCGAGTCGAACGTGATCGGCGTGCCCTCGACCGTGTCGATCGTGTCGTCGACCGCGGTCGGCGGCGTGTTCGCGCCGGGCGTGACTTCGACGATGACGTAGGCCGTTGCACAGGCGCCGTCGGGATCGCAGGCCGTGTAGAAGAAGACCTCGGTGCCGGTGAAATCGAGGTCCGGCGTGTAGACGATCTGGTTGTCCTCGATCGTCGCGCTGCCGTGGGCCGGGTCCTCGACCTGCGTCACCGTCAGCACGTCGCCGTCCGCGTCGGAGTCGTTGCCGAGCACATCGATGACGACGGGCTCCTCGGCGGCGGTCGCCGCTTCGTCTTCCTCGGCCACCGGGTTGCGGTTGTTGCCACCGATTGTGACTGTGACGGTGGCCACGTCGCACAGACCGCTCGTGTCGCAGACCTCGTAGCTGAACGTGTCACTGCCGGTGGTCGCTGTCGGCACATAGGCGATGGTGCCGTCGCTGTTCACAGTCGCCTTGCCGTTCAACGGTGCCACCACGAGCGTCGTCGTGAGGGTGAGATCGTCGAGCTCGGGGTCGCTGTCATTCAACGTCACGTCGAGGTTGGTCGTCGTGCCGGCGGGTACCGCATGGGCGTCGTCGTTAGCGCGTGGAGCGTCGTTGACGGGGGTGACCTGGATCGAGACGACCGCCGTGTCGCAAGCTCCCTGGCCATCACAAACCCGATAGGTGAACACGTCCGGACCGACGTAGTCGGCAGCCGGCCAGTAGAGGATGCCGCCACCCGGGTCGAGGTTCGCGGTACCGTGGCGTGGTGCTATCTCGATGCTCGTCACCGTGAGCGTGCCGCCGTCAGGGTCGCTGTCGTTTGTCAGCACCACGATCAGCACCCCTGTGTCCTCAGGCGTGACCACGTTGTCGCCGACCGCGACCGGGCGATTGTTGCCGACCGGGAACGTCACCGTGACGGTCGCCTCGTCGCTGCCGCCACGCCCATCGCTCACTGTGTAGGTGAACGAGTCGGTGCCGGTCGCATCCGAGTCCGGGGTATAGACGAGGCGCGTCTCGCCGTTCTCGACGATGATCGAGACGACGCCCTGCTGACCCTGCACGACGTCGACTATCACGAGGTCGTCGCCATTGGGGTCGCTGTCGTTTGCGAGCACGGCGAGCTCGGTCGGGCCATCGGTTGGCACGTCGTAGTCGTCGTCCAACGCCAGCGGCGCCTGGTTCGCGTCGGTCGTCACGAAGACCGTGACGGTCGACTGGTCGAAGCCACCAAAGCCGTCGGCCACCGATACCTCGAACGTGTCGGTCCCGACGAAGCCCGCGGTCGGCGTGTAGGTCACCGAACCGTCACTTTCCAGTACGGCCACACCGTGCTGCGGCTGGCCGACGATGTCCTCGACCGCCAGCGGATCGCCATCGGCGTCGACGTCGTTGCTCGTCGGGTCGAGGTTCACCGGCGTGTTCGTGCGTGTGCTGACGACGTCATCGGTCGCGATCGGCGGTCGGTTCGCGCCCGCCAACACGGCCACCGTCACGACAGCCGTCGCGCAGGCGCCGTTGTTGTCGCAGGCGGTGTAGGTGAAGGTCGCGTCGCCCGCGAAGCCCGGGCCTGGCGTGTAGGCCACGCTGCCATCGAGGTTCAGGAGCGCCCTGCCGCTCGACGGTTGGCCGAGCTGTTGCACGGTCAGGTTGTCGCCATCGGCGTCACTGTCGTTGGCCAGTACGGCGATCGTCGTCGGCGTGTCGGACGGGGTGGTCGCGAGGTCGTTCACGATCGTCGGCGGCGTGTTGTTGCTGCCAACGGTGATCTTCACGGTGGCGATATCGCAGAGCTCGAGGTCACACACCTCGTAGTTGAAGCTCACGAGCCCGTTCGTCGAACCGGCAGGCGTGTACGTCAGAGTGCCGTCGTTCTCGATCTTGACCGTGCCCGAACTCGGCTGCGACACGAGCCGCGCGACCGTCAGCACATCACCGTCGACATCGCTGTCATTGGCCAGCACCGGCAGGTTCACAGCGGTCGCGGTCCGCGTGGTCGTCTGGTCGTCGCCGGCGCGCGGCGGGTCGTTGACTGGCGTTACCGTCACGAGCACGACCGCCTCGTCGCACTGACCTTGCGAATCGCACACCTCATAGGTGAGCGCGTCGCTGCCCGTGAAATTCGCGGCCGGCGTGTAGAGCACGCTGTCGTCGGCTTGGAGCTCCGCGGTGCCATGGGTCGGAGGGCTCGTGATGCGGCGCACGTCGAGCGTCGCGCTGTCCGAGTCGCTGTCATTGGCGAGCACGACCACCAGGACACCTGTGTCCTCGGGGGTCTCGACCACATCGTCACGTCCGTCCGGCGCGTCATTGACCGGCACGACCGTGATGTTCACGGTCGCGGTCGCACAGCGGTTGCTCGCGTCGCAGACCTCGTAGACCAGGGAGTCAGGGCCCGAGTAGGTCGGGTCCGGTAGGTAGGTGATGGTCGTCGCGACGCTCGCCGTGCCATGGGTCGGCTGCGTCACGATGCGGGTCACCGTGAGCTGGCCACCGTTGGGGTCGGTGTCGTTGACGCGCGGGTCGAAGGTGACGGGCGCATCCTCGTTGGTCGTCACGGTGTCGTTGGCGGGACGCGGCTTGCCATCGACCAGGATGGTCACGTTCGCGCTGGCGGTCGCCCCATTCACGGTCGAGGTCAGCGTGTAGCTGAAGACCAGCGTGCCCGCGTAGCCCGCGGCCGGGGTGAAGGTGAAGGTGCCATCCGAATTGAGCACCAGCACGCCCTGCGCGGCGGTCGGCGCCGTGCCGGCAACGAGCGTGGTGGTGAAGGCGGAGCCTGCCGGGTAGAGGTCGTTGCCGGCAAGCCCGGTCTGGACTGTCGAGCGGGTGAGCGCCGTGCCTTCGGAGGTCGTGTAGTCGTCGTCGAGCGCCTGGGTAACGCCGGGGTTCGAGCAGCTGCCGCTATTGCAGACGTTGTCGCCTTCGCAGTCCGCGTCGCTCTCGCATTCGTGGCAGGCCGGGCCGCCCACCGCGAACTCGTCGCAGAAGCGCGCCGCGGGTTCACAGCCCCAGTCACGGAGGCCAGCGTCCTGATCGTCTTCGCAGGCGACGCAGCGGTCGTCGCCGATGCCTGCATTGCCGAGCTCGCAGACCGGGTTCGCGTCGTTGCAGCCGGTGTCGTTGGTGCCCGCCAGGCGGTCGTCGACGCAGGTGACGCACAGGCCGACCTCGACGTCGCACGATTCGCCCAGGCCACAATCGGCCGCGTCGTTGCACTCGACACAGAGGCCGCCCGGCACGTTCTCGTTGCAGATCGGATTGAGGCTCGCGCAGCCTTCATCGTTGACCGTGTCGACGTCCGAGCTGTCCTCGCATACGACGCACGTCAGGATGGTCGCCCCGCCGCCGCCCGAGATCGAACCCTGTTCGACGCACACGGGTGCCGCCGTCGCGCAGCCGCTATCGGGGGTCGGGAAGCTCGCGTCGTTGAAGCACGGGGCGCACGTCTTGGTCGCCTGCTGGCACGTCTCGCCCGCGCTGCAATCTGTGTTCTGGGTGCATTCGACGCAGTCGTGGCCAGCGACCGCGGCCTCGTCGCACACGGGCAAGAGCGGCGTGCATCCAAGGTCCTGACCGAGGCCGGTCGTGTCGAGACACTCCTCGCAGGTCTCGCTGCCGAGCGCGCCGCGGTCGTCGCAGATCGGATCGCTCGCCAACGGGCAGCCATCGTCCTGACCTGTGAGTGGCGTGCTGTCGACGCACGGCACGCATGAATTGATCGCCTCGTCGCAGACCTTCCCATTCTTGCAGTCCGGGTCGCTCACGCACTCGACGCAGACTTCACCCGTCTGGCGGAGCGCGTCGCAGATCGGCAAGGCCGTTGTGCATCCGGTGTCCGTGAGTCCGACGCCCGCGTCGTCGCGGCAGGCGCGGCACTCATCGCCGACGAGGCCGGTCGGCTCGGGCAGGGCCGAGGGGCTGATGAGGTGGCAGATGCGTTCGGCAGTGCTGCAGCCGCGGTCGGTCCCCGGGTGCACCGCCGTGTCGACGCACGCGACGCAGGCGCCGGCGTTGCAGACCGAGTTGCCGAGGCAATCGGCGTCGGTGAGGCAGCCAAGGCAACGGCGATTGCCGGTCGACGCGTTGATGTCGCAGTCCGGTGCGCCAGCCAGGCAGCCGGGATCGATGTCGTTCGTCGGGGCGGTCTGCTGGCAGACGACGCACTCGGTCGGGTCGGCCACGCCGGAGCTGAGCTCGCAGATCGGCACCAACGCCGAACACCCGTCGTCAGCCGTCGGCAGCGACGCGAGCGGCAGGTTGTCGACGCACGGCACGCACGCCTTGTTGGGCTCGTCGCACACCTCGCCGGCCGAACAATCCGAGTCCTGCAAGCACTCGACGCACACCGTCGTCGTGATGCCCGCCTCGTTACAGGCCGGGGTTTGCGCCGTACATCCCATGTCGGGCGCCGACCCCGAGAGGTTGTCGTTGACGCACGACACGCAGTCATTGGGGTTGAGCGCCTCGTTGCAGATCGGCTCCGCCGGCACGCAGCCGCTGTCCTGGGTCGCGCCGGGCTGATTGTTGCGGCACGGCACGCACGTGTTGTTGGTCGTGTCGCAAACATTGCTGCCAGTGCAGTGCCCGTCGACCAGGCACTCGACGCAGGCTGCGCCGCCGACCGCGTTGACGTTGCACGCCGGGGTCGCGGTGAGGCAGCCGTCGTCGGGCGCCGGAGTCGCAGCGGGGTTCGAGTCTTCGCAGGTGACACAGGTAGGAATCGCGCCGTTGTCGTCGCACAGCGGCGGCTGGTTGGTCTCGCAGCCGAGGTCGCGCGCGCCGCCGGTCGCCGAGTCGACACACGGGGTGCATGTATTGTTGCTGGTCCGGCACACGTCGCCCGAGGTCTGGCAGTCGCCGGTCGCGAGACAGTCGACGCAGACATCGTCGCCCGGCAGCAGCTTGCAGGCGTTCAGGACCGACTGGCAACCGGCGTCGATGTTGCCGACGGTCGCGTCCGTGAGGCACGGCACGCACACCTTGTTGGGAATGTCGCAGACCTCGTTGGTATCGGTGCAGTCCGTATTGGCGAGGCATTCGACGCAATTATTCGGGGTCCCAGTCGGCGACAGATCACACGCCGGGTTGGCCGTGTCGCAGCCTTCGTCGGTCAGGCCGGCGCCGGCATTGTTGCGGCACTCGACGCAGCTTCGCGGGGTCAAGCTCACTTCGCAGATCGGCAGCGCCGCCGTGCCGCAACCAGCGTCGTTGCTTGGGTAAGACGCGCTGTCATAACAAGGAAAGCAGGTGAACGTGGCGGTGTTACAAACGCGCCCGGCACCGCAGTGACCATCGACCAGGCACTCGACGCAGTCGGGCCCACCGGGTGCGTTCACGCGACACGCGGGTTGTGCGTTCACGCAGCCTGAATCGGGCGTCGTGTTCGCGGACAGGTTCGTGTCTTCGCACTCGACGCACACCGGGGTCGCGAGGACATCGTCGTTGCACAACGGCTTGGCCGCGTTGGCCAGCACTTCGCAACCGTGGTCGCGAGTGCCGCCGGTCTGGTTGTCGATGCACGCGACGCAGCTATCACTCGAAGTGCGGCACACGTCACCGCCGGCGACGTTGCAGTCGGTGTCGTTCAAACAGTCGACGCACGCGTCGGCGCTGCCGCGCTCTTCGCACGCATTGATTGCAGCCGCGCAGCCGAGGTCGACGTCACCATCGTTGGGGCTCGCGTCCACGTAACATGCGGGGCACGGGTTGTTCGCACAGGTGCTGCCGCCAGCGCCCGGGATGCCGCCCTGAGCTGTACACGTGGCGGCCGCGAGGTCCTGGCACGACATCGAGCCCGAGCCGGGCAAGCAACAGCTCACGGCCGGCACGGGCGCACATTCCCAGCCGCCGTCGCCCTTGCAGCGAATGGTGCCCGGGCCGTTGTTGATGGTGCACGGCATGCCCGGCGTGCTGCCGGCGGTGATGCCCGGCAGGCCGCTCGGGGCCTCGTCGGTGACGCCGTTTTCGTTGTTGTCGATGCCGTTGTCGCAGATCTCGGGCAGGCCGACGCCGGTATCCTTGCAGCACAAGACACCGCCCTGCACGGCGGGGAACTGCTTGGTAACGAACTTCGATTCGTTGGTACCGTTGCCGCCGTCGTTGCAGGTCCAGGCCCATTCGTTGCTGGCGAAGCCAAAGTCCGTCGCGGGCACGCTCGGGCTGTAGCTCGGATCGTAATCCGTGCCGTTCAATCCCGCGCATTGGTTGTGACCAAAGCGGTTCAGCGGGACGCAGTTCGACACGGGAGTAGCGCCCATGTTGCCGCAGCCGAAGATGTCGTTGAATGACTGCGGGAAGCCGTTGACGACTTCGTCGCAGTTGCCGGTGCCCGAGCCCGAGGTGCGCGTGATGAAGAACGCCCCGCCGGGTGTGCCCGTGCCGGTCACGCCGCTGCCGCTGTTCGGGTAGGTGGCCCCGACCGCGTCGGCGCAACCGAGGCCGCCTGTGCGCACGTTGATGTCGTCTGGGCCGTGGCAAACGTGCCAGCCGGCAGCGCACAAGTCTTCGACGTTGCAGCCGGTGCCCGCCGAGTTCGTGCCGGTGTTGCCCGCCGCACGCGCGCACGCAGGGTCGTCCTTGAACACGCCCGGCACTGTCCAGGCACCACCGCAAGCGGTGATGTTCGGGTACAGCGTCATGTTCGTGAAGCCCTCGCGCACACCGTCCGCGCAACCGACCACCAGCGGTTGGGCGTGTGCAGCCTGGTCGCCCTCGGCTACGACAAGCGCAAACAGGCCAGCAAACCCAAGCCAAAGCTTCCCGATCGCCATGACGTTCCTTTCGCACGGTGCAGGTGACCGAGCGTACGTCACGGTCGCCGCAATCGGTGCTTCGAGTCAATCGGTCACAACGCCCCAACACATGAGCCGGTAACCTGCGATCGTTGTAAGCAGCCCGTCAGTGCCCAGTGTCAACGGCTCTGAAGAATACGCGTCGCTGCCTGAGAAGCTAGTCTCACAGCGGCTTCCAATCGTTGCGCGGTACGTCTTTGCCGACCGGCGTGTGGCTCGACAGAATGTAGACAGCACGGCGGTTGGCCGCTTCTTCGGTCTCGTCGGGGGTTTCTTTCGCGAGCACCTCCTCGCCAAAGCCCGCGTAGTAGATCGGGATCTTGAGGCCACGCTTGCGAAACCAGGCCGCGATGCTGTGGGCGCGCGCGAATGACAGGGCGCGATTGGAGGCACGGTCGCCGACGGTGTCGGTGAAGCCGGCGATGAAGAGGCGCAACTGGAGTAGGGTGCCGTGCTTGGCGAGCGTGTCCTGCACGTGCCCCATCGTGACCTCGAGCTTGCCGCTCTGGTCGGGGCGCACGGCGGCCGAGCCGAAGTCGAAGACCAGCTCGTCGTGGGGGATTTCGATTGAGAACGGGGTAATCTTCATGCCGACCCAGTAGCCGGCGATGTCGTAGATCTTGAGCTGCATATAGAGGATCTTCTCGGCCGGCTCCTCCCACGCGATGGTCAGGTTCGTGCCGGACGGGGCCGGCGGGTCGAAAGCCTCGCGTCCGGACCAGAGCTCGTTACCCGACTCGCCGACGAGCGACAGCTCGATCGAGGCGGCGGGGTTGTTGACCCTCGCCTCGAGGCTGCGGCCGTCGATGTCGACATCCTCGGAGGTGATGTCCATCGCGAGCTTGCCGACGCGCGTCGCCTCGAAGTCGAGGTTGAAGGTGTCCTTCTCGCCGTCGCCCCAGACGACCTTGACCTCGGCTTTGTAAGCGCTTGTACCGTTGCCGTGCTTGAACGGCACCGTCTTGTGGCTGCCGGCGCCGAGGTTGGCGGCGCGTACGGTCTGGCGCTTGCCGGCCGCGTCGACCAGCACGAACTCGAGGCTCTTCACGTCGCGCTTGTTCTTCACGACGATGGCCGGCGACGCGGTCCCCTGGACGGCGGTCTTGAACTCGAGCCCGAGGTCGCCGGCATTGCCCGCCATGGCCCTGTTGTTGCCGAAGGCAAGCGCAATGAGCGCCAGGACAATCAAGTTGAAGCGGTGAAGGTGCATCGGAAAGGCTCCCCAAGAGACGGTTGAGGCCCATGACAACAGCGGTCGCGGAAGGTTCCTGCCCATCCGTCCGGGGACCCTACAATGGCGGGATCACCTCGAGCCGCATCAGATCCTCGAAGCTCTCGCGCGCCCGGATCACATGGAAGTCCGCGCCATCGACCAGCACCTCGGCCGGCCGGCCGCGGCTATTGTAGTTCGACGCCATCGACATCGAATAGGCGCCGGCCGAGCGCAGGACGACCAGCTCGTCGGCATTGAGCGCCGGCAGATCGCGGTCCTGCGCGAAGAAGTCACCCGACTCGCAGACGGGGCCTACGACGTCGACCGTTGCGCGCTCGGGGCGCGCTGCGAGCACCGGCTCGATGTCGTGCCAGGCCTGGTAGAGGGCAGGGCGGATGAGGTCGTTCATGCCGGCGTCGAGCACCACGAAGCGGGTCGGACCGTTCTGCTTGGTCAGCACCACGCGCGACAAGAGCACGCCGGCGTTGCCGACGATGACCCGCCCCGGCTCGGTCAGGACGCGCAGGTGCGTCATCTCGCGCGCGGCGATGCGGGCCTTGATGGCGGCCGCGTACTCGGCCGGCGTCGGTGGCGTCTCGTCGCGGTAGGTGATGCCGAGCCCACCCCCGATGTCGATGTGGCGGATCAGCAGGCCGCGCGCGGCGAGCTCCTGCGCGAGGTCGAGCACCCGATCGAGCGCGTCGACAAACGGCGTCGCGTGCTCGAGCTGGCTGCCGATGTGGCAGTCGATGCCGATCACTTCGAGGTGATGCAGGCCGCGCGCCATGTCGAAGGCCGCCAGCGCGTCCTCCCAGGCGATGCCGAACTTCGCGCGCGTGAGCCCGGTCGCGATGTAGGGATGGGTGCGCGCGTCGACGTCGGGATTCACGCGCAGTGAGATCGGCGCCGTGCGGCCGAGCGCGCGCGCGACGTCGTCCAACATGGCGAGCTCGGCGACGCTCTCGACGTTGAAGCAGCCGATGCCCGCGCCGAGCGCCGCGCGCAGCTCATGCCGGGTCTTGCCGACGCCCGAGAAGACGATCGTCTCGGGGCGCGCACCGGCTGTGAGGACGCGCTGCAGCTCACCCTCGGAGACGATGTCGAAGCCGGCCCCCGCCTTCGCGAACAAGGCCAGGATGGCGATGTTCGAGCACGCCTTCACCGCGAAGCACATGCGGTGGTCGACGTCACCCCAGGCGTCGCGCCAGACGCGCACGTGCCGTTCGAGTGTGGCGCGCGAGTAGACGTAGGTCGGTGTGCCGACCGCGGCCGCGATGCGCGCGAGCGGGACCTCTTCGCAGTGGAGGTCGCCGGTTGGACCGTGGCGCGCGAAGTGGTTCATGCGCCCGGAACCAGCGGCGACTCGGACGCGTGCGTGGCCATTGATGGCAAGGGGGTGCCCGCATGCAGCGCCCGCTCGAGGGCGGACGGCCCGGCGCTATCGAGGCGCGTGACGAGCTCGTTCAGGTCGGCCCGGATTTCGCTGACCCCATGGCGCACAGCCTCGGGCGCCGGACCCCCCGGCAGCTTGCGCCGGCCAAGCGAGCGCTGCACGTTCAAGGCGACGAAGACGTGCTCGTCGAAGTGTTCGGAGATGCTGCGATATTCGCCGACGGCGAGATCCTCTAGGCGGGTCTTGTTCAAGATGCAATGGCCGACCACGGCGCCGACGATGTGGTGCGCCTCGCGAAACGGCACGCCCTTGTCGACGAGCCAGTCGGCGAGGTCGGTCGCCATCAGGAAGCCGTCTTCTAGCGCCGCCTTCATGCGCTCGGGTCGGACCGTCAGGGCCGTCAGCAGGTCAGGCAGGATCGCCACGCACTGGCGCGCGGTCGTCATCGCGTCGAAGAGCGGCTCCTTGTCCTCCTGCATGTCCTTGTTGTACGCGAGCGGCAGCCCCTTCATCAGCGTGAGCAGCGCCTGCGAAGCGCCGAACACGCGGCCCGCCTTGCCGCGCAAGAGCTCTGGGATGTCGGGGTTCTTCTTCTGCGGCATGAGCGAGCTGCCGGTGCAGAAGGCGTCCGACAGCGACACGAAGCCGAACTCCTGCGAGGTCCAGAGCACCAGCTCCTCGCCGATGCGCGAGATGTGCACCATCAGGATCGACAGGACCGACAATGTCTCCAGCGCGCCGTCGCGGTCCGCCACGCCATCGAGACTATTGAGTGTCACCTTCGGCAGCTCGAGCTCGCGCGCGACCCGATGCCTATCGATGGGTAATGGACTGCCCGCCAGCGCCCCCGACCCGAGCGGCGATACGGCGATGCGCTTGCGCGCGTCGAGCAGCCGATCGAGGTCGCGCGACAACATCACCGCCCAGGCGGACAAGTGATGCCCGAATGTGATCGGCTGCGCGCGCTGGAGGTGCGTGTAGCCCGGCATCGGCAGGTCCGCGTGCGTTTCGGCCAGGCTCGCGAGCTTCTCGACCGCGGTCGCCAGCGCGCGCCCGAGCTCGGTCAGCTCGCGCCGCAGCCACAGCCGCAGATCGAGCGCCACCTGGTCATTGCGACTGCGCCCGGTGTGGAGCCGCCCGGCCGTGCGACCGATGCGATCGGCCAACGCGCCCTCGACGTTCATGTGCACATCTTCGCGCGCGACCTGCCACTCGAAGCTGCCGTTGCGCACATCGGCAGCGATCGCGAAAAGCCCGTCTTCGATGGCGCGTTGCTCGTCGCTGGTCAGGATCCCAACCGCCGCGAGCATGCGGCTGTGCGCGATCGAGCCGGCGATGTCTTCGATCGCCAGGACCTTGTCGAAGCCGACCGAGGCGTTCATCGCCTCGACGATCTTGGCCGTGCCTTCAGTGAAGCGTCCGCCCCAGGCCTTGGTCATGCAAAGATCCTTCGCGGGCCGGGGCGTCAGCCGACGGCTCAGTACTTGACGGTGAGGCGCGACTGGAGCGTGAACGCGAGGCCTGCGTCGCGATTGTTGGCGTTGTCGACCGGGCGGTAGTTCAGCGCGCCGCCGGGGATCAAGAGCCCCGCCTCGACGTCGAGCATGAAGCCCGCCTTGTTGTGGAAGAACAGGCGCAGATCCGATTCGAACCCGAGGAACGCCTCGTTGCCCGGCGTGGCCTGCGGCTCGACAGCCTGCGCGTAGAGGAGGTCCAGGCGGATCCCGAGCGTGTCCTCCGGCGAATCGAAGAGGTCATACGAGATCCACGGCTTGATGTAGACCGCGTTCGTGACCGTGCCGATGACCTCACGGAACAGGATGAGGTCGAGCTGGTAGTCGCGGTCGAACTTGAACGCGGTGACCTTCCTGTTCGGGCTGCCGTCCTGCTCGGAGAGCGTATTGCGGTCGAGCACTCCGAAGCCCTCGGCCGTGTCGCCGCTGGCAAAGCCGGCATCGAGCCCCAGCGAGAGCTGGTTTGAGTCGTACTGGACCTCGAGGGCGGCGCCGATCTGCGAGATGTCGCGCGGCGACGCTGCGCCACCGATCTCATTATTGACGTTGTCGATGGCGCCGAAGATCGATGCGATCTCGAGCTCGATGCGCAGGCCCGAGAAGAAGTCGAAGCGCTGCTCGTAGCGCAGCCACAGGTCGGGGATCACCGCCCAGGCACCACGCGTGACGAGGCCGAGCTGGTCGTAGCTGGCGGCCCCGCCGTTGGTCTGCCAGCTCTCATAGGCGACGGTGTCGAGGTCGAAGTCCTGGGTGCGGTAGACCGCGTAGACGCCCCAGTCGAAGGCGGGTTTGAAGCGCTCGTAGGTGTCGACCCGGCGCTTGGCGAGGTCGGCATCCGACAGGGGCCGCTGGAACAAGGACAGCACGTACTGGTTGGCGTCATCGGCCGAGCCGAGGTCCTTTGGCTGCCCGAAGGCCATCGAAGGGTCGTCGTTGGTGGCGCCCGAATAGAGGTAGTCCCAGGCGGCCGCGACGTAGATGTCGAAGACCTTGAACAGGAGGAGCGCGCGGTCACTGTAGTCGCCGAAGTCGTCGTCGATGTCGTTGCCCGAGTTGGCGAGGATGCCGAGGCCCCAGTGCGAGGCCATGCGCCCGACGCGCAGGAGGAACGCCGGCTGGAACTCGCCGTAGGCCTCTTTCACGCGGATTGAATCGCGAAAGCCATTGCTGCCATCGGACGGGGGGGCCTGGCTCTGCGCGAAGGCGACCAGCGGCACGTCGGGGCGTGACAGGTTGCCGTTGAAGTCCGGGGTCGAGCCGAGCACGAGGTTGTCGAGGATGTCGAAGGTCGCCTTCACGCGCAGCGACTCGCTGACGTGCAGGGTCGGGCTGTAGCGCAGGCGGATGTTCGCGCTGCCGATGACCTTGGCGTCTTCGGTGCCGACCTGGGCCGACACGTCCGCGTCCTCGTTGTTGATAGCGTTCTCGCTGATCGGCGCGGGGATGCCGGACGTTCCCGACTTGGCGACGCCCGGCACGACGGTCCCGAGGTGGCCGTTGTGGAAGAAGTCGGCGCGGAAGCGGAAGTAGCCGTGGTGCTCGACGTACGGGAACGACGGCCGTCGCTCGGCCATGCGGTCAGCCCAGCCGCCGAGGTCACCGTCTTTGCCGACTTCGTCCAGGAGCTTGTCGAGCTCGTCCGGCTCGGCCGCGAAAACGGGTGTCGCCGAGAGCGCCATCGCCCCGAGCAACCCCAGCTTGACCACGAACCTTTTGTGCATCGACATCCGCATGAATCCTTACAGAGAGCCTTGGTGCGAGTAGACCGCCCGGGCCCCGCTGTCAAGGCGGGCCGCGCTCGGGCGCTCGGGCGCGCTCGGGCGAGCACCACACCACAATGTTCCCGCCGCATCACCGACGTCGGGGCGCTCCCTCCCTGCAGGCTTCGCCCGCTTTGATGGTCGGTCGCATCCCCGACGCTCGGTGGCGCTTCGCCGTGAGCGTCAATCGAGAGTCATCCGTTTAGACATTGGTGTCGCTCGAGAAGCCAGCGGATATGGCGGACACGGGCGGACATGAGGGGTGCGGTTGCGGCGCCGCGGGACCTGTTGTAGCTACGAGTCTCAGCCCGGGAGGACAATGGAATGGCTTACGACATCCGAGATTCCGCTTCGATCGAGTACCTGCGCGAGTACGTCCAGGGCGTCAGCGCCGGACTCGACGCCCGCGACGCTACGAAGTCCCTCGTGCCGACCTGGCTTGCCCTCGATGGCAAGCTCAAGGCGGCCCGCGACGTTCGTGACGACGCCCGGTTCGAGCGCGTTCGCACCATCCGTCGCTACGGTGTCGTCAAGACCGACTTCCTGAACGCACTGACGACGCTCTCCGGCACCGCCTTCCTGGCATCGGGCAAGGATGCCTCGGCCGTGCCGTACAGCCTGCTCTTTGGTCGACGCCGCGCGGAGGACGTGCGCGAGCTCGGCTTCAACAATCTGCGCGACTTCGCGGACACCTTCTTCGTGTCGGCGCAGGACGTAAGAACCCCGCAGCTCGCTCCCATCATCGCCGCCACCCAGGCCGCGTTCGCGCTGGTCTTCACGGCAGGCGGGGCGAGGCAGGCCGCGCGCGTCGCGCTCGTCAGCCACGAGAACCGTCGCGCCGAGCTCGTGATCGAGGTGGAGGATCTCGCCGACGACACCGAGGCCAAGGTCCTGACCGCCTTCCCGGGCCGCAGGGAGCTCGTGCGCACGCTGCTTTCGCCTTCGCTCGACACGGGCAGCGGCGACAAGAAGGATAACGACGAGTCCCAGCCAACGACCCCGCCCGCCGAGACCTGACGCAGTCTTCGCGACGCGAGTCTGGTGACAGCCAGGGGCCCGTATCGCCTGCGGCTGCCGTTGCCAGGGCCCGTATCGCCTGCGGCTGCCGTTGCCAGGGCCCGTATCGCCTGCGGCTGCCGTTGCCAGGGCCACCCCGGCAGCCGGGCTGCCTTCGTCGCGGGGTTGATGCGTCCGTCCCGGCCACCGGGGTGCGCGCGTCTCGAGCCCGACACACCCACCCGGGCCGCCCTACTGACCCTCTCGGCGTCACGACACCGCCCGCCCGGCGGCCCCACCGACGCTGTTCGGGTCCGAACATGGCAGGTTCGGACTCCCAGGTGGAGCTCATGTGCTGCTAGAGCGCCGATCTGGCTGGGCGACCAAGGAAATGCAGGGAGACGCGAGCAGCGCGAGGCGCGAGGAGGGAGCATAGGCTCGCTAGCTAGCTAGCTAGGATAGGGTTCGAGAGGGTTCGAGGGGAGGGGAGCGATGGCGAAGTGTGCAGCACCCGTGACGTTGATCTGCTCGTGGCTCGTTGCTGCGTGTGGCTCCGATGCGATCGCTCCTGTCGCACCTGGCTCCGACGCGGACAGCGCCGTCAACGCCGACGCCACCTCGCCCGGCTGGCTTGATGCCGACGATGTCGCAGCCGAGGGTGCTCTCGATGGCGCCGCCGCTCCCGACGGCGACGTTCTGGCCGACATCGGCGAGGTCGCGGCCGAGACGACTCCGATCGCGGGCTGCGGCAACGAGAGCGTCGCTGGGCGCTGCGACGGCAGTGAAATCGTGTACTGCGAATCCTCGGAGTCGGGGGTCGCGCGGGTCGAGTGCGCGCCCGACTACGAGTGTGGCGAACGCGACGGCTACGCCGAGTGCCGCCTGCCCGGTAGCGGCGGTTGCGGCGGCGTCACCTACGAGGGCTATTGCGATGGCAACGTGGCCGTTTATTGCAACTCGGAGGTGACCGAGATCGTCCGCTACGACTGCGGCGCCGACGGCCTGCCGTGCGGCTTCGTCGACGACGAGACGGGCTACTATTGCCTCGAGCTCCCTGGTGGCGGCGCGTTCTCCGTGTCGGGCGCCTTCTACTTCGAGAAGCCGGCGCTGGGCGAAGGCGGCCTCGGTGCCGTGAGTGACATGCCGGTGCGCAATGCCATCGTGCAGGTGCGCGCCGTGAGCGACGATGTGCTCATCGCGACGGGTGTCAGCGACGAGAGCGGCGCCTTCACGGTCGCGTTCGACGCGCCCGGCGGGGACGTCTACGCGCTGGCGCTCGCCGGCGCCGACGACGATCGCCATCACATCTTCGTGCGCGACTGCCCGCGCGAGGACTGCGAGGGCGCGGGCTATGTGCACGCGGTCTACAGCGAGACGTTCACGCCCTCGTTTGGCGGCGACATCGGCGGCTGGGTCGCGGCCATCGACGGCAGCGCCGGTGCGTTCAACATCTTCGACGTGTTCATGCGCGGCCAGGACTTTGCTTGGGCCAATTTCGGGGTGCCCCCGCCGCTCGTGACGGGCCAATGGGAACGCGGCAGCGGCACGACCTGTGGCGTGTCGTGCTTTTCCGAGCGCAGCAACACGATCTACGTGCTCGGCATAGCGACCGACACCGACGAGTTCGACGACCCTGTGCTCGGCCACGAATTCGGCCACTACCTGGAGGCCGTCTATTCGCGCAGCGACAGTCCGGGCGGCTCGCACGACGGTAGCCCGACCGACCCGCGCCTCGCCTGGAGCGAGGGCTACGGCACCTTCGCCGGCTGCGAGCTGATGGGCTCACCGATCTACATCGACAGCGCCGCCGGCGGCGCCTCGGTCATCGACGTGCGCGACACCGGCTTCACCGGCAACCCGAGCGGGTCGCTAACGCAGCTCGTGTCCGAGTACCTCGTCGCGCAGACCCTCTGGACCTTGAGCCGCGGCGGCAGCGTCACCGGCCCGCTCGGCGCGGCGGTGATCTTCGACGTGCTCGGCGCCTACTTCCCGACCGGCTGGCTCGCCGACCGGGGCGTCGCCGGCGTCGATCTGGTCGACTTCCTCGATGGCCTCCTGTGCCGCGGTGCCGGCCGCAGCGACGAGGTCCAGCGGGTCGTCGTCGAGCAGCGCAAGTTCCCTTACGACTTCGCCGGACCCGGGAGCTGTCGCTGATGTTACCCTTCCTGCCTTTGCTATTGCTCACCCTCGCATTCAGCGCGCTCGGTTGCGCCTCGCGCCCGGACGACGCGGTGCCACCGGTCACGCCACCGGCCGAAGACCTTCAGTCCAGGCTTCGCCATCCTTGCGAAGGCCCCTCGACCGAGGGCCCGACGACGAAGGTGCGCGCCCCGGTCGAGCTGGCGTTGACCGCGGCGGGTCCGCACGACGCGCTCGTCTTGATGCTGCGAATCCGCGCGACCGCCGATATCCCCCGCGCCGTTGCGCGCTTCACGCTGCCCGCGGGTGTTGTCATGGTCGCGGGCCAGCTCGAACAGGACCTCGGACCGCTCGTTCAGGACGCCGTGGCGACCGTCACGATCACCGTGCGTGTGCCGCCAGAGGCACGGCCGATGCTCGTGGCTGGCGTCGATTGCCACCTCAGTCCGGGCGTAAAGCTCTACGGCGTGACCCAGCTCACGCTCGGGGCGACGCTCCCGAATCCAGACTCCGGCGTGCGCCTCCTCAAGCATGACGCCGTGCGCGCAAGTCCGCCGTATCGCCTTGGGCTGCCGTTGCGCGCGAGCCCGCCAGATAGCCTTGGGCTGCCGTTGCGCGCGAGTCCGCCAGATAGCCTTGGGCTGCCGTTGCGCGCGAGCCCGCCAGATAGCCTTGGGCTGCCGTTGCGCGCGAGCCCGGCCCAGCGCGCGAATCCGTAGCGTCCGTCACTTCAGGACGTCGCCCGTGCCTGGCACGACCGGCACGGCCATCGGTCGCAGCGCCACCGAGCGCCCGAGCACACGCGCGCCGATGCGCACGATCGGCCCGTCAGCCTCAATCGTCTTCGCCGCCGTGAGCTCTCGTGACACCTTCACGAACGCACCCCAGGCATCGCCGCTCACGCCTGTGCGCACCTCGGCCTCGCTCCCCGTCGTGTCGATGCGGCGCGAGCCTGCCTGCGTGCCAGCGGGCACGACCAGCACCTGGCGACCGTCGATCGTCACCGTCAGCGCGCGCGCCAGCGGCCAATGCCAGTTGACCTCCAACCCGCCCGTGACCCACGCGGCCGCAATCGGCGCCTCGCCCGAACGACACAGCGGCGCCGCCGACGGAAACGGATAGTGCGTAAATGGCTCGGTCACCGCATCGATCGCCTGTCCGGAGGTGACGCCGCCGCACGCGATCGCATCGAGGTAGTCCGCGAAATGTGGCGCCGACTCGTTCAACGACTGGAACGGCAGCGGCAGCCCATCGCCATTGAGCCCATTCCAGGCGCGCCGCGCATAGCCCCGCAGAAACGGCGCCTGCGTCATGCGTGGCGACGCGACCGCGGCCAGCAACCCCGGCAACGACTGGTCGTTCGTCAGCCCGAACAGCATCGCCGCGATCTCATTTTCATCGATGAGCTGCTCCAGCCCCGCGTTCGCGTCGGGTCGTTGCCAGGTCGCCTGTGAGTAACGTCGCTCTCCGATATCGAACCAGAAGAACGCGCCGCGCTGCTTGTCGTAGTAGACGCTGTTGCCGCGCACGACGGCCGAGAACCAGGTCGCGAACCCCTCCGACCACGCGAGCCCAGGGTGGGACGCGATGCCGATGATGTGCTGGCCGCCTTCGCCGGGCCACGTCCCGTAGGTCGCCATCACGTAGTGACCCAGCTCGTGCGCGACGACCGGCCCTGACCAGAAGCCCTCGTCGCTGCCGGCCGAGAGCCAGACCTGTCGTTCATAGTTCGCGCCGCCAGGGTCGCTGTAGCGCCAAGGGCCCATGCACGCGCCGCAGCTCCACTCGACCCCGTAGTCGAGCCACACGACCAGCGGCGAGTTCGCACGTTCGCCATAAAAGCCCACCGCGAAGTCGTAGATGAAGCGCAGGTAGTCGAACACGAACGCCGCGCCCGAGCCCGCATCGAGCGGCACATTGACGCTCGCAGGGCTTGCGATCTGCGCCGTCGTCCAGGTCCAGAGCCAGATCTCGGGCGCGGGCGGCAGGTTCGTCACGTCCTGCTTGCCGGCCGCGAAGCCCGACTTTGCGACCAGATACACGGTTTGTCCGTTGGCCCCGCCGCGCGCCGCGACCGCCGCGAGATAGTCGTCGCCATCGACGCGCTCGGCCGGCACCGCGTCGACCTCGAAGGTGCCCGCGGCGTCGCCTTCGGTGCCGGTCAGCGCCGAGTCGATCAGCACCCCATCCGCGAACGACAACACCAGGAAGCCGGCCGCTGGCACCTGTACCGGCGTATCGTTCCAGCCGTCGAGCGCCGCCGTCGGGGCTTTGAGCTCATACGTGAGCCGCCCCTGATAGGGGCTCACGCTCGCGCTCGGTCGGCACGCGGACCCGAGCTCGCTGCCGACGCACCCGTTCGCGCACGCGCCGACCTGCCACGCGCCGCCGACGCACGTCGCGAGACTCTCACCGCGGCACTCGCTGGTGCCCGTTCCGCACTGCCCGGCCAGCTCACAGCGGGCGGCGCCACCGTCGTCCCGGCACCGCTCGTCGGCGCGGCACGGATAGCTCGCGACACGCGTATCGGCGCTGCCGGTCGCGGTCGCGCAGAACTCGACCACGTTGCCGTTGCAGCGCCCTTCGATCGGAATCGCGCCACAAGCGCCGACGGGCGTGCCATCTGACGTGCCATCCGCGACGCCGTCCGGCGTGCCCTGGCCGCCACCCTCGTCCGAGCCACAGCCAACCAGCACCGCTGAGATCAATACCACCGTGGAACGCATGACCACCTCGTTCGCCTGATTCCCGTTGCGCCGTGAATCTCATCACACCGACACGGCGCGTTGCAAGGCATCCCAGCTCACCCCATTCGCGTAGGATGGCGCCGTGTCGCTGCCTGCTTCATCGAAGAGTCTCCTCGCACCCGCACCTGACCGCCGAGCCAACGCATGTTGCCACGTTCTCTGTCGACCCGCCTCGCCGCGATCCTCGGCCGCCCGCTCGGCGCGGTCACGCCCGTCTCCGGCGGCAGCATCAACCAGTCCTTTCGCGTCGACACCGCGACCGGTCCGGTCTTCGTCAAGCATCACGCCCATGCCCCGCGTGCCGCGTGTGAGGCCGCCGGCGGCCTTGGCTTCTTCGCCGCCGAAGCCGATGGCCTGGCCCGCCTCGGCGCCGCGGTGCGCGTGCCAGTCGTCATCGCCGTCCTAGGCGACGCCCTGGTGCTCGAGTGGCTCGCACCGACCCCGCGCACGGCCGCCCTCGAAGCGTCCGCGGGGCGCGCCTTGGCAGCCTTGCACACGCGCCACGGCGAACGCTTCGGCCTCGCGGTCGACAACTTCATGGGCGCCGTGCCGCAGGACAACCGCGCCGCGACCTCAGCGACGTTCGCGACCTTCTTTCGCGAGCGGCGCCTCGACCCGCTTGCCCACTATCTCCCGACCGCTTTGCGCCATCGCCTCGACGCGTTGCCCCTCGATCGCCTCCTGACCGAGCCGACCGCCCCGTGCCTCATCCACGGCGACCTCTGGAGTGGCAACCTCCACTACGGTCTGGCCGCCGGCACGCCGACCCCGGTCTTCATCGACCCCGCCGTGAGCTATGGCCACCCCGAACAGGACCTCGCATTGACGCGCCTCTTCGGCGGCTTCTCCGACGCCTTCTATGCCGCCTATCGCGAGCAGTCCGGCCTCACCTTCGACCGCGCACTCGCCCTTCGCCTCGAGGTCCTGAAGCTCTATCCGCTGCTCATCCACGTCGCCTTGTTCGGCGGCGGCTACACGCACGACGTCGCGGCGATCCTCGAGCACTTCACCTGAGACACGACCTCTCGACCCTTGGTCGCCGAGCCCTCCCGTGACACCTTCTAAGCCATGAGATTCACGCACGTAAGGCTCGAGAACTGGCCCGGCTTCGATCGGATCGAAGTATCTGGTCGAGGGCGGACCGTCCTCTCCGACCGCAGCCGCTGCCGTCGTTCCTGAGCATCGATGACAAGCGCAGTGAGGCTCCGGACCCGTTGGATTCGGATCCCGATTTATTACGTGCGCGCTACGACATCGAAGCCAAGAAGGGTCGGCCCGAGGCGACACTCGACGAGCTCGTGCCCCAGCTTCAGGCTGCGGCCCGCGCCATCGAGGCCTGCCTTGGCGACCGGTATGAGATCCGCTATCACGTGGAGCCCAACATCCTCCTCGTACATATGCCCGACGGTCGCCTGCTCGGCCCTGAACAGCTTTCGGCTGGCTATCGGCAGGTCCTTGCGATGGTCGCGGACATCGCCCGCCGTTGCGTACTCCTGAATCCCCAGCTCGGCGTCGATGCTCCGCTCGAGACTCCGGGAATCGTGCTCATCGACGAGCTCGAACTGCACCTGCATCCGCAGTGGCAGCGCCTTATCGTCGCTGGATTGCGGAAGGCCTTCCCGCTGATCCAGTTCATCTGTACGACGCATTCGCCTCAGATCCTGGCCGAGGCGCCACCCGGGTCCGTCGTGTTGCTCGCACCGGGTGACAAGGTCGCCTATCCGACCTTCACGCACGGTCGTGACTCCAACGCGATCTTGCAAGAGCTGCTCGGCACGTCCGCGCGACCGGCTGCGTTCGAGGTCCGCTTCGACGCGTTTCGCGAGGCCCTGGCGGCACATCGCATCGATGATGCGCGCGGCGTGCTCGAAGGCCTCGAGGGCGAGCTCGGCTCCGAGGTGGCCGAGATCGTCGAAGCGCGTTGGTCGCTGCGTGCAGAAGAGGCGCTCGCTGGCGATCCACAGGCCGGCTGAATGCATCGCTTCGTGAAAGGTGCCGCGCCGCAGAAACTCATCGAGTTCATCCGAGATAAGTCGGTCGCCGAGGGGCGCCCCCTCACGTACGAGCATTCGCGGGAGGTCGACAGGTCACCAAGGGCTTCGTCAGCAGGCTCTCCGATCCTGCCCCCATCGAACTCGGCCAAGGCGGGCTGGCCTTCGCTTACGAAGCTTACTTTCCGGCCGTG
>Ga0105049_10000371_pt1 | contig 48252 bp, 39 predicted proteins | sample MAT06_FD_78087 | JGI IMG/M metagenome (GOLD analysis project Ga0105049, IMG submission 78087) | Freshwater microbial communities from Lake Fryxell liftoff mats and glacier meltwater in Antarctica - MAT-06 | ecosystem: Environmental > Aquatic > Freshwater > Ice > Liftoff microbial mat | place...
CGGCGTGCTCATGGCGGCCGCGTTCATCGCGCCCAAGGCCCGCGTCGCGATCCTTGGCATCATCCCCATGCGGATGGCGCACGCGGTCTATCTCTTCACGGCCATTTCCGCCGCGAGTCTCATCTTTGGGCGATCGAACGCCGGTGGTGAAGCCGCTCACATGGGCGGCGCGATCGCGGGCTTCTTCTTCATCCGCCGCGCCCACTTGCTCCGCGATTTTTTTGACATCTTCGGCGACTCCCGCGGCAAACGCGGGGCACCGTCAAAGGTTGTCCGCCTGCGGGCCGCGCTCTTAGGCCCGGCCGTGCCCGATGAAGCAGAGGTCAATCGCGTGCTCGACAAAGTCCGCGTGGAGGGGCTGGGCTCGCTCAGCGAGAACGAAAAACGCCTTCTCCGACGTGCCACCGAGGCCGGTCGCGGTCGAACCTGACCCCGAGATCTTCTGTCAGCTTGCCACCACCGCGGCGACCCCGCGCCGTGCGGACGCGCCGATCGTCCGCAGCGCCTCCAGCACCCGAACGATGTCCGCCTGCGTGACAAACGGCCCCACCGACAAACGCAGGGCGCCGGCACCATCGGTCAAGGCCCTGTGCGCCAGCGGGGCGCAGTGCAGGCCAGGGCGAGAGAGGATGCCGTGCTCGTGCTCGAGCAGCTCCGCGATGCGCGTGGCCGGGAGCGAGTCGTGAACGAACGAGAAGACTCCTACTCGGCCTTCTGGTTCCGTCGGCCCCAGCAGTTGCCAGCCCAGCCCCAGCTCGCCAGCCGCCGCCGCGTCGAGCGTCTGGCGGATCAGGCCCAACTCGTGATCTCGCAAAGCCGCAACACCGTGGTCGAGGATCCAGCCCACCGCAGCCGCGAGCCCCGCCAGGCCGATTGTGTTGTGCGAGCCCGGCTCGTAGCGATCCGGCATGAAGCTCGGCTGCACATCCAGCTCCGACCGCGTGCCCGTGCCGCCTTGCCGCACCGGATCGACGAGTGCTTCCACACCAGGCCGGATGTACAACCCACCAGTCCCCGTTGGCCCCAGCAGTCCCTTGTGACCCGGGAACGCCAGCAGGTCGACCGAAAGCGCCTCCACGTCGACGGGAAAGTGCCCCAACGACTGGGCCGCGTCGAGCAGGAACAGCACGTTGTTTCGGCGGCACAGCGCGCCGATCGAAGCGACCTCCTGCAACACCCCGGTCACGTTGCTCGCGTGGTTGATCGCGACCAGCACCGTGTCGTCGCGTAGTGCGTGGCAGACGGCCGAAGGAGCTACCCGCCCCGTCTGCGGATCCGCGTCGACGCGCGTCTGCGTCACCTGCCCGGGATGGGCGGCGATTAGCGCGTTGAAGGCCCGCAGCACCGAGTTGTGGTCCATCACCGTCGTGACCAGGTGGATCGGCTTGTTCGGCTGCGTTCGCAGCCGCTGGCTTACGACGCCGTGGATCGCCAGGTTGAGCCCGTCGGTGGTGTTGTAGCCGAAGACGACTTGCTCAGGCCGGTCAGCGGCGATGAGGCGGGCGATGTTGACGCGGGCGTCGGCGATCAGACCCGCCGCGTGTCGGGCCTCGGCATAAAGGCCGCGCCCTGGGGCCCCGCATCCGGTCGCGTATCTCGTCATCGCTTCGAGGACGCACGGGGGCTTGGGGAAACTCGTGGCGGCGTTGTCGAGATAAAGCCGGTCGGGCATCGCTAAAGAGGATAGCGCGGCCCGCGCCGGATCGGCCCGGAAGAGGGTAAAGTGTTCCCACATGAGCAGCGCCGACGCCCCAGCACAGACCGATCCTTCGCCCGGCATCGCCAAGCCCTTGCTGTCGGTGCGTGACTTGCGTTGCTATTTCCCCATCCGCTCGGGGCTCCTCCAACGCACCGTGGGCCACGTCAAGGCCGTCGACGGCGTCTCTTTCGATATAGCCCCCGGTCAGTGCCTGGGCCTGGTTGGCGAATCTGGGTGCGGCAAGACGACGGTGGGGCGGACCATTCTCAAGCTCATCCCTCCCACCGGCGGCCAAGTAACGTTTGCTGGTGTCGATGTCGGCTCCGCCCGCGGCCGCGTAATGGTCTCGCTGCGCAAGCAGATGCAGATCATCTTCCAAGATCCCGCCGGCTCGCTCAACCCGCGCATGCGGATTGCCGGGATTGTCGGAGAGCCCTTGAGCGTCCACGGCCTCGCCAAAGACCGCGACGATCTCCGCCACCAGGTGGAGGCCGCGCTGCAGCGCTGCGGGATGCCCAAGTCTGCCGCCGACCGTTACCCGCACGAGTTTTCCGGCGGGCAACGCCAGCGCATCGGGATCGCCCGGGCCCTGGCGCTCAAGCCGCGCTTCATCGTCTGCGACGAGCCCACCAGCGCCCTCGACGTCTCCATCCAGGCTCAGATCCTCAACCTGCTGGCGGATCTGCAGCGCGAGATGGGCCTGTCGTATCTCTTCATCAGTCACGACATGGCCGTGATCCAGCACATGTGCGCCGAGATCGCCGTCATGTACCGCGGCCAGATTGTCGAGCGCGGGCCGCGCGAGCGGATCATCAACGACCCGCAGCACGACTACACGCGATCGCTGCTCTCGGCCGTGCCCGAGCCCGACCCGCGCCGCCTACGCCGTCGCATCGTGTTCACTGGCGGGGCCATGTGACCGCGCGGGGCCGTTGGCCTAACCATCCCGCCCCCGATGGGGCTGTGGCCGCAGGGTTCCGTCCGCTGAAGCCGTCGCGTTGGCCGCGGGCGTTTCCGCTATGATCGTGGCGGGAGATCCTCGCCTATGCCGGCTCCGATCTTGATGCTTCTGTCGTCGTCTCCATTCGACCCGTCGGCTGGCTCGCCCCGGTCGGTCCTTGAGGTGGCGTACGCGCTCGCCGCCCAGGGTCGGGAGGTGCACTGCCTCGCCACCACGGCCGTCGAAGCCGCCCAGCCGTTAGTGGCTCTTCCTTGGCTCGCCCAACTGGGAATCCATCCCGAGGTCGATCGGCGCGGAGCCGTCGGGCGGGGTTGCACCGTACTGCGCGCCCGCTCACGCGGTGTGGCCTTCACGCTACTCGACACCGGCAAACTCGGCGTCCGCGAGTTTGACTTTCTTCACGGCGTTCAGTTCTCCAGGCTGCTCGCCCAAGTCATCGACGAGGTCGGGCCATCGGTGGTCGTGACCACGGGCGGGACGCCGCCCGAGCAGAGCCGGCGTGAGCTGGTCCGCCAGTCGGGCGCGGCCCTGGTGCTGCACGTCTCGTCCGAGGCCGCACTGCACCCGCTGGGTTTCGAGCACGTCGACGGCGTCATCGCCGGCAGCGGCTACCTCGCCGGGCGCTACAAAGCGCTCCTCGGCTCCGAACCGGCCCAACTCAACCCGCTTATCGACGACGAGGACGTCCTCGCCCCGACCCGTACGCGTCGATTTGTGACCTTCGTGAACCCCACTCCCGGCAAGGGCGTTTATTTCGCAGTGAGGCTATTCGATCAGTTGCAGCGAGCCATCCCAGGGATCCGCATCCGCGTGGTGGCCACTCGCGGGACGGGCGACCAGATGCTCGTCGCCGCGCGCCGCGGCGGGATCAACCTCTCGATCAGCGATTCGCTCACGATCTGCGGCCCGGTGGCCCGACCGCGGGATCTCTGGGCCCAGACGGGAATCCTGCTCATGCCGTCGGTCCAGCCCGAGCCGGTGGCCCGCTTGGCGCTCGAGGCCGCGGCCAACGGCGTGGCGGTGATCTCCTCGGGCCGCGGCGCGCTGGGGTGCTGGCCTGCGGGGATCTCCACAATCGTTCCCGTGCCCGCCGAGATGACGGCTGAGCACGATGCGGTCGCCAGTCAGGAAGCGGTGGTGCCATGGGTGGAGGAGGTGGCCAGGCTTTCAAGTTCGGGGCCCTTGCTCGCGGCCGAGGAGATGGCGAGGTCGGCGATGGCGGTCTATCGCGCCTTGTCGCCTGCGGAGCGAGCACCCGTGGCGATCGATGATGCTCTTCGGCTGGGGGACGCCGCCGCCGCGATCCCCAACGCATAAAGGGCCGGTATGGCGAAGCGGCGTGCTACAACCAATGCGGGTCACGGGGCTCCACGAGCGGCCCGGGTGTCGCGTGACTCCAACTCAGCGACGAAGCCCACTTCGGTTGTGGGGCGGGGGCGTTCAGCGGCGCAAGCCCAGCGCTCTCTGCTGGAAGCCATTGATGCGGTGGTCCTGCTCGCCGACCGCGACGGCGTGCTCGTGGACGTGAGCCCCCAGGCCGAACGCCTGCTGGGCCGGTCGGCCCCGCAACTCCGTGGGCTTTCGCTGCGAGCCCTGGTGGGCCGAGCCGACCAACCGGCCTTCGACTCACTGTGGGCCGCCGTCGCCGTGCCGAGCCCAGACGCCGCGCCGACCGCGTCCGTCGCCGTCCCTTTGTCGCTCCTCGGCGGCACTGGAGCCGCCATCCCGGTCCATGCCCGCCTCGCGGCGACCAAGCCCGATCCCGGTCAATCACCTATCTTGGTGCTGACGTGCCACGAGCCCGCTGCCCCGGTGGCGTTACCCCAGCCCGGGCCCGCATCGCGGGATCCGGTCGAGGGCCACTCCGATCTCGGGCGGGCCGAGTCCAAACAGATCCGCCGTATCGATCTCTCACTGTCGACGGTGTCGATGATCCTTATTGGGGTAGACGGGCGCGGCCTCTGCACCTGTTCGGCCGGCGCCGGCTTTCGTATTCTGGGCGCGGGCGCAGAGTGCGTCGTGGGGACGCCAATCTTCGAGCTGGTCGGGAAGGCCGACGGGTGGGAGTCGACCATCGAGCGGGCACTCGGTGGCGAGAGCGCCAAGGCCCTCCTCCCGCTCGCCGGCGCGTTGTTCGATGTCACCTGTTGCCCCGCGCAGGACGAGCAAGGAAAGGTCGACGGGTTCACCATTGTGGCCATCGATGCGACCGACCGCCTGGAGTCGGAGCGGGGGCGGCTTCTTTCACAGGATCGGCTTCAGCTGCTCGTCCGCCGCGCCCCTCTGGGCATCATCATCTGGGACCGTGACTTCCGCGTGGCCTCGTGGAACCCGGCGGCTTCACAGATCTTCGGCTACACCGAATCCGAGGCCATCGGGATGCACGCCCGCCGCATAGTGCCCGATTCGATCAGGCCCTATATCGATCGCATCCTGGAGAATCTCTCGGCCCAGCGCGGCGGGGAACGCAGCCGTAACGAGAATCTGACCAAGGACGGACGCACGATCCTGTGCGAGTGGTACAACACGCCCCTGGTCGACGATCACGGCGAGGTCGTGGCCACCGCGTCGATGGCCGAGGACGTCACCGAGCGGACGCGGGCCTACGAAGAGCTGATCCGCCGCGAGACCGAGCTGCGGCTCATCACCGACAACCTCCCCGCGTTCATCGCGTCGGTCGGGCCCGACGGCCGCTACCGATTCTGCAACCGCTGGTTCGAGTCCGTCGTGCCCTCATCGGGTGCCCTGACCGGGAAGACCCTCGCCGAGGTCTTCGGGCCCGAGGTCTACGCGACCATACGTTCCAAGATCGAAGGTGCTCTGGAAGGGCGGGCTCAGCAGTTTCAAGCGACCTATTCCGATCTGGAGGGCCGCCAGCGGATCGCCGAGGTCAGCTATATTCCTCGGACGGAACGCGGCGTTCCCGACGGTTTCTATGCGCTGGGGCTCGACGTCACCGAGCGCAGACAGGCCGAGGCCCGCGTCAACGAGAGCGAGTCGCGATTCCGCTACGTGGCCGAGGCGATCAACAACGTCATCTGGATCACCGACACCGAGCCCCAACAGCGGATCCGTTACGTGAACCCGGCGTTCGAGAAAGTCTGGGGCATCAAGCCCGAGGTGATCTACGCCAATCCCTTGGGGTGGACCGACTTCATCCATGACGACGACCGATCCCAAGTGTGCACGGCGTTCGAGCACCTTGTCCGGGGGCGGAGCGAAACCTATGACATCGAGTACCGCATCAAGCGCGGCGACGGACAGGAGCGGTGGATCCACGACCGCGGGTTCAGGATCCGCGGCTCGCCCGATGGGGCCGGACGCATCGCCGGCATTGCCGAGGACGTAACACAGCGCAAAAACGCTGAACGCGAACTGGCGCTCTACCGCGACCACCTCGAATCCCTCGTCGACCAGCGCGGCCGCGAGCTGCGGGCCTCCATGGACAAGCTCGGGCGATCCGAGCGGTTAGCCTCGATGGGCACGCTCGCCGCCGGACTGGGCCACGACATGAACAACATGCTCCTGCCCATGCGTTGCGTGCTCGACGGCATCATGGCCGACGAGCAACTGGTATCGCATCGCCGGGGATTGTTGCAACTCAGTGAGTCGCTCGAGTTCTTGTCACACTTGGCAACGGGCCTGCTGCACCTCGCGTCGGCCCCCGACGAGGCCGCCGCCGGGTCCGTCCAAACCGGCCTCCACGAATGGTGGGAGCAGAACGAGCGGATGCTCCGCGCCACGCTTCCCGCGACCGCAAACCTCACTGTCAGCCTCGAAGCTGGGCTCCCGCCGATTCCTGTCCGGCCCGAACAGCTTTCCAGGGCCGTACTCAACCTGCTCGTGAACGGAGCTGAGGCGGGTGGCAGCGCCGCGGTGCTCGAACTGGTCGCAGAGCGCCGCGAGCGGCCAGCCGCGCGCGAACTGATCGATCGGACTCTGACCTGGGTGGCGCTGGGCGTCCGCGACAACGGCCCCGGCATGTCCGAAGGCGTCCGCGAGCGGGCCTTCGACCCGTTTTTCACCACCAAGACGCGTGCCATGTCGACCGGGCTGGGTCTTTCGTTGGTCCGCGCCGTCGTGGCCGCCGCGGGTGGCGAGATTGAGGTTCAGTCCCAGGCCGCCGGGGATGCTGGATCCGGGACGACTATTTGGCTGCTCTTCCCCGGATTAGAGGCATCGCAGGCTCCGACGACCGCGCAAGTTCCTCAAATACCCAAAAAAGTGTGCGTCCTTTTGTCTGACCTGCGCATAAAGGGTTACGTCTCCATCGTGCTACAGAGTCGAGGGTTCAACGTGGTTGATGACGGGATGTTCGACGAGGCGGAAGTTTTGGTGGCGGATCGAGATTCGGCTTCGGAGGCCGAGTTGTATCACTTTCTTTGGCTAGGTAAACACCATAGACTTGTATTATCGGGCCCGGGGTTCGAAGACTGGTCGGGGCCGCGGACTAGAAGGGTTCAGGATGCCGCTGACGTTGACGAACTCGCTCTTGCGATCGCAGACGCCTAGCCGGTCGGAGCCATGGCTTATGAACGCGCCTTCACCGCTGCCATCGGGCAAAGTTCGCGTGTTGAGCGTGGATGACCACGCATTCCTCGCCGAGGGGCTCAGGGCCCGATTGGCGATCGAGCCGGACATGGAGGTCGTCGGCCATCTGCACCGCGCCGACGGGCTGGTGGCCAAGGTGCGCGAACTTGACGTGCAAGTGGTCCTGCTCGATATTGAGATGCCCGGAGTCGATCCCTTCGAGGCGCTCACCGAGCTGCGGCGTGCCTGCCCTGAGGTCCGCACGATTATTCTCTCGGCTTATGTCCGCGACCGCTACGTCGACCAGACCGTCAAATGCGGTGCCTGGGGTTACTTGGCCAAGAGCGACGATCCCGCAAAGATCGTCGAGGCCATCCGTGACGTGGTTCGGGGCCAGTTCACCATGGGTCCGGCCGTAATGGAGCGCTGCCGTCAGTTGGGGCGGCCCGAGTCGCGGTCCGATCTGAGTTCATTGGCTCGGAATGGCGCGGCATCCGCCCCCGCCAACCCGGCTCGGGTCCCTTTACGCCCGCCGCCCTCATCGCGGCTTGGTGCGCTCACGCCGCGCGAGCTGCAGATCCTCAGGATGATCGGCAAAGGCATGAGCCGCACAGACATTGCCAAGATCATCTTCCGCAGCCCCAAGACCGTCGATGCGCACCGCGCCTCGATCATGGAAAAGCTGGCGATCCGCGACCGAGTCGAACTGGCCCGCTACGCCATCCGCGAAGGGCTGATCGAGCTGTAGCGGCCCCGCATCGGTCGGACGCGAATCGCTGCCAGCGAGGGCCGCGGCACTTGCCGGGAGCGTCATGCCCCCTTACTGTTGTGACCTGCCGCGGGCGTAGCTCAATTGGATAGAGCATCTGACTACGGATCAGAAGGTTGGGGGTTCGAGTCCCTCCGCCCGCATTGCCTCACCGGCCGACCGGGTGAACAAGCACCTCTTGTCAGCGCTCGTGACGACTACAGCTACTCCATGAAGTCTCCTAGGAATACCTGGCTGCGGCGTCAGTTCTCCCAGTCCCGCCGAGACGCCCGGTTACCGCGACCCCCCGCGGGAGCCATGCCCGCCGAACTTTCGAGACCGAGTTGGTCGAAGTCTGCCCCCTATGCCCGCCGAGCACCTTGCACTTGAAGTCGATGGCCTCCGTTTCCGCTACGGCGACGCCGCCGCATGGGTGATCGATGTTCGCCGCCTGGCGATCAAACGCGGCGAGCATGTGCTGCTGACCGGCCGATCCGGAAGTGGAAAGTCGACGCTGCTGCAACTCATCGCGGGGCTCATTGATCCGGGCGAGGGCCGGCTGAGCGTGAGCGGGCAAGACGTACACCAGCTCCGCGGGGCCGCTCGCGACGCCTTTCGAGGGGCCCACGTCGGCATGATCTTTCAAACGTTCAATCTCCTCCAGGGGTTCACGGCGATCGAGAACGTGCAGGTGGCGATGATGTTCTCCTCTATCCCGCCGCGGGAGCACCGGGCCAAGGCGGCCGCGCTCTTGGAGCGGTTGGGCATCGAGCGGCCTTTCGCGTTTGTTGAAGACCTGTCCGTCGGGCAGCAGCAGCGGGTGGCCGTGGCGCGGGCCGTGGCGTGCGAACCGGCGGTTGTGCTGGCCGACGAACCGACGGCCAGCCTCGACCCGGAGAACGCCGCGGGCGCGATGGACCTGATCCAGCAGGTCTGTCGCGAGCGCAAGGCGGCGCTCCTGTGCGTGAGCCACGATCCCAGCATGGCGGCTCGCTTCCCGCGTGTCGAGTCGCTCGACCAGCTCGCCAGCGCCGCCGCGGGCAGCGCAGCGGCAGTGGGGGGCCGGAGCGTATGAGTGATTTGGCCATCATCCTGCGCAGTCTGCGGGCCCGGCTGTTCTCCACCTGCACCACGGCGCTATTGGTGGCGGTCGCCGTGGCGTTGATGCTTGTGCTGCTCTCGATGCGCGACGCGGGCCGCAAAGCCTTCGAGCGCGGCGCCGGAAACATGCACCTCTTGATCTCGCGCGACGCGTCGCCCCTGGTCTCGGTGCTCAACGGCATCTTCTATGCCAACGCACCGGCCCGGTCCATAGAGTGGGCGCGTTTCCAGAAGCTGATCGAGTCGTTCCCGCACGATTTCGCCGTGCCTGTGCAGCAGGGCGATTCGTACCGCGGCTACCCGGTGCTGGCGACCACGCCCGAGTTCTTCACCAAGTTCAAGCCCGACCCGCAGCGGCCCTGGGCCCTGGCCAGCGGCGCGTTCTTCGCTACGGATTTCGAGGTCGTCGTCGGAGCGAGGGCGGCCAGCGAGTCCGGGCTCCGCGTAGGCGCAACCATCTTCCTCACCCACGGCACCGGCGGCTCGCGCGAGGCCCACGTTCACAAAGAGTTCGCGTACAAAGTGGTCGGTATCCTCGCGGCCACCGGCTCGCCGCATGATCGTGCGCTCTTCACCAGCCTCCCCAGCACCTGGGTGTTGCACGCCCACGACCGCCGCTTGGCCGCCGACGCCAAGGCCCCGATGACGACCGTCGCGGACCTGATCGACGCCGATCGGCTGATCACCGGCGTCTTCGTGCGCGTGAAGACGCGACCCGGTTTTGAGGTCGGGGCCTCCCTCGCGCCAATCTTTAGCCAGCTCCGCACCCAGGCCGACCTGACGGTCGCCTCGCCGAGCGACCAGATCCGCCAGCTCTTGCTGATCGTCTCCAACGTCGATCAGATCCTCTTGGCGATGGCAGGGGTTGTGCTTGTGTCGAGCGGAATCGCCATCATGCTGGCAATGTACAACAGCATGGACCAGCGTCGTCGGCAGATCGCCGTGCTCCGCGTGCTGGGGGCCAGCCAAGGCCGCGTGTTCGGCTTGATCGTCACCGAGTCGGCGATCATCGGCCTGATGGGTGCCGCGGCGGGCGTGGCCCTATGCGCGATCGGCTCGCAGATCGTCGCACTGCTGATGCGCCAGCGCCTCGGGCTGGTCATCGACGCGGGTGTACATCCGGAATCCGCCATCATCGTGGCCGCAGCCACGGTCCTGCTGGCGTCCGTCGCGGGCGTAGTGCCCGCCGTCATGGCCTATCGGACTCCAGTCTCGCGCAGCCTGCGGCCCATCGCCTAGTCGCCCGTATGATCCCCTGAACGCGGAGCACGATCTATGAAGTTTTTCTGGGCATTGGTGGCCATCCTGATCCTCGGTGCGGTGGGCGTCATCACGATGCGCGGCGGCAGCCCCAACTCGCCCGCAGCGGCGATCAAGGCTCCCGCGATTCCAGCTCCTCAAGCGCTTCCGGTCGCTCCGCCGAACGTGCCTCCTGCGGTGCAGCCGATCACGCCGCCCGAGCCACTGTCGAGCCAGCCGAAGCCTGTGACGCCCGAACCCGCCCCCGCCGCACCGGCCAACGTGCCAGCGACCGCACCGGCCGAAGTTGTCGCGGCCCCGGCCACCGAGCAGCCGATGGCTGAGGCTGGCGCAACGGCGAAGCCCGCCGAGGCCGAAGCGAGCGCGGAGTTCAAAGAGGCCGAGGCCAGCAAGCTCCTCGATGAACTCAAGGCCATCCAGATGCCCGGCGAAGCTGCGGTCGAGAAGCTCGCCGCGTCAACCGGTGAAGTCGTGATTCCAGCCGAGGGAAAGTGGTCGGGTGACAAAATCATCCCCGCCCGCGCGGCCCGTGCGGCCGACGGCGCACTCAACCTTGATGACCGCTTCGCCCTCAAGGGCTCCGGCACCAAGGAAGACCCGTATCTGGTCACCTGGGATCTAGTCGTCTCGGCCCAGGAAACCTATCGCCCACGGCTCGGCCAGACCAAGCTGCCCCAACGCGTCACGCTGCTCGACGGCAAGTACGTCAAGATCTCCGGCTACGTCGCGTTCCCCATCACGTCGTCGAACCCTAAAGAACTTCTAGTCATGCTCAATCAATGGGACGGCTGCTGCATCGGCGTCCCGCCCACGGCCTACGACGCCGTCGAAGTGAAGCTCGCCCAGCCCGCCAACGCCCAGCAACGCTTCACCCAGCACGGCTCCCTCACCGGCAAGTTCAAGGTCGATCCGTACGAAGACGGCGGCTGGCTTCTGGGGCTTTACGTGATGGACGATGCCGTGCTCTCGGCCGATCAATAAGCATTAGCTTCAGTGCCTGAAGCGCCGCACGCCGGTGATCAGACACGACACTCCGTGACGCTCGCACAGCTCAAAGGTCTCGCCGTCGCGCTTGGAGCCGCCGGGGTGGATGATCGTGCGCACGCCCGCGTCGATGAGCCGCTTGGGCCCATCGGGGAACGGGAAGAACGCATCCGAAAACGCGATCGCCCCCTGTGCCCGCGGCCCCGCCTTCTCAACGGCGATCTGGCACGCCGTCACTCGATCGACCTGGCCCAGCCCGCCACCGACGAGCATCACGCCCACGTCAGTAGGCGTGCCCAGCGCCACAGCGTTGGAGGCCATGGCGCGAACGACCACTTCGAGCGATGCTGCGGCCTTGAGCACGGCCGGCGTCGGCGCGGGTCCGGCCTTCAACGTCCATGCGTCCGGCGCCGGGGCCAGTTCGTCGGCCTCCTGCGTAAGTAAACCGCCGCGGAGCGGCTTGAAGGTCCGCCCGAGCGTCGGTGCATCGGCCAGCGGCCCGGTGGCCAGGATGCGGAGGTTCTGCCAACGGGCCTTGAGCGCGGCCAGCGCGTCGTCGTCGTAGCCCTCGGCCACCATCACTTCGAGAAACACATCTTGCTGGCACAAGCGCTCGGCCCCGCCGCGGTCGAGACGGGCGGCGAGCGCGATGATCCCGCCGAAGGCTGCCAGCGGGTCGCCGGCGATCGTGTGATCAAGGGCCGTGCGCGCGTCGCTAGCCACCGCCGCACCGCACGGGTTGGCGTGCTTGATGCAGCACGCCGCGACACCGGTGCTCATCGTGCTCAGGGCCATCGCCAGTTCCAGCGCTGCGGCCGCGTCGTGCAGGTTGTTATATGAAAGTTGCTTGCCATGGAGCTGCCGGGCCGCGACCACGCTGGGTCCGGCGTAGAGCGGATCGACGTACACCGCCGCGAGCTGGTGCGGGTTCTCGCCGTGGCGCAGGTCGCCGAGTTTGGCGAAGCGGAGTTGCAGCGTGTCGGGGAATGTTCCAGTCGCGCCGGCAGTCGCGGCCAGGGTTGTCGGCACGGGCGTTGTCGGCGCGGGCTCGCTCTCAAGCGCCCCTCGGCCCGCCAGATACGCCGCGATCGACGTGTCGTAGCGCGAGGTCGTCTCGAACGCCCGTTGTGCTAGGTGGGCCCGGGTAGCCAGGCTCGTCCCGCCGCCGCCGGTGCGGATCTCGGCGATGACGGCGTCGTACTGCGACGGGTCGGTCACCACCGTCACAAACGCGTGGTTTTTACTGCCCGAGCGGAGCATCGCCGGCCCGCCGATGTCGATCTGCTCGATGGCCTCATCACGCGTTACGCCCGCCTTGGCGATCGTGGCCTCGAAGGGATAAAGGTTGACGCAGACCAGGTCGATCGGCTCGATGCCTTGCTCGCGCATGGCGGCGGCGTGGTGCGGATCGTCGCGCAGGCCGAGTAGTCCGCCGTGCACTTTGGGGTGGAGCGTCTTGAGCCGACCGTCCATCATCTCTGGAAAGCCAGTGACGGCGTCGATGGTCGTGACCGGCACCCCCGCCGATTGGAGCAGCTTGGCCGTGCCGCCGGTGGAGATGATCTGAACGCCCAGCGAGGCCAGGGCGCGGGCGAAGGCTTCGACGCCGGTCTTGTCGCTGACGGAGATGAGCGCACGGCGGATGGGCACGAGGTCGGGCATAGGCCGCGAGTGTAGAGCCGCGAACCGGCAGCGCGAGTTAGGCGGCACGTTTGATGGGCCTAGAGCAACATCCATCCGATCCACAGTCCGACATGGATCAGTGCCGCGAGCGCCGTATAGACCAGAAACGCCGGCTTGCGGTTCTTGTGGCGGAAGACCCGGATCGCGACGATCGCCCCGGGCCAGCCGCCCAACAAGCACGCGATGTGCAGCCGCTTCTCTGGAACGCGGCGTTGTCCGACGCGGGCGGCCACTTTGTCAGCATAGAACAGGCCCGCCGTCGCCAGGCTGGCCAGGGCGTACCAGATCGCGACCGCAGCGTAAAACGTCGGCGTGTTCAAGATGAAGATTAGGTGGGTGGACCCGGACTCTTTCCTCTGGCCGACAGGGCTGGATACGCTCTCGGCCCTATGAACCGCCACCACATCGCCTCGCTGTCAGCCGTGCTATTCCCTTTCGCCCCTGCCTGGGCACAAGCTGACAAGGCCGCCCCTGCCGAGTCGGCCGCACCCAAGCTCGATGCCGCCGCGGCTCAGGAAGCGGCCAAGCAGATGATCGAGAAGCCGGCCGACACGCTGACCAAGTGGTCCGAAATGGCCGTGCAGTTCGCCCTCGATAAAGGCCCGAGCGTGGCCGGGGCGTTGATCCTTCTCATCGTGGGCTGGATGCTCGCGGGCTGGGTCCGCCGGGGCGTGCGCACCGGTTGCGAGCGGGCCAAGTTTGATCTCACACTGAGCAAGTTTCTCGCCAACGTGTCCAAGTGGGTCTTGTTGGCATTCGTCGGGATCACCTCGCTGGGCACGCTGGGCGTAAGCGTCACGGGCTTCGCCGCCATCCTCGGTGCCGCCGGCTTGGCCATCGGCCTGGCGCTGCAGGGCAACCTAGGTAACCTCGCCAGCGGAGTGCTTCTGCTGGTCTTCCGACCGTTCAAGATTGGTGATGCCGTGGTGGTTGCCGGGCAAGTCGGCGTGATCGACGGCATCGACCTCTTCACCACCAACCTCGACACAGGCGACAACCGCCGCATCATCATCCCCAACGGAGCGATCTTCGGCGGGGTGATCGAGAACCAGACCCACCACCCGCGACGCTGCGCGACGATCAATGTGCCCATCGGTGCCGCGGTGCCCTTTGACCGTGCGGAACTATTGCTGAAAGAGGCCGCCGCTCGCGTGGCGGCCAGCACCACGGGGGCGCTCAGCGACCCGGCCCCGGCCGTCGCGCTGGCGGATGTCTATCCCAACGTCGTCTGGACGGTTTCAGTCTGGAGCAAGACGGCCGCGTTCGCGACCGTTCGGCAGGCCTTGCTCAAGGAGGTCAAGCGCGCCGTTGACTCGGCCTAGATCGGCCCGCCGGCTCAGATTCAGCAGTTCGTCATGTGGCAAGCTTTACGCCCAAGTCTTCAGCGGCGTCGTGCTCGCGGCCGCCGACTGATTGGAGCCACCGCGACGACCAGCCCCGCGGACGCGGCCGCCGCGCCGGCGGAGAGCAAAAGCACCGTTTCCTGCGTCGGCGATCCCGAAACCAGCCGGGTCACCGACGACGCGAAGGAATCGTGGGCCGGCAGGCCAAGGACGATCAGCACGCCCCCGGCCGCCATCAGCATCAAGCCCAGCATCGCCCGGATCATGCCGTTGTGGATCGGCCTGAATGCTTGATCCGATGCAATAGTCCGGCCCGCACAACAGGTTGGCCTCGCGGCGGGGCTATCCTCCCCCCCAGATGTCCAAAAAGCCCTCCACCTCGCGGTCGCGCAAGACCATCGTCAAGAAAGCCCCAGCCGCCAAGCCCAAGAAGCGGGCCAAGCCCAAGCGGATTCCGATCGGCAAGAAGCTGGCCGGGGTTGCCGTGCCCAAGACCGCCGCCGTCGCCGCGGCGAAAGCCGCTCACGCCACCGCCCGCGATCTGGCTCAGGCCAAGGCTCGCGAGTTTGCCATCGCCGCCGCGAGATTGCTCTCCGACGACAAGTGCGACGAGGTCGTGATCTTCGACCTCACCGGCGGTCTCTCCCAGACGCAGGACTTCATCGTCCTGGCCAGCGGCACCTCCGACCGCCAGATGCGATCGTGTGCCGACGACTTGGGCAAACTCGCCCAGACCCACGGTTACAGGCTCTTTCGCCGCTCTGCCGACAACAACGCCACCTGGGTCGTGGCCGACTTCGTGGACGTCGTCGCCCACGTCTTCGAGCCCAATACCCGCGCGTATTACGACCTTGAGACCCTGTGGGGCGATGCGCCGAAGGTTGAATGGGCCAAGGGCCGCAAGCCGGCCAAGAAGCTCGCTACCGAGCCCCAGGACGCCTGACCGAGCCGACCGGCCCTGTGTAGGCTGATCGCATGGCCAAACCGCCCGCTCGAAAAGCCAAGCCCGCCAAGCCCACTAAGCCGCGCCGCTCCAAGGTGGCCACGAGCGCCTCACGCCCGAGCAAGGCCGCTCCGAAGCAGGCCAAAGCGTCGGCAAAGACGCCCGCCACGAGCAACGTCGACGTCCGCATCAAGCCTGCGGCTCCCTCGGCCTATCGCGTGCAAATCGGTGCCGGGCTGCTCGCCAGCGGCGCGGTGCTGGCGAGCCTGGACCCGGCTCCGCGCGCGGTTCTAGCCGTCATCGATGCGGGGGTGCCCCGTGCCTCGATCGAGCCGCTACTGAGACAACTCGACCGGTCGGGCGTGCGGTGGGGGGTGTCGGTCGTAACCGCGACCGAAGCCGCCAAGACCCTCGCGACGATGGAACGGGCGTTGATAGAGGCCGGTCGGCTACGCCTGGAACGAGGCGACGCGATCTTCGCCGTGGGAGGCGGGATCGTGTGCGATGTCGCCGGGTTCGCGGCTGCGGTCTACAGGCGTGGGGTGCGCATCGTGCAGTGCCCGACCACCCTCCTCGCCATGGTTGATGCCGCGGTGGGGGGCAAGACGGCGGCCAACCTGACCGTTCCCACTGACGGGGATGATGACCACAAGCCCAGATTGGTCAAAAACCTGATCGGGGCCTTTCATCAACCCGCGGCCGTGATCGCCGACGTAGCCACGCTGGCGTCGCTCCCGCCGCGCGAGTTCCGGTCCGGGCTGGCCGAGTGCCTCAAGCACGGGCTCATCGGGGCTGGTGCTGGCGACCCCGGGCTTCTGGGCTGGATGGAAAAGCACCTCCCCGCCATCGTCGCCATGGACCCCGGCAAGCTGGCAGAACTGGTCACTCGCAACGTCGCCTTGAAGGCCCGAGTGGTGGCGGCGGACCCATTGGAGCTGAGCCGCGCCGCCGACGGCGGCCGCATGGCCCTGAACCTCGGACACACTTTTGCCCACGCCATCGAGACCCTTCCCGGCCTGACCTGGAACACCCCTTGGGGTGCGGGTGGCCAGACCGCCGGCCCGCTCAAGCATGGCGAAGCCGTCGGCCTCGGGCTCATCGCCGCCGCGACGGCCGCGGGCCTGCTCAAGCTTGCGCCCCATTCGCTGCAAGCCAAAGTCCGCGCCTTGGTCGTGTCGGCAGGGTTGCCTGACCGGATCCAGGGCCTTCCCGCGAGCGACCGCCTCATCTCCCGAATGGGGGACGACAAGAAAGTCCTGGGCGGGAAGCTCCGACTGATCCTACCAACCGGATCAGGGCGGTCGCGGGTTGTCGTCGGGCCGTCTAGACAGGTGGTGATGGCTAGCTTGAACTCGATACGCTCGGTTTAAACGCTAAGAACGACGAATTTGTTGCAAACACTGATCTGACCAAGATTTGGAGCTGACGGATCAAGGATTTTTCCTATGGTCAATTTCCCAAGTTTCAAGGATTTAACTTGGGCAATCCGATACTCCACAACCGGCGAGTTCTGCGCGTCCTGGCTAACGAAGCTTGGGCGCGACACAGGGACTGAGCTTGCCGTGTGGAGCGACCTGTGCGCACGATCGCGATCATCAATCAGAAGGGCGGCTGCGGCAAGACGACCACAGCCATCAACCTCGCTGGTGTCTTTTCGCGTTCAGGGCTTCGCACGCTTTTGGTGGATCTGGACCCGCAGTCGCATTGCGCGGCCGGGCTGGCGATCCCCGAGCAGCGCATCGATGTACACATCGGCGACGCCATGATGGCGCGGGACGATCAGTCGATCGACTGGACCCGGCTGTTGTGGAGGGTGAGCCGGAACCTGGATTTGGCCCCGAGCACGGTCCGGCTGGCCGGGCTGGAGTCGGCCCGCGGCGGGCTGGCATCGGTTCACGAGGCGGCGGAGCGGCGGCTGCTTTCGGTGCTGTCGCGGATCGCGGATCAGTACGATGTATGCCTGATCGACTGCCCGCCGGCGATCGGGCTGCTGACGTTCAACGCCCTGGTGGCGGCGACGGAAGTGCTGATCCCGGTCGAGACGGCGTTCTTCTCGCTGCAAGGGGCGACCAAGCAGGCGAGCACCATCAAGGCGCTGGGCAAGCGGCTGGGGGTGACCCCGCCGTACCGCGTGCTGGCGACGATGCACAGCCCGGAGAGCACGCTGTCGCGGGACCTGCTGGAAGAACTACGCAAGCGCTTCGAGCACCGGCTGATTCCGACGGTCATTCGCTTCGACGCGCAGCTGCGTGAGTCGGTGTCGTTTGGGCAGCCGGTGGTGGAATACGCCCCGCAGTCGATGGGCGCCGAGGACTACTTGGCGCTGGGCCGCTGGCTGGTGGAGGCGTTCGATCCGAAGGCGGCGCGGCGGGCCAAGGCGAGCGAGGTCCGCGAAGAGATGCGCCAGGGTCAGGGCGAGGCAAGCCCGGTGAAGGTGAGCCCCAACGCGGGCGAGACGCTCCTGGCGACGCGGGGAGCGGGCGTGGCCGTGAGTGAACCAATGATGGAGGCGGTGGCGGAGTTGAAGCCGGAGCAGCCGTTATCGCGGGCAGCGGAACTGGCCGAGCGGGCGGCGCGGCTGGGTGAGCGCACGGCGGCGGTGCCGGCCTCGGCAGCCACCCCCTCGGTGGCCGATTGGGCGCGCTTGCAGGCAACGGCGCGGGTGGCGCGTGAGGCGGCTTCGGTCCTCTTCGGCGTGCGGCCCACGGGGCAGGGGATGCTGTTCGTGCAGCCGGCGGGGATCGGGGCGAAACTATCGATCGCGGGCGAGTTCAACCGCTGGTCGGCCGACGCGCACCCCATGACTTTCAACGCGCACCTTGGGGTCTTCGAGGCGTGCATTCAGCTTACGGACGGCGACCATCAGTACCGCCTGGTGGTCGATGGCCGATGGATCACCGATCCGAATAACCCGGCGATCGCGCCCAATCCGTTCGGCGATCTGAACTCGGTCGTGTCGGTGTCCGCGTCGGTGCCCGTGATGCAGTAAAGCCGGTCGCTCGGTGGTCCATGGATGGACGTCCGCGGCGAACGTGCAGGTCGGTCAGACGGAGGTCCGCAAGCCATGAGCGCCGATCCAGGCATGAGGCCGACGGGTTCACACGATGATTACGACGCACTGGCGGACTTGTTCCTTGGCATGGCGACGCTGCCCAAGGTGAAGCCGATGGTCGAGCGAAACGCTGGCAAGTCGGAGTCGTCGCGACCGGCGAGCAAGGGGCGCGACCAGATCGAGCTGTTGGTGCTGGGCCATCTACCGGTGATGGGTTCGGCGTGGGCGGCGCAGTTTGCCCGGCATCAAGTCGCGGCGGGTGGCGGGCCCGTGGCGCTGGCGCGATTATCATCTGGTCACCTGAGGATTGACGTGTTTGGTGCTCGACCTGGGATGGCGGCCCCGGTCGGAACGGGGGCGCTGGGGCCGACGCTGGACTGGCTGACGCGCTCGGGGGCGAGGGTATTGATGCAGGCACCTATGAAGGAAGAGGTTTTATTGGCGGGCGTGAAGGGTGTCGGCGGAGTAACGCTGCTGACTAGCTCGGACGAAGCGGGTATCGTGGCGGCCTATCGCACGCTTAAGGGACTGGTCCGGCACGGCAGCGCGGCCCGGGGGTCGGAAGTTGAAGAGGGCGCGGCGGTGACGCTGGGTATCGCCGTGATGGGGGTTCCGGCGGATCAGGCTCGTGCCGCGTGGCACCGGTTGAATCGGGCGGCGGAATCGTTTCTGGGGACGAGTCTGGCGTTCGCAGCGTGTCTGCCGCAGATCCGGGTGGAGGGGGCGGGTATCTCGGTGTACTCGGGCTCGTTCGACGGGAGTGCTCGCGAACTGCTGTCGATGCTGGCGGCGGATGCGAAAGCACGTCCGGCGCTCACGGTCACTCTGGCGGAACTGGCGACGCACGACGACGAGGTGGATGGTCAGCCGCTGTTTGAGCCGACGCTGGTGGGCTCGGGGTGCGGGGATGACGAGCTGGCGAGCGATGGGGAAGCCGGGCCGAGCGGGTCGGTCGGGACGGAGGCCGGGGTGGCGCTGTGCGATCATGTGCCGGGCTTGACGATGCTCGATGTGCGGTGCCCGGCCGTGGAGGAAGTGGAGCTGGCCTTGGACGCGTCGGGGACGATTCACGCGCTGGCGAGCACGCGAGCGGACGGGCGCGACCAGCGGCTTCTAGAGCGGCTGCACGCGGCGGCGGCGTGGGCGGTGCTGAATCGGCGATTGATCGAGCGTGTGCAAGTGCCCCCGGCGTTGCGGATCGGCACGGGCACGGTGTTGCATGTGTTTACGGACAGGCCGGCGGAGTATCGGGGGTTGCTGGATTCGCCGGTGCGGGTCCATCTGCTGGCGCCGGTGGTGCGGATCGCCAACCACGGGGCATGGGTGGCGGCGGCGCTCAACTGAAGTCTTGACGTTTGCGGCTGGGTGTGCGTCGGCGGATTTGGTACGCTGGGGGCATGACGCGCCGAACATTTCTAGCCGCTGGTTTGACCCTGCCTTTGATTCCGACGCTGGCGCGGGCCTCGGGCCTCGGTGGTAGGGCGCGTGCGATGGTGCCGCGCGATGACGCCGCGGCGGAGAGCCTGGGCTTCATGCTGGGGACGCAGGCGTATTCGTTCCGCGAGGAGACGACGGCGGAGGCGATCGCCGGGGCGTCGCGGCTGGGGATCAAGTACATCGAGCTGTATCCGGGTCAGCCCCTGAGCCCCAAGCACGGGGACCTGCGGATCGGGTCGGGGATGAACGCCGAACAGCGGCGCGAGCTCAAGGGGATGTTGGCGGCGGGGGGTGTGAAGCCGGTGAGCTTTGGCGTGGTGAACCCGGGGCCGGACGAGGGCGAGATGGAGCGGCTGTTTGAGTTTGTGATGGACATGGGGATGCAGACGATCTCGTGCGAGCCGCTGGCGGAGGCGTGGCAGATGCTGGCGTGGCGTGCGGAGCGGCTGGGAATCGCGCTGGCGAACCACAATCACCCCAAGCCGTCGACCTACTGGCATCCTGATTCGGTGGTGCGGCAGGTGCGCGGGAGGCCGGGGCGGATCGGCGCGTGCGCCGATACGGGGCACTGGGTGCGCTGCGGGCTCGACCCGGTGGCGTGCCTGCGGCAATACCGCGGACGGATCGTGGAACTGCACTTCAAGGACATCGCCAACGATAAGGACCAGCACTGGGGCAAGGGCGAGGGGAACGCCAAGGGGCAGCTCGAGGAACTGCTCGCACAGGGTTTCCGCGGGCATGTGCATGTGGAATACGAGCACGGCAAGGGGCCGGAGCTGGAGGCCGACATCGCCGCGTGCGTGGCGTTCTTTGATGCGACGTGTCGGGAGCTGGCGGAGCGAGTAAAGAACGTGCCGACGGCGGCGCGGGCGACCCCGCGGATGGATCCGTGGTGGTTGCCAAGGCACGAGGGCTTGGTCGAAGAGGCGGCGGGAGTGAATGGTGGCGTTGGTGACAAGCCATTCCGCGTGGCGTTCGTGGGCGACTCGATCACCGAAGCTTGGCGCGGCGCGGGCAAAGCAGCGTGGGATCGGGTGATCGCGCCGCTGGGCGCGGTGAACCTGGGGATCAGCGGCGATCGCACGCAGCACCTCTTGTGGCGCTTGAACCACGGGCTGGTCGAGGCGCTGGCGGGGCGGAGTGGGAAGAGTGACGCCCGCGTGGTGGCCATGTTGATCGGGACGAACAACTCCAACGGCGAGGACCACACGGCCGAGGAGATCGGGGCGGGTCTGCGGGCCAACATCGAGGCGATTCGACGCGGCTTGCCCAAAGCCAAGATCTTGCTGCACGCGATTTTTCCGCGTGGCGAGGGCCCCAGTGCGCAGCGGGAAAAGAACGCTAAGGCGAGCCGGATCGCGGCGGAGTTGGCGGATGGAGATGCGGTGCAGTTGATCGATCTGGGCTCGAAGTTTGTCGACGGGCAGGGCAAGCTGGACCGCGAGGCGATGCCGGATTTGCTGCACCTGTCGCCGACGGGATACGAAAGGTGGGCGAGCGCGATCGGGCCGGTGTTGGCGCGGATGGCGGGGGGTTGAGCCGGGTGGCCACTGAGCTTGGGAGATGAACGCCGATGAGCTCGGCGGCGACGTAGACCGCCGGTCTGGTGGCTCGGGTTGTGCGCAGTCGGCGGGCCGGCGGCGGGGTAGGATTTTGGCATGTCGCACGAACTCCGCCGCGCGCCGTTCCTGGTCAGCGATGATCAGTCCCTGCTGGACTTCGAGGTGGTGCACGGGTTTCTGTCGGCGTGCTATTGGTCGACGGGGATCCCGCGAGCGGTCGTCGAGAAGGCGGCCCGGCACTCGCTCACGCTGGGGGTGTACCACGAGCGCGACGGCGGGGCCGGCGAGCAGGTGGGCTACGCCAGGGTCGTGACCGATCGCGCGACGTACGCGTATCTGTGCGACGTGTTCATCGTGGAGAAGGCCCGCGGGCAGGGGCTGAGCAAGCTGCTCATGCAGGCGATCTTGCAGCACCCGGATCTGCAGGATCTGCGGCGGTTCGGGCTATTCACACGGGATGCTCATGGGCTGTACGCACAGTTCGGCTTCGCGCCCAGCCCGCTGAGCGGGCGATACATGGAACGGCTGGATCGCGAGGTATATGTGCGGCCGACGCGGGAGCGGTCGAGGGCGGTCAACTGATCGATGAAGGCCGCCGCGGCTGGGGTCCTCAACACGGGCGAGGTGAAGCGTCGGCCGTTGCGGCTGGCGACGGTCGAGGGTTTGGCGTGGACGCCTGTCCGGGTAAAGGCTGGGGAAACAGGAGCCGACGGTGCCCAACGCGATTTTCGCTCCCATGAACCCGGAGGAAGTGGTACCGCTTACGCCGCGTCACTCGGACTTGCACCTGAGTTTGGTGAGCGGGGAATAGGTTTCCCGTCCGCGACGATGGGCGCATTGGAACTCTGCTAGACTAGTTCCGAATAATGGAGTTCGTGCCCGGCGAGGTGTGGGGCTTGTGCGTTCGCACTGGCCGGGCGGCGCGAAGGAGGTTGCGATGCTTCAAGGACTGATGGGTAGCGGTCGGCGACTGATGTGGAGCGTGGCCGCGGCGGCCAGCGTGGGGATTCCCGCGCTCGCTCAGCCGGCGGTGGAGCCGATGACCGAGGACGGGGTCATCACCGGGACGATGAACATCGATTTTGCCACGCGAACGAACCTGGACCGCTCGGGCGATCTGAAAGAGGGCTCGCCGGCCAAAGGGGCCAAGGACAAGTACACGTTCGGCTTGCAGGTGGCGCGGACGACCGAGTTCGCAGGTGAAGTGCAACGGCAGCCGAACTTGTACACCAGCACGCTGGGGCGGAAGGTGCAGGACGCGGAGCTGTTCTACAAAATCGATCTGGCGGTGTTGAACCCCAAGGACTTCAAGCAGAAGAAGACGGTCGGCCGCTGGGTGGGCACGGTGCCCGTTGACAAGGCGACCGGCGCGTACGACCTCTCTGGCGGTGGGGGCAAGGACAGCCAGCTGCGCATCAACATCGACGCGGTCGGCAAGGCGTCGGCGTTTGTTGACAACTTCGCGGGTCGGCTGGTGGGTAAGGCCGAGAAGAAGGAGAACCTGGCCGTATCGACGTACAAGCGGCTCATCGGCGGGCGGATGGTCGAGATCACGGTGAAGAAGTCCGACCCCATGCGATTCGAGAACCTCACGCTGGCCAAGGGCCCGGCGGAGATCTATCCGCGGTCGATCGTGAACGGGCGGCTCGACTACGACTACGAGACGGGCAACTACTTCGCCGACAACATCCGCTTCAAGTATTCGCTCGATGGCAAGGACTACGAAGACATCATGACCGGCACCATCAAGTGGGTCGAGGATCCCGATCGCGAGACCAACGGCAAGGGCTACTACGACTTCAACCTGCGCTTCAACGAGGACAAGAACAAGACCGCGTCCAGCGAGGGCGCGGCGTTCGAGAAGATGGCGGCCGAAGACGCCTTCTTTGCCGTCGACAACACCGTGCCGTCGATCACTGGGCGGGTGAGCTATGTGGACACCATAGCGGCCGGCAGCGAGGTGCCCTCGGCTTCCAAGGTCACCTATGCGCTCAACGGCAACAAGGTCAGCAAGCAGCAGATCATGAACTTCTTTAAGCTGTGGCTCGTGGCCATCGGGCCGACCAACGACGAGTGATCGCGTCGAGCATCGACTGAACTCATCCCGTTCACGCGGCTCTGGCGCGAGTGAATGGGCTCAAAATCGAGCCTCCCCTCCCGGGCTAGCGCCCGGGGCGGGCATTCAGGGGCCGGGCTCCGCGGGGCGCGGGGCGCTTGGCCTTGACACCGCATGGAGTTTTCATGAGCCGATCGATCTTCCGCCGTTTGAACCGCCGATTCGGTCCCTCGATCAACCAGCTTTCGCGGCGCGAACTGCTGGCGGCGACGCTGGCGACTTCCGCAGGGCTGTTTCTTTCTGGGCCGGCGGCGGCCATGGCCGCGCTGGGGCGGCCGCAGCGCGTGGCGGGCAAGCGGGTGATTATCGTGGGCGCGGGCTTCGCCGGGTTGGCGGCGGCGTTTGAGATGCGGGCCGTTGGGTATGACGTCACCGTCGTCGACGCTCGCGATCGGCTCGGCGGGCGGGTGCTTAGCTTCAACGCGGCCATGAATTCGGAGTTTGTGCCGGGGCGCAACATCGAGGGCGGCGGGGAGCTCATCGGCTCCAATCACCCGGCGTGGGTTGGTTATTCCGAGAAGCTGGGGCTGGAGTTCATTGACGTCGGTGAGGACAACGACACGCTCGACCCGGTGGTGCTCGACGGCAAGCTGCTCGATGACGCGGACGCAGAGAAGCTGTGGGAGTCGATGGAGGAAGCGCTGGGCCAGATGGTGGAGCTGGCGCGGCCTGTGCCCGAAGACGAACCGTGGAACGCCCCCGATGCCAAGGCCCTCGACGCCAGGAGCGTCATGCAATGGATCGATGGATTGGAGGTCGATGCCCTGACCAAGCGTGCCTGCTGGATCAATCAGGCTTCGGACAGCGGCGTCGATCCGGCACGGGCCAGTCTCCTCGGGCAGCTCGCGGTCATGAAAGGCGGCGGGCTGGAGAAGTACCTGACCGACAGCGAGGTTTATCGCTGCAAGGGGGGCAACCAGCAACTGGCGATGAAGCTGGCCGAGAAGGTCGGCGTGGACCGCATCGTGATGGGGTTGCCCGTGACGGAGATCGACACGCGCGGGAGCGTGGTCAAGGTGACCTGCCGCGACGGCCGGGTGATCGAGGGCGACGATGTGGTGCTGGCGGTGCCGCCCACGGTGTGGTCGAAGATCCAGTTCAATCCGGGGCTGCCCAGGGATCTGACGCCTCAGATGGGACAGAACACCAAGTATTTGGCGCACACCAAGTCGCGGTTCTGGCGCGACAAGAAGATTTCCCAGTATGCCCTGAGCGACGGCCCGGTCGAACAGACGTGGGACGGCACCGACGGTCAGGACGACGGGGGCCCGGGCTGCATCATCGGCTTCAGCGGTGGGCCTGGCGCGGAGAAGGTACTTTCGTGGTCCAAGGAAGAGCGCGACGGCGAGTATGCCAAACTGCTGGAGCAGTTCTTCCCCGGATTCAAGGACGAGTTGGTAGCGGCACGGATGATGGACTGGCCGCGCGATCCCTGGGTGTTGGCGAGCTACTCGTTCCCGGCGCCGGGCCAGGTGACCACGGTGGGTCCCAAGCTGGCCGCTGGTCTGGGCCGGTTGCACTTTGCGGGCGAGCATTGTTGCTACAAATTCGTCGGTTACATGGAAGGCGCTTTGCAGTCGGGGATTGCCGCTGCTAAGAAACTTGCCAAGCGCGACGGTGTCTAAGCTCCTCATGGCCTGTGGGCTTCGGCCCGCGTATTGGCCAGGAGCCGAGCATGAGACACACGACCCGGATCGACATCCCCAAGGCCCGTCGCGACAAGATTATTGCCATTTTGCGGGGCCATCTTGCCGACGGGATCGATCTGATGATGCAGAGTAAGACGGCGCACTGGAACGTGCGTGGGCCGCAGTTTATCGCGCTTCACGAGTTGTTCGACAAGGTCGCCGAGGGCGTTGAAGAGAACAATGATGAGATTGCCGAGCGGATCGCGCAGTTGGGCGAGTCGGTGGACGGGACGGTGCGCGGGGTGGCCGCGGCTACGGCGTTGAAGGCGTATCCGTTGACCATCGCCGACGGGATGTCTCACATGGCCGCTGTGGCCGACGCGCTGGCCGGCTTTGCCGCACGGGTGAGGCCGGGCATCGACGAGACGGGCACGTTGGGCGATGCGGTGACGGCGGATGTGCTCACGGGGGTGGCGCGGAGTACCGATAAGCTCTTGTGGTTTGTGGAGGCCCATTCGCAGGGTGATTGATGGGCCTGGGCCCGCCTGAGTGACCCGCGAAGGGCGGTTTTGCAACCGTTCTGCGGCGGCCCGCGTAATGACAGTTACGGGTTCTTACAGGAGCTGACCGTGGGAAATCGCACGCGTGGATTCAAATGGTCACTTTCGGCGGTTCTGGCTGTCGCGCCGACGCTGATGGGGCAACCCGGCGGGGGCGGTCGGCCTTCGTTCGAGCAGCCGCCGAGCAACGCGAAGCCCGGTCCCGCCGGCGAGCGCGTGCCGGTGCCCAAGGAGGTGCGCGGCACATTGGTGGACCTAAGGCCGCGCTGGGAGCAGGGCGAGGTCATCCGTTATGTGATGACGCTGCGGAGCCACAACCGGATCGTCGAGGCGAAGGCCGACGCGGTCGCGAAGCCCGCCCCCAAGGCCAAGCTGCGGCCCGGCCAACCCGCGGCCGTTGAGGATCCGGCCATCACGCAGACGCTGACGCAGGAGATCACGTTCACGTTGCGGCCGATCAAAGTCGAGCCCGAGGCCGGGGCGACGGTGGACATGGTCTACGAGCGCGTGAAGATCCACATGATCACCGGCGAAGATGAGCTGGAGTTTGACTCGTCCAAACCCGCCAAGGGCGACGAGGACAACCCGCTGCGCATGCTGACCGACGGCATGGTGGGGGCGAAGCAGTCGATCCGCTTTGAGCGCGACGGCCAGATCACGAGCGTCAGCGGCGGGGGGCAACCGGGCATCGAACAAGCCCTACGCAAGCTCGGTGGCGGAGCGGGGATCGGCGGGGGTGGCGGGGCCGGAGCCGGCGATCTCTTCGGCATGATCCGATCGAGTGGCACCGGGGCGACGCTCGTCAAGGTCGGCGATAACTGGACCCACCGTGACGAGCTCAGTGCCGGGGCGTTCGGCGCGCTGTCCATGGTAACTAACTACATGTTGCGCTCGGCGGGCAGCGGGCGGGCCACCGTGCAGATGAACGGCAAGCTGGAATCAAAGAGCGCCGACGGACCGACCAGCCCGGTCAAGATCGGGCCCACGCGGCTGATGGGCGAGTACATCTGGGACACGGCCCGTGGGCAGTTGCTGTCGCTGGAGAACGAACAGGAAGTGCAGATTTCGATGGGTGGGCCCGATGGCACTAGGATGAACAGCAAGCAGACGATGCGCGTCGAGCGTCAAGGCCGGTGATCCTGAGCCGCGCGATCGTGCGGTTCAGGCGTTAGCCATAGCGCCGAGCGTCTCGGCAATAGCGTCGGCGGCACGATCGACCTGGGCCCGGCTGACGTCCAAGTGACAGACGAAGCGGATGCGCCGTGGCAGGTTGGGCAGTGCGAGCACGCCGTGCGCCTTGAGGCGATCGCAGACCACGGCGGCCGCTGGTAGTGGGGCGGCCAGATCGATGAAGACCATGTTGGTCTCGACGGGCATGGGAATGCTGACGCCGGGCAAGTCGCGGAGCCGATCGGCGAGCGCGGCGGCATTGGCGTGGTCGTCGGCGAGGCGGGTGCGGTGGTGTTCCAAGGCGTAGAGGCAAGCGGCCGCGAGGATGCCCGATTGCCGCATGGTGCCCCCGAACATCTTGCGGAAGCGGTGGACGCGGGTGATGGTTGCGCGGTCGCCGCAGACGGCCGAGCCGGCGGGTGCGCCCAGGCCTTTCGAGAAGCAACAGGAGACCGTGTCGAAGGGCTTGGAGTAGTCGGCGACGCTGATGCCGGTCTTAACGCTGGCGTTCCAGATGCGGGCACCGTCGAGGTGCAGGCGGAGCTTGTGGCGGCGAGCGGCGGCCACGACGCGTTCGATCTGCGGCATGGGCCAGATGGAGCCGCCGCCGCGGTTCTGGGTGTTCTCGACCAGCACCATCTTGGACGCGGCGAAGTGGTGCTGATCGGGGCGCACGGCGGCGTCGACGTCGGCCGCGTCGAACATGCCCAGCGCGCCGGTGAGCGGACGGACCATGACCCCCGAGAGTGCGGCGGGTGAGCCGGTCTCATAGTGGATGATGTGCGAGTCGCCGTGGCAGATGATCTCATCGCCGGGCTCGGTCTGGGCGCGGATGGCCGTCTGATTGGCCATGGTCCCGGAGGGGACGAAGCAGGCCGCTTCTTTGCCGGTGATGGCGGCGATGCGATCCTGCAGCGCGATGACTGTGGGGTCATCGCCGAGGACATCGTCGCCCACCTCGGCGGCGGCCATGGCTTGACGCATGGCGGCGGTGGGCCGGGTCACGGTGTCGGAACGCAGGTCGATGATCGGGTGCATGCCCGATCCTAGGGGCACGTGGCTGGGCCGCTGGACAGGCGGGCCAGGGCGGGTTCAAGGCGTGGGCGGGCGGAAGAGCGCGATGCAAGCCGTTTGGCCGTGGAGATAGGTTTCGTTCCCGACGGGCCCGATCTCGCCGGCGGCGAAGAACCCTGCCAGCGGCGCGCGGCGCGGATGGGTGCGCATGGCGGTGCCGACTTTGGCCAGTTGCTCGCCGGCCCCTTCTGCGTCGGCCGCGTCGAAGATCCGCGCGACAGCGGCGGCGTCGTGGTTGGGGCGGCTGAAGAGCCGCGAGCCCCGGCCGTTGCAGGTGATGAGGATCGCGCCGGCGGGGGTGTCGTAAAGACGCTGCGCGTCCATCAGCATCGCCAGGTCTTCGTCGGCGCTGCGTGCATCGCGGACGTGGAAGCGGATGGTCTGCCCCACGCGGACGTGGTCGCTTACAGCGATCGCGCCGGCGTCTTTGAGCACGCCTGGCACGGTGCGGATGAGGAAGTCGTCGCGGCCGAACCGGTCTTTGTACTCATTGACGACGCGGCCGATGAAGAGCCCGCGCGAGAGCAGCTCGCGATCGTCGTCGCTGAGCAGCTCGATGAGTTCGTGCAGGACTTCGAGCGCAGGCCGACCGCCCAGCGAGCGGATGAGCTGGCCGTTGGCGCTCGTGACGACCATGGGCGGGCCGAAGCCGCGGCAGCCTTGGCTGACGACGCAGTCAACCCGCACGGGCCCGCCGAGAGAAACGCCCACGAGCCCGGCGTCGAACATGCGATCATTGAGGAGGAGGGCGTTCCCGCCGCGCCGAGTTGAAGCGGAGGCGAGCCCGCCGATGATGGGTCCCTGCCTGCCGCCGCCAGCGGGCCCGCACAGGGCACGGGCGCTGGACAGGCCTGGAAGCAGTCTGTCGAGCGGCGTGCTGAAAGGATCGGCGAACAGCAGCGTGGCGCGGTGGCCGGGCTTCATGCCAGCCGCGGAGGCGAGGTGGGCCAGGTCCGCCTGGTCGTCGGGGCTTTTCTCGTGGATCGTTTGCGTGGGCTCGGTGGAGCCGTAGATGGCGGGCAGATCGGTCGAGCAGAAGGGCGTGAACTCGACACCGGGCAAGCGGCCGGCGAGCACGGCGACGCCCTGCGTCCGCTCGAACTCCTGCTCACCCGCGACCACGCCCTCGCCGGTCACGCCGATGATGCACCGCGGCGCGAGGCGGTGGCGGATGACCAAGCTGAGCGTGCGCAGGTTGGCCGCGTGTTCGCCGGAGACGAAGACGACGGCGAGGTCGACGTCGCCGCGGCGGACGCCTGAATCAACCAGCGCGGCCTTGGCGAGGTCGCAGGCCTCTTCGGCGGCTTGAAGGTGAGGTCGCGTGGAAACGCCCGATCCGAAGGCGATCGGTGACTGGTCCGCCCGCGATGAGTTGGCCGAGGTGGTCAAGGCCGATGATAAGCCCGCTCGCGGGTGAGGTCTTTGGCCAGATTCAGCGGGTCCAACCGGCGAGCTTGGGCTGGACGGTGGCCGGGAGCAACTCGCCTTCGCATTCGACCATGACGGTTGCGTTTGCGATGGCGTGGCGGAACTTGAGCATGGCGAAGCAGAGCGGGACGCCGCCGAGCATGGGGCTGATGGCCGAGGAGGTGATCGCGCCGACTGGGTCGCCGAGGTCCGAAGGTCGCGGCAAGTCGGTGGCACTCCCGGCCGCCGAGGCAGCGAACACGGCGGCCCCGGTGATGGGCTGCGGCGCGATCGGCGCTTCGAAATCGGCCGTGGCATCGGTGGTGGCGGCGTGTTTGGGACCGGGCATGCGCAGGCACACGATCACTTGCTTGGGGCTGCCCAGCGAGTGCATGCGGGCGACGATCTCCTGGCCCAGGTAACAGCCCTTGGTGAACGAGACGCGCGAGTCGAGCACGCCCGTCTCGGCGGGCAGCGAGTCGGGCCCGAAGTCCAGGTAGTACAACGGCGTGCCCGCCTCGATCCGCGCCGTGTTGAACGCGGCCCAGCCGGCGGGGCGGACCGAGGCGCTGGTGACGCTTGCGGGTCGCTCGCCCGAGTGGCCGTTGACGTACCCGCCGGCTTCGAGAATCTGGTCGTAAAGCGTGCCCACGGCGTCGATCGGCACGGCCAAACCCAGTCCTACTTCACCCGTCATATCGAAGCGCTCCACCGCGATCTCGAACTTGGTGCCGCCCGGCCCGGCCGCCTCCACTATGCACGCCTGATTGGGCCCTAAATCGATCAACGCTGGCCCGGCGACGGGCGTGGTCACCTTGGCCAGCGTGGCCCGGGCCGTGGGGCCGTGCAGCGACAGACGGTGTAACTTGGTGCTCACGTCGCTGATCTTCACGTCCTCGGTGATGACATATGCGGACAGGCCCGCGACGGTCCGCTGGGCCGCGAACGTGTCGACGTCCACAAGCACGCGGTCGGTCAGATTGACCAGCCGAAGATCCGCGTCGATGCGGCCCTTCCGCGATAGCCAGAACGACGATCGCGAGGAGAACGGTGCGAACCCTTTGAGCTCTTGCGTGAGCATGCGGTTAAGGAACTCGACCCGATCGGGCCCGCTGATCTCGATGCACGCCCGCTGCGGCTCGTCGATCAGGACCGTGCTCTTGCGGATGGCCGCGTATTCCACCTCGACCACGCCGAAGGTCTGCACGATGGGCACGGCCACGCCCTCGGGGCCGTAAGGGGAAAAAAGGGCTTCGGCAAGCTGGTGCTGGCTGTAGAGTGGGCTGGTTCGCGACATGGGCGATGGTATGAGGCCCCGCGGCCAGCCGTGACGCGGTGACGCTTGGCCGCTGATCTTCGAGTAAACTACGCCATGCCCGCACTCATGCTGACCGCGCTCACCTCGGCCTCATTCACATTCTTCGCATTGGGTGCCGAGCAGCCCGGGGCCACCGCTCCCGTTCCCATTCCGCCCGCCAAACGCCCGGAGGTCTACGCCCCGCGCGCGATGGCCGCCACGAGCCATCCATTGGCGACGCAGATCGCCGTGGAGACCATGCGCGGCGGCGGCTCGGCTATCGACGCCGCCATCGCCGCCAACGCGGCGCTCGGGCTAATGGAGCCCACCGGCGCGGGCATCGGCGGCGATCTCTTCGCCATCGTGTGGGATCCGAAAACCGGCAAGCTCCACGGCTACAACGGCTCGGGCCGATCGCCCAAGGGCGTCACGTTCGAGGCCATGCGCGACGCCGCCAAGCTGCAAGCGGGCAACAAGCTTTATCACCTCGGCACGGTCCCTCCGGCCGAGCGCGGCGACCAGATCCCCGCGTTTGGTCCGCTGGCCGTGACCGTGCCCGGCTGCGTAGACGGCTGGTTCGCGCTGCACGAACGATTCGGCAAGCTGCCCATGAAGCAGGTCCTCGCACCGGCTATTGGCTATGCCCGCGAGGGGTTTCCGCTCTCGCCTGTCATCGCGGAGGGGTGGGCGATCTCCGTGCGTCGCTTTGCCGAGTTCCCCAACGTCCGCGAGCAGCTCACGATCAAAGGCCGGGCCCCCGCCCGCGGTGAGCTGTTCAAGAATCCCAACCTCGCCGCCACGCTCGGCAAGATCGCCGACGGCGGGCGCGACGGGTTCTATCGCGGGCCGGTGGCCGATACGGTCGCGAGCTTCCTCCGCGAGCAGGGCGGCTTCATGCAAGCCCAGGATCTCGCCGATCATCGCGGCGAATGGGTCGAGCCCGTGAGCACCAACTACCGCGGCTACGACGTGTGGGAAATCCCGCCCAATGGCCAAGGCATCGCGGCGCTCCAGATGCTCAACATCCTTGAGGGCTTCGACCTCAAGGCGATGGGCTGGGGCAGCGCCGCGTACGTGCACCACTTTGTTGAGGCCAAGAAGCTGGCCTTCGAAGACCGCGCGAGGTTCTACGCAGACCAGTCGTTTGCCAAGGTGCCGGTGAAGACGCTTGTCAGCAAGGAGTACGCCGCCGAGCGGCGCAAGCTGATCAACCCGGCGAAAGCGGCTCTCGCGGTCGAGCCCGGCACGATCCCCGACGGGGCTGACACGATCTATCTCACCGTTGCCGACGAATCGGGCATGATGGTCTCGCTGATCCAGTCCAACTATCGCGGCATGGGCAGCGGCATGATGCCGCCGGGCCTTGGGTTCATGCTTCAGAATCGCGGCGAGCAGTTCGCAATGGTGGCCGACCACCCCAACGCGTTCGCCCCCGGCAAGCGGCCGTTCCACACCATCATCCCGGCGTTCATCACCAAGGACGGCGCGCCGTGGATCAGCTTCGGCGTCATGGGCGGAGCCATGCAGCCGCAGGGCCATGCGCAGATCGTCATCAACCTGATCGACTTCGGCATGGAGCTGCAGCAGGCCGGCGATGCTCCGCGCATTCATCACGACGGCTCCACCGAGCCGCAAGGCCGCGTGAAGCCGATGAACGACGGCGGCGTCCTCAACCTCGAACCCGGCTTCCCACAAGCGACGCTCGAGGCACTCGCCTCGATGGGCCACACGCTCAAGCCCGCTTCGACGGCGACCTTCGGCGGATACCAGGCCATCCGCCGCGATCCGAAGACGGGGGTGTATACGGGGGCGACTGAGACACGCAAGGATGGACACGCGGCGGGGTATTGAGACCCCGCGCAAGTTGAGCGGCGACTGTGCTAGTCTCCCGCCATGGACCCACACCTTCTCGTATTCGCGGGCACCGTGGCGTTGGTGCTCGGGTCGGCGGCCATGTTCCACGTCGCCGCTCGGCTCGGCCCCCTGGGCCAGCGGCTCTGCGATATCGCCGCAGCCGCGCCGATGCTCGACTTGGTGGTCTTCTGGTTCCTCCATGCGCCGCACATCCTCGCCGCGGTCGTGTGGGCGCAGGGAGATAGGCCTTCTACGCTCGGTCTGCTTGGTTACCTCGGCACCGCGGTCGTTGGCCAGATGCTCGCGCTCACGCTCTGGGCGTGGGCCCACGAGTTGATGCACCCGGCGGCACGCCGCGGGCCGCGCGTGGTACACACGCTCAATCGCCGCGTGAGCCGATGGCGCAACCACGCGGCGGTGTGGTGGACGGGCATCGTCGTGCCGGTGTTCACGCTCATCCGCCTGGCGGAGATTTTCATCTATCCGCCGCTGATCTGGCTCGTGAGCTTCCCGCGCTATCGCCAGCAGGAGTGGGTCAACGTGAGCCGGCAGAAGTTCTCCGGCCTCGTCGGGTGGGATCTCATCTGGTGCCTGTACTGCGACTGGATGACGGGCGTCTGGTCACTCGGCGGCGAGATGCTCCGCAATGTCGAGAGCTTCTGGTGCCCCATCCGCTTCTCTTCATCCGAGAAGTGCGCCAACTGCTCGATCGATTTCCCCGACGTCGCCGGCGGCTGGGTGCCCGCCGAGAAGGGCATGGCCGAGGTCGCCGCGACTATCGAGAAGCACTACCCCGGCCCCGGCGGCATCAACGCGTGGTTCGGCCACCCGGTGCGGATCACGGTGAACGGCGCGGCCGCCGACAAGGCCTGAACGGTGCCGATCAATCGAGCCAGTCTTTCGCCTTGAGCCGCTGCGGGACGTATTCCTCGGTGACGTAGCTGATGTCCTTGGTGATTAGCGATTCAACTTCCATTTTGAAGCCGTTGGTGAGCAGGCCCTCGATCTCGCGCTGCCAGCCCTTGTCGCCAGCGAACCAGGGATAAGCGGCGATCTCTTTGGCGCGCTTGATGTCGTTATCGTTGAGGTCGATCTGCACGTCGTCGCTGAGGCCGCAGGCGCGGTAGTCCTTGGAGCGGATGCCGATGAACTTGGCGTCGGGGATGGCGAGGCGCTCGCTCTCAAAGGCCAGTGAGATCGAGCCCTGCTTGATGACGCTGAAGATGTAGTGCCCCCAGGGGTCGCAATCGAGCAGGCAATAGATCGGCAAGTTGAGCTCTTGGTTGAGCCGCCGTAGGAGGCGCCGCACGCCCCGCGTCGGCTGGCCGCTGCCTTCGGTGAGGATGCAGTTGTGCTTCTCCCAAAAACGGTCCTCGTTGAATCGGCCCCAGACGGTGTCCTTTTCGACGTGCAGCACGAACTTGGCCTCGCACCTCTTGAACTGGATCACGTCGGGCTCGACGATCCCGGGGATGGCGTAGCCACCGGTGCCCATGCGTCGGCAATCGATCTCGTCGCCGTTGTCGACGATCGTGATGTTGCCGATCATGGTCCCGCGCTTCTTGGCGTAGATGTGCAGCTCTTCGCGGAGGGCCTCCAGCGAAACCTCCAGATCCTCCAGGATTCCGTCGGATTCGTCCTGGTCGCCGAACGTCTTTTCGCCCTTGGTACCGGCGACGGTGTGCAGGCCTTTATAGAACATCCCGCGCAGGCTCAGCGTCTTGTCGGCGTCGATGAGCTGCTTGACGGAGTTGGAGTGCAGGCAGGTCTGCATGAACTGCTTGGCCTGGTTCAGATTGAACAGCTCGCGCTGCGACACCGCGTCGCCCATCTGCAGGATCCCGCGCTTCTTGTTCCAAATCGTGTTCGATTTGGTCCGCGTGGGGATATCGATCTTGGGCTCGCGGCCGCCAAAGGTCTTGGCTGCAACGTCGTCGGCAAAGTCCACGATCTTCCCCAGCGTCGCCTTGTCACGGGCCTTGACGGCGCTGTTGCCGCCGCGTCCTTGCGACTCCGCCGAACTTTTCTTCGCCATCGGTGCGTCCTTTCACCCGCGTCGGCGCGGGTCAACACCCGCGCCAACGCCGTGATCGGAGTCTAGCGCCGCACCGTGGATTCGTGTACTGACCAGCGCTTAGCGGAAGCCACCGCGACGCTTGCCCTTGCCGGCCTGGGCCCAGGGAGGCTTGCCCGGACCGCCAGCCTTGGACGGGCCACCCGCCTTGGGATGGTGGCTGCCGCCGTGGCTTGAGGCCTTGGGGCCGGCGTTATGAGCGTGGCTGGCGCCGTGCGGCGCTCCGTGTGCCGCGGCGTGGCTGGCGCGCGGTCCGGTCGGCCGCGCGTGGCCGTGGGCCGCGTGCGGACCGGTATCGGCCACGGGAGCCTCGGCACCGGCGTGCGCGTGCTCGGGCTTGGGGCTTCGCGGCTGATCGTTGAACCGAGGGCCCGGTCGGCCGCGGCCACGGTTGTTATCGCGAGAGCCGTAGCCGCCGCTGCGGCCTGCGGGCGGGCTGTAGCTGGTTTCGTACGGCGTCGGCGCGGCGTCCGGAGGCAGGCTGGGCAGGTCGGGCAGCTTCGGTGCCGCCGGCACCCGCTTACCAGTCAGACGCTCGATATCACGCAGGAACCCGCGTTCCTCGCCGTCGCAGAACGAGATCGCGATGCCCGTCGCGCCCGCCCGGCCCGTCCGGCCGATGCGGTGGATGTACGCCTCGGGCTCGTTGGGAAGATCGAAGTTGATCACGTGCGTGATCCCGTCGACATCCAGCCCGCGGGCGGCCACGTCGGTCGCGACCAGCACCCGCGCGCGGCCGGCGCGGAAGGCTTCGAGGGCCCGCGTCCGGGCGTTCTGGGCCTTGTTACCGTGGATCGCGTCGGAGCTGATCCCGGCCTGCTTGAGCCGGCGAGCGACCTTGTCGGCACCATGCTTGGTGCGGGTGAACACGACCACGCGCTTGGTGGTCTCGTCCGCCAGGATGTGATGCAGCAGCGCCTGCTTGCGCGGCCGCTCGATCATGTACACCTTCTGCTCGATCAGCGGGACCGTCGCGCCGACCGGCGCCACGCTCACCTTGACGGGCTTGGTCAAGAGCGAATCGGCCAGGTGCATGATCTCCTTGGGCATCGTCGCCGAGAAGAGCAGCGTCTGACGTGGGTGGGCGGCGTCGGGCTTGGGCAGGGCCGAGGCGATCCGCCGGATCGGCTGGATGAAGCCCATGTCGAGCATGCGGTCGGCCTCGTCGAGCACGAACACACTGATCGCGCTCAAGTCGGCGTGACGCTGCTCCATCAAGTCCATCAAACGCCCCGGCGTGGCCACGAGGATGTCAACCCCGCGCCGCAGCGCCTTGACTTGGTGGAACTGCGAGACACCGCCGAAGACGGCCGTGAGTTGCAGGCCGGTGTGTCGGCCGTACGTCGCGAAGCTCTCGGCGATCTGGTTGCACAGCTCGCGCGTCGGCGCGAGGATCAACGCCCGAGGCCGGTGCGGCCCGCGCTGCGTCTTGTCAACGGGCATCGACAGCAGCCGGTGCAAGATGGGCAGCGCGAACGCCGCCGTCTTGCCCGTGCCGGTCTGAGCGCAGCCGAGCAGGTCGCGCCCTTCCAGGATCGGCGGGATCGCCTGTGCCTGAATTGGTGTGGGGACGGTGTAACCCTCTTCCTTCAGAGCCTGAAGGAGGGGGGCGGACAATTGAAGTGTGGAAAAAGCCATGAGAGAACGTCTGCTCCGAAGAGGGCGCAGACGAAGCGTTGATTGCAACGTGCGTGCGCGGGAGTGGGGGGGTGTTTCAAGGTTTTTCAACGCGTCGCGGCCCAAACCAGTCACCCCACAGAGAGGTATCCGGGCTCGCGATCATCTGCGATGAAACCGTGTGGACGACACTCGCCCCGATCGGCCGTGCAGAAGCCCGCAAGTATAGGCACTTCACCTGACTCGCGTCGCTCAAACTTGCTTTCTCGCGAATCCCGGCGTCAGAACAACCCCGTCTCGTCGCTCGGCTTCAGCTTACCGGTCCGTAGATCCAGCCGGAGCTTGGGCTTGCCTTCCGCCGGCTTGCCGTTGGTGGGACCTACCGCAGGTACCTTGCCCGATGCAGCGGGCTGGCTTCGCTTGGCATCAACTGCCGCGATCTCAGGCAAGCTCTTCGCCGGCTTGCTCTTCCGCGGCATCGGCTCGTCGTCGACGCCGAGCGACGCGACTTCCAGCATCGCCCGCTCGGCCTTGCTCGGGGCCATGATCGAGCGCGGCAAGTCCCCCTCTGGCTCGCCCGCCGCGCCCACGGCGGGGCCGATCACGATCACGCCCTCTTGATCGCTCGGGTCCTCTTCCTTGACGCGCCGGCCTTCGTCGTCGAGCGTCTGGTCGGCGGTCGCCGTGCGCTTCTTGGCCTGCACCGAGAGCGCGTCGTAGAGCTTCTTCGCGTCGGTATTGTTGATGGCGTTGATCGCCTTGGCGATCTCACCGATGTAACGCTCGAAGACATCGCGTCGCTCGTTCTCGCGATCCATCTTGGCACGCTTGCGCAGATACGTCCCCAGCTTCCGGCCGCACTCCATCAGCGCCAGCTTCATCTCCTTGCGGATTTCGTCGTAGTCAGCGATCGCCTCCTTGCTCTCGCTCGTGAACGGCACCCACACGCTGGCCATGTGGATCATGATCACCAGCGGGCCCACCGGCGTCCCGCCCCGCGGCTGCTGAAGGTCGTAGTTGCGCCAGTTCGTCTCCGCCACCGCCTTGAAGCTCGAGCACGCGCTCTGCTGAAACAGCAGCGGCACCCGGTTCGCAAAGCGGATCACCCGCGCGCTGTCCTCTTTGGGCAGATCGCCGCCGAACGCGATGGCGGTCTCGATCAGGAACGGTCGCCCACGGTAAACATCCGCCTCGCGGCTGCTCGCGGCGTAGAACTCGCCACGCACGCCCTTGAACATGCCCTTAAGCAACTGCTGTACGCCGATGGGTGCCAGGCAGTCCGTCGGCGGCGGCGCCAGCTTGCTGTCCTGAAACACGCGGAACAACGCCTCCGCCTGCTGCGGCTCGATGCCCCCGGCCTTCGTCCGGCTCGTCACGCCGATCGCCTTGCAGAAATCCGCCGCCGACGCGGGCGTCACTCGGCAAAACCGCTCCTGCAAAAACGCGTAGAGCGTCCCGCCCCGCTCCGCCGCTTCATAATCCTTGATCATCTGCAACAGAGTCCCCAGCTCCACGCCCTTGGGGTGCGGCTGGATCTCCTTGGTCTCCGGCGGCAACTCGCTCACAGCCCGCGGGAAGATCACCAGCGGCCCCAGATCCTGCGTCACTTCCGCCGCCGCCTTTTCAACCGGAACACTCGGCACTCCGCTCCGGCCCAGCCCGACAAGGTCGGGGTCCTCCGGCACGCTGGCCGCCGCCCGTGCGGCGTTGGCCCGCGTGCTCTTGAGCAGCGGCGACTCGTCCTCTTCCTCGGTGATCCGCGTGGGCCGCACCAGCGTGATCCGAGAATGCGGGTTCGCGATGGCCGTCAGTTCCAGGAACTCGTCGACGCTGCCACGACCGCGCTGATACTTGCCTTCGAGCTCGATCGACACGCTCGTGCCCGTCGGATAGTCCGCGGGTGAAAGGAACACGCCCTGGTCCTGCAGCTCGCGCACCTGCGGCAGCGAGCGGAGACGTTGCAGGGGGAAGTCGTCGGTTTCTTCATCAACGGTCACCTCCGCCCGGTTGGTCTTGGTGTTCATCGCCAGCTCGATGTGATGAGCCGGGTCGCTGGCGTTGGGCCGCGTCTGGATGAGCATGGGCTTGCCGGTGGTGATGAGCCCGTACATGCCCGCAGCGGAGATGCCGATCCCCTGCTGCCCGCGCGACATCTTGAGCCGGTGAAACTTGCTGCCAAAGAGCAGCCGACCGAAGACGTTCTCCACCTGCTTGCGCACGATGCCCGGTCCGTTGTCGATGCTCGTGATGCGGTAGCGGCTGCTCTTGGCGCTGGCGGGCCGATCGGGCTGCAGATCCTCGATCACCACTGTGATGTCGGGCAGGATCCCCGCCTCCTCGCAGGCGTCGAGCGAGTTGTCGACCGCTTCCTTCACGGTCGTCAAGAGCGCCTTGCGCGGGTTGTCAAACCCCAACAAGTGCCGGTTCTTCGCAAAGAACTCGCTGACGGAGATATCGCGTTGCTTGGACGCCATCGACTCGGCGGTGGCGCGGGCGGCGGGCTGGCTCTTCATAGGATTCGACGATGGAGGATTCGGCAAGGCTGTCCGCGGCATCACAACGCCCTCCTGGCAACCGCACACCCGGCGATCCATCGCCGAGCAGGTCGGCGTCAATATAGCCGCCTTGGCCCGGGCCGAACGAGGTTAGCCGTTGTCTGCCTGACGCTTCGCCGCCGCTGATCGACACAGGCCGGATCGCCAACTACTTCGCGGATTACTTCCGGCTGGGCCGACGCTCGGCCACCTTGGCCGCCGTGGGCGTGACGAGGTAGAACCGTGCGATCGCCACGTCGAGCGGACGCGATTCTTCGTCTTCCATCTGATAAGACCCTTCCATGGTCCCCCACGGGGTCTCCAGCGGGCACGCCGACGAGTAGACAAACTCGCCGCCGCCCTCGATCACCGGCTGCTGGCCTACTACGCCCTCGCCTTCGACAAGCCGTTCCTGCCCGTCGGCGTCCACGATCCTCCAACGCCGCGACACGAGCCGAACCGCCCGCTCGCTCAAGTTCGTGATCGCGACCCTGTACACAAACACATAGCGGGGGACCGACGGGTCCGATTGATCTGGGAGGTACGACGGCACCACCCGAACACGGATACCGTGCGTCACCGCCTCCGACATGCCTTGTTGATCCATAGCCATTCACCACTCCCGCAGACACGGAAGTCTAGCCGCCCTGCGCCTACGCTTGGCCCCGAACCTTTCTTGGAGATTCTGCCGATGGAAACGACCCTTATCATCCTCAAACCCGACGCCGTCCAACGCGGCTTGATGGGGCAGATCATCACCCGTTTCGAGAACAAGGGCCTCCAGGTCGTCGGGGCCAAGCTGATGAAGATCAGCGATCAGCTCGCCGCCACCCATTACGAGGCCCACAAGGCCCGCCCGTTCTATCCCGGGCTGGTCAAGTTCATGACCAGCAGCCCGGTTCTCGTGCTGGCCCTGCGCGGGAACAAGGCCATCGAGATCTCCCGCAGCATGATGGGGGCCACCTTCGGCTCCAAGGCCGCCGCCGGCACCATCCGGGGGGACTTCGGCGTCAGCAACTCCTTCAACCTGATCCACGGCTCCGACAGCCCCGAGGCCGCCGAGCGCGAACTCAAGCTCTTCTTCGCGCCGGGAGAAGTCCAGGAGTTCAGCCGCGCCATTGAAGGCTGGGTCTACGACTTGGCCGGCGGCAAGCCCGAGTAATTAAGCCTCGGCGTGATTTCGCCGACGCCGCGCGGCTAAGAGCAGCCCCAAACCAAACACCGCCGCCGTCCCCGACGTCGGCACGGCCATGCGGAACAGCAAGTACTCGCCTTCAGCCGAGCCGCCGAGCAGCGGATTGGACTTGTTGGGCGAGTTGGCCCACATCCACGGGATGTTGGAGGCGATCCCCGGGATGATGCTCCACGGGCTGATCCCGTTGTTCCCGCCGACGTACGGCGATGCCCACAAGTTCCCGGAGTTGGCGATCCCCACTTGCACCTCGATGTCGTCGCCCGTCGGCGCGGGCGAGTTGGTACCCTTGTTCTGGCCCGTCTTGTAGACCTGCCAGCGCGAGTCTCCGGAGTGGTAGCTCAGCCCGCCAACGGTGATCTGGGCGAGCAGCCCCTGCGCCACGGCGCCGTCCGACCATCCCGCCAGATAAAGAAAGTCCCCAGCGACAAACGACCAGGTCTCAGGGCGTGACCAGTTGTATGTGCCTGCGCTGCCGCCGGCCCCCAGCTCGTTGCGGCCGATGAGCGTGATATTGGTGTCGATGCCGGTGTAGATGGCGTAGTGGTTGTCCGCCGTCACCACCGCCGTGGCGCTCCGGTTGGGTGGGTTGACCAGGATCGGGTCGGCCGACGCGGACGCGGCCAGAGCGGCCGTCAGGCAGAGCGCGATGGAGCGGGACAGGACGTACTTCATGGGGCCTCCTCCGTAAACCGATCCCGCCAGTCGCCACCAGCGCCCGGGACGGAACCTGCCCCTCAAAGATCCAATCCCTCCAGCCTGCCGGCCAGCACTCGGCGGGGCCGCACGCCGCGCCAACCGGCGTTGTTTACCCCACCGTCACCGCCAACAAGTCTGGCGGCCACCCAGCCCGCGCGAAGGCGTCCAATAGAAAACGCGAGCCTGTGCCCGCGTCCTGCGATCGTCTTTGGTTTGTCCGAATAGGGCGTCGGAGCCTTAGCCGCCCGACGCGGCTTTGGGTTCAATCCGCGCCACGATTTGCGGCGCGTCGGCCTCGTCGATGATCTGGTTGGCCACCTCGCGCCGATGGACCTGCACCGCCCGCGGGAAGTCGAACGCGATACGCACCCGATCCCCGCGGATCTGGGCTATCCGCACCACGCCGATGGGATTGTTCGGGTCGCCGATCACCACCTCTTCACCTTCGCGTCGTGTGATGACCAGCATCGAGGACCTCCTGTCCGAATTCTCGGCAGACTCCGACATCCCGCCTGCTCGGGCCGACATCCGACTATACCACATCTACACGGATTGCCCGCCGCATCAGCCGTGATCTCTTGTCAGTACGCGAAGCAACCCATCTCGGACACAGTTATAGGTCTAAGTTCGGGTGGGTTGGGGCCAGTTGATCCCCAGCCCGCCCGCAATCCACTCAAATGTGGGGATGACCCCAGGTACCCGACAAGCCGCCTTCACTCGACCGCGACCACGCTCTTGACCTCCGGCACATGGTCTCGGAGGTTCCGCTCGATTCCCATCTGGAGGGTCGCCTGGCTGGATGGGCAGCCGACGCAGGCCCCGTGCAGCCGGATCTTAACCACGCCCGCGGGGGTGATCTCAACGAGTTCGATATCGCCGCCGTCGGACTGCACGGCCGGGCGGATGAGGTTGATGATCTTCGCTACGCGCTCGCCGACCGACTTGTCCGCGAAGGGGCTGGTGGGGGCGGTGGCCATGGGGAACTCTAGGCTCGGGCGAGGTGGCCGCGTGCGGCCGCGATCCGGCCGCCGGGGCGATTACCATCGCGGCATGACTCAACCCCATCGATGGACCCTCCCAGCCCGACTCGTGCTCACCGCGGCGACCCTCGTCGCCTTGGCGGGGTGCGGTGGAGGGGGTGGGGGGGGAGGCACCAGTCGGACGTCTGATCCCACGACGGTTATGCGCAATGAAAAGGTGTCGATGCCGGATCGCGTCGCCGCGGTGGACCAGTTCTGGGCGCAGCAGCAGGGCCTGGGCGCGGTTGGGCGCGAGGCGATGAAGAGCCTGGCCTGGAGCAACAAGAATCCCGGGCCGGTGCGGGTGCGGGCGCTGGAGATCCTGGCCGATCAGCCCGGCGAAGCAGACAAGTCGGACTTCAGGGCCATGACGCGGCTGATGCTGCCCAATGAGACCGAGTTCACGGTGGTGAGATTTATCGCTGCACGCGCGGGGCGAGGCGGCTGGCGCGAGCACGCCGGGCCGCTGGCGCGGGCTTGGTCGCGGTCGCTCGCCTCGGTGCCGGACGCGGAGCGGCCCGAGCGGGCGGCGCTGTTGGCGTTGTATCCGGAAAGCCGCGTCGAGCAGACGCTCATGAGCATTTTCGCTACGCCCGCTACAGGCGAAGGGCGGCAACTCGAGTGGGCCGAGAAGGCTCGGCTGGCCGCGTGGGAGGTGCTGGCCCGCCTCGATCCGCAGGGTGCTCAGCGGAGCAGCCTGCTCGCGTCGGCCCCCGCGGCACCCGGCGATCGACTGATGGAAAACCTGCGGGCCGCTGCCGCTGACCTGCGGGCGGTGCCCATCACGGCGGCTCAGCTCAAGTGGGTCAACACGCTGCGCGACTTTGACGACCCGCAACGCGGGGCCGCCAATCGGCAGTGGTGGGGGCAGGCATCGGCGGCGCTGGCGTCGCTCGCGCCCGGTCAACAAGCGACGATAGCGCTGCGGCACGCCGAGCCCGTGCGCTGGTGCTCCGTCCATCGCCCGGACTGGTTGCGTCAAGACCGCAACACCCTGCTCGACCGCTTACGCGGCGCCCTTAAAGGCCAGGAGCGCGCGGCCCGCTTCGGCTCCTCAGGCTCGGGCTTCGGCACGGCCCTTGACGACATCGCTCAGAAGCTCTCCTGGGCCGACTTGCTGACCATCGCCGTCTTCATCGAGGCGATTCGACCATCGAGCTCCGAAAGCGGCAACGCGGCCAGCGCGGCCTGGATCGCCGACGGGCTATGGACCCAGGCCGAGCAGGATCGGGCCGACACCTCAACGGAGTATGGCGGGCTGATCGCGTGGACGGAGACCGCCGCCGGCGCGGCTTCGGGCGGGGGCCGCTGGAAGGCGACGCTCTATCCGCCCCGCGCCACGCAGCGCTTCGGCGACGAGCGGTTCGTCGCTTCCGACGACATGCTCAACGACGGCGGGCGGGCGCTGGCGCACTATCACTTCCACGCCCAGCGCCTCGACAACGCCGATTATGCAGGGCCGGGACCGGGCGATTTGTTGTATGCGACGGAACAGGGTCGAGCGTGCCTGGTCTTCACGCCACTGCGTCGCGGGACGTTGGCCGTGAGCTATTACCAGCCGGGGTCGGTGGTGGTGGAGCTGGGGACGCTGACGGCCTCGCCCGCCGCGGCGGCCGCGTCGGTGAAGGGCCGCTGAACCCGCAAGCACACCGTGCGGCTCAATGCTTCTGATCGGCCGGTGGCCGCGCTGCCGCCGCAGGGATGAGCAGCGACGCGACGATCCCTGCCGTGAGCGTCAGCGCGATGACGCCCAGCGAGACCGCGCCGTTGATCGGCACCCAGGAGTGGATCAGCATCTTGACGCCCACGAAGGCCAGCACGCCCGACAGGCTGATCTTGAGGAAGCGGAACTTGTCCATCATGCCCGCGAGGGCGAAGTAGAGCGACCGCAGGCCCATGATCGCAAAGACGTTGGACGTGAAGACGATGAACGGCTCCTGCGTCACGCCGAAGATCGCCGGGATCGAGTCGACGGCGAAGACCACGTCGGTCACTTCGACGGTGAGCAGCACCAGGAACAGCGGCGTGGCCGCCCGCGCGCCGGTGTTGAGGCGGGTAAAGAAGTTGGAGCCGTCGTAGACGGGGCTGATCGGGAAGAGTTTGCGGGCGACGCGGACGATGAACATCGATTCGAGCTCCGCCTCCTCGTCCTTGGACGAGAGCATCTTGAAGGCGGTGTAGATGAGGAAGGCGCCGAAGAGGTAGATCATCCAGTGGAACGTGGCGATCAGGGCAGCGCCGGCCGCGATCATCAGCCCGCGCATCACGAGCGCCCCCAAAATCCCCCAAAAAAGCACGCGGTGCTGGTACTCCAAAGGCACCCGGAAGTGCCCGAAGATGAGCGTGAAGACGAAGAGGTTGTCGACGCTCAGGGAGTACTCGAGCATCCAGCCGGTGAGGAACTCTTCGGCCGCTCGTTGGCCCGTCATCGGAAGCCCGCCGCGCTCGGTGAGGCCCATCTGCATCCACTTGGTGTCATAGATCCAGTAGACTGCGGCGGTGAACGCGAGCGCCATGAGCACGAACACGCCGGTGGCGATGAGCGCCCGCTTGGGCGAGACCGGCTTGGCGTGGCGATTGAGCACGCCTAGATCGATCACCAGCACGATCCCAATCAGCCCAAGAAACAGCAACCAGGGCCAGATCGCCGCCGATTGATTAAGAAAGTTGGTCACGCTGGGAGCGTAACCCCATCCCCAACCGAGGGCGCAGCGGACCGCGGGCGTTGGTCAGGTCTAAGTTCTCGCAACCGTCGTCCGCTCAGTGCTTGGCGGGCCCTGGCTCCTTGCTTGGCAGGAGCACCGAAAGCACCGTGGCCACGGCCAAGGTCCCCAAGACGACAAAGAGTGAAACGGTGGTGTCGATCTTGATGGGGCTTTGATTCTGGAGGCCGATCACGCTGAGATAGGGGGGCACGCTCAGCAGGAGCAGCTTCACGCCTACATACATCAGGATCAGGATCAACGCGGGCTTGAGGAAGCGGAACTTGAGGATCAGGGCCGCCAGGCAGAAGTAGAGCGCCCGCAGGCCCAGGATGGCGAAGATGTTACTGGTGAAGACGATGAACGGGTCGGGGGTGATGGCGAAGATGGCCGGGATCGAGTCGACGGCGAACACCAGGTCGGTGATCTCGACCATGATCAAGGCCAGGAAGAGCGGCGTCATCGCCCTGCGGCCCAGCGAGCCGGGCGGCGGCGGGTCCATGACTTCCTTGCCGGTCTTGACATTGAGTGAGTAGGTGGGCTTGAGGGTTTTGCGGGTGAAGAACCTCTGGCCGTCGAAAAAGTCGGTGACGGGGTAGAACTTCTTGATCAGTTTGACGACCACGTTCTGGCTGGGGTCGTTGTTGGCTTTGATCAAGGCCATTTTCAGGGCCGTGAGGATCAGGAACCCGCCGAAGATAATGAGGATCCACTGGTAGGCGAGGATCAGCCCTGCTCCCAGAAAGATCATTCCGCCGCGCATCACCAGGGCCCCGATGATGCCCCAGAAGAGGACGCGGTGCTGATACTTTCCCGGGATCGCAAAGAACGTGAAGATGAGGGCGATGACGAAGATGTTGTCCATCGCCAGCGATTTCTCGACGACGTAACCGACAAGATACTGCTTGGCGGCATCGGCACCGAGGACCTCGCCGCTGACGATGATCGGCTGTTCGGGGATCTTGCCGGCCAGTTCATGGGTGTTGTACATGGGCGTGTCCAGGCCCAGCCCGAGCCAGTGATTCTCATAGGACGCGTAGACGAAGCCGGAGAAGGCGACGCCGCACGTCAGCCAGATGACCGACCATATCGTGGCCTCCTTCATGGAGATCACGTGAGCCTCGCGGTGGAACACACCCAGATCGAGCGCCAGGAACCCAATCACGAGCGCGATGAAGGCCACGTAGGCCCACACCTTCATGTTGGCACCAGAAGTCTGCTGGAGAGCATCGGCGAGGATCAGGAGATCGGTCATGCGGCCCCTTGAGAAGTTCGGAACTGGAGAGTTCCCCGAAGCGGGCCAAAGGATAGCGCGGATGGGTAGTTGGTCAACCCAGCGGACGCTGCCTTTATAGAGCAACCGCAGACGGTCGCCGCCTTCAGATGCGCGGTTAGACGTCGATAGTGTCAGCCACTTCGCGGTCGGACTCAACCCGGGCGAACTCACCGACCTCGCTCTCGGGCTCGGCGGGGCCTGCGGCTTCGATCGCGGCAGCAGGGAGTTCGCGGAGGTCGCGGGCGACGGTGCCTTCCAGGAAACCGGCTAGCTTGCGCGAGCGGACGGGGTGCTGGAGCTTGCGGATGGCCTTGGCCTCGACTTGGCGGACGCGTTCGCGGGTGACTTTGAAGATCCGGCCGACTTCTTCGAGGGTGTAGGTGTAGCCGTCGCCGATCCCGTAGCGGAGTTTGATGATCTCGCGCTCGCGGTAGGTGAGGCTCTTGAGGACCTGCTCGATGCGTTGCTTGAGCGTCTCGTTGGTGGCGGACTGCGCGGGCGAGCATTGGCGCTCGTCTTCGATGAAGTCGCCGAAGGAGATGTCATCGTTCTCGCCGACGGGCCGGTCCAGCGAGACGGGGTGGCGGCTGATCTTCATCACGCGCCGCGTCTCGACGACGGTCATGCTGGCGCGTACGGCGAGCTCGTCCATCGTCGGCTCGTGGCCGGTTTCCTGGAAGATCACCTTCTGGATGTTGCGGAGCTTGGTCATCGTCTCGATCATGTGGACCGGGACGCGGATGGTGCGGGCGTGGTCGGCGACGGCGCGGGTGATGGCCTGCCGGATCCACCAGGTGGCGTAGGTACTGAACTTGTAGCCGCGCTTGTACTCGTATTTGTCGACGGCGCGCATCAGGCCCGTGTTGCCCTCCTGGATCACGTCGAGGAAGGTGAGCCCGCGGTTGCGGTACTTCTTGGCGATCGAGACCACGAGCCGAAGATTGCCGCCGGAAAGGTCGCGCTTAGCCTGCTCGTATTCCCAGAAGACGGTATTGATCGCCTTGACGCGTGCTTCGAGTTCAGCCGGTTCTTCGAGCACCAGCCCGCGCAGGCCTTCGAGCTCGTCGCGCATGGCCTGGAGCTGCTCGGGATCAACGCTGCGGCGCTGCCGCTCGGCCCGCTTGAGCTGCGCGGCCGTCTCGCTCATGCGCCCCGACAGCGAGCGCAACTTTCGCATGAGCGGGACGATCCGGCCCGTGCGGAGCGAGAGTTCTTCGGTGAGGGCCGCGAGGCGGCGCCGCCGGGCCGCCAGCCGATCGCCGAGTTCGTCGGCTTTCTCGGTGTCGTCGGCCTCGGTAGCGCGGGCGAGGGCCTCCCAGTCGAGCTTGTTGAGCGAGAGCAGTTTCTCGATCGTGCCGAGGTTGTAGGGGATGCGCTTGGAGGTCCGCTCCTTGGCGTTGGCGTCGAGCGTGCTTAGCCGCATCGTGCGGTCGAAGGGCAGCTCGCCCGAGTCGACCTGCTTCAGGATGGCCACGGCCTGATGGAGGATGTAGTCCGATTCCAGACATCGGCGGCGGAAGATCATCCGCGTCGTCTCGATCTTCTTGGCGAGGCGGATCTCCTCGGTGCGGGCCAGCAGCGGGATCGAGCCCATCTGCGTCAGGTACATCCGCACGGGGTCGTCGATCTTCTTGCCAGCCTCGGCCGCCAGCTCGCGGCGGATCTGCTCCGCGTCGGCTTCGTCGAGGAACTCGTCGTCGACCTCCAGTTTGTCGCGGACTTCCACCGGCTTGGCCGGGGCGGCCTTGGGAGCGGGCTGGCCCGCGCGGAGGTTCCAGTTCATCCGCGTCCAGCCCGACTCGCCGCAGCGTTCGCCGCCCACGACCGTCATGGCGCGAACGGGCTTGGCTTCGACCTGACCCGCAGGCTGCTTGCGGCGGCTCTCGCGCCAGGTGCGGGCTTTGAACTCCATCTCGTCGATCACTTCGAGCCCGAGCCGATCGATGTAGACCAGGAGCTCGTGCAGCTTCTCGGTGTCGACCCAGTCATCGGGGAGCGTGTTGTTGAGCTCCTCATAGCTCAACCAGCCGCGCGCTTTGGTGGACTCGAGCAGGGTGATCAGACACTCAGGCAGCGTGGTCATGCGAGGAGTTCCTGTTGAGTGTTCAGGTCGATCGACCGAGGAGCGTGGCTTCGGAGAGCGGACTGGATTGGGCGGAGCGTAGGCCATGAGTTGAATCTCTTCATCAGCGCGGCGAGATCTTTGGGAAGGCGAGTCGGTTGCCGCCGGCGCGTTGGACCTGGGCGAGGATGGCGAGCCGCGCCGTCGCATCACCGGATTGACCGGCGGTCTGGATCAAGCGGCGCTGCCGTGCGCCGTCCAACACGCTGCGCCATGTTTCGAGAAGCCGGGCGTGATGCCCGTCGGTGCGGCGCTCGATGTCGGCCAGCAGCGACGCGGCCAGCGTGAGCCCATCGCGGTCTTCCAACCCCGCCAGCACATCACGCGCAGGCGTCCCCGGTGTGGCGGCCAACACCAACCGCGCCAGCAACCCCGCGGCCGCGCTGCGTTCCGCGCTCGCCCCGTTGAGCCACGCACGGTCCTCGTCGTGAAGGTCGGCCACCAGGCCCGGATCGGTCAACAAGCAGGCGATCAACAACTCGCCTGAGGTGCCACGCGAGGTGCTCGATGAACTCGCACCAGCGGAGTTCGGGTCTTCTTGCCCCGACGCACCGCCCGGAGCCACGCGCCGCGGCTGGGCCGGCAACGCCCGCCGAATCGTTGCTTCA